>ERZ772904.214-NODE-214-length-17612-cov-16.9093_pt1 | contig 17612 bp, 18 predicted proteins | sample MGYA00512122_ERZ772904 | MGnify/ENA primary metagenome ERZ772904 (study PRJEB29015, sample SAMEA2738104) | human oral metagenome | biome: human oral; feature: human-associated habitat; material: saliva | place: China | collected 2269 ... | reverse complement strand
TTACTTTAGCTGCCAGTGCGCGTGCTAAAGCTCTTAAAGCTCAAGGACGTGATATCTTGAGTTTGACACTTGGTGAACCAGATTTTGTAACACCTAAGAATATTCAAGATGCTGCCATTGCCTCTATTGAAAATGGTAAGGCAAGTTTCTATACCGTAGCTTCTGGACTTCCAGAACTTAAGGATGCGATTAGCACTTACATGGAAAACTTCTATGGCTATGCTGTAAAACCAAATGAGGTTGTTGTCGGCACAGGTGCGAAGTTTATCTTATATGCTTTCTTTGCTACGGTCATCAATCCTGGTGATGAAGTCATTATTCCAACACCTTGCTGGGTTTCTTATGTAGACCAAGTTAAAATGGTTGAGGGTGTTCCGGTCACTTTCCAAACGACTGAAGCTAATCACTTTAAAGCAACGGTTGAACAACTTGAAGCTGCCCGTACTGAAAAAACTAAAGTTGTCTTGCTTAATTCTCCATCAAATCCAACAGGAATGATTTATAGTAAGGACGAATTGCAAGCAATTGGTGACTGGGCGGTTGAGCACGATATCTTGATTTTAGCAGATGATATCTATGGCCGTTTGGTCTATAATGGCAACACCTTTACTCCAATTTCAAGTCTTTCAGATGCCATTCGTAAGCAAACAATCGTGATTAATGGTGTTTCCAAGACCTATGCTATGACAGGTTGGCGTGTTGGTTTTGCTGTCGGAGATCCAGAAATTATTTCAGGTATGGCTAAGATTATCAGTCAAACGACATCAAATCTTACAGCAGTTTCTCAATATGCTGCTATTGAAGCCTTAACAGGTGATCAGTCTTCTATCGAAGAAATGCGTCAAGCTTTTGAGGAACGTTTGAATACGATTTATCCACTCCTAGCTGAAGTGCCTGGTTTTGAAGTCATCAAACCTCAAGGTGCCTTTTACCTCTTACCTAATGTTAAAAAAGCGATGGAAATCAAGGGCTACACAAATGTTAATGATTTTACAAACGCTATTCTTGAGGAGGCTGAAGTCGCTTTGGTAACAGGTGCAGGATTCGGCGCACCTGAAAATATTCGTCTTAGCTATGCAACAGACTTGGATACTTTGAAAGAAGCAGTCCGCCGAATCAAAGCCTTTATGGAAAAATAGAATTAATATAGATCAAAAGAAAAGAGAAGTAATTACATGTCTAAACAATTAGTTTCAATTATTGATGTGCCTAAACATGTGGGTGAAGAAATCACTATCGGTGCATGGGTAGCTAACAAATCAGGTAAAGGGAAATTGGCCTTTCTTCAATTGCGTGACGGAACTGCCTTCTTCCAAGCTGTAGCTTTTAAACCTAACTTCATCGAAAAATACGGTGAAGAAGAAGGTACTGAAAAATTTGATACTGTTAAACGCCTTAGCCAAGAAACATCAGTTTATGTGACTGGTGTGGTTAAAGAAGATGAACGTTCAAAATTTGGTTACGAGTTGGATGTGACAGCAGTAGAAGTCATCGGTGAGTCACATGATTACCCAATCACACCAAAAGAACACGGAACTGACTTCTTGATGGATAATCGTCACCTTTGGTTGCGTTCACGTAAACAAATGGCTGTCCAACAAATTCGTAATGCCATTATTTACGCAACATACGAATTCTTTGATAAAAATGGTTTCATCAAATTTGATAGTCCAATTTTGTCGGGAAATGCAGCTGAAGATTCAACAGAATTGTTTGAAACGGATTACTTTGGTACACCTGCTTACCTAAGCCAATCTGGTCAGCTTTACCTTGAAGCTGGTGCTATGGCTCTTGGTCGTGTCTTTGACTTCGGTCCTGTTTTCCGTGCCGAAAAATCTAAAACACGCCGTCACTTGACTGAGTTCTGGATGATGGATGCTGAGTATTCATTCTTGTCACATGATGAGTCACTTGATTTGCAAGAAGCTTATGTTAAAGCTCTTATTCAAGGTGTTATTGATCGTGCGCCACAAGCTCTTGAAATCCTTGAACGTGATGTAGATCTTCTTAAGAAATACATTGCTGAGCCATTCAAGCGCGTGTCATATGATGAAGCAATCGACCTTCTTCAAGCTCATGAAAATGACGAAGATACAGACTACGAGCACCTCGAACATGGAGATGATTTTGGTTCACCACACGAAACTTGGATTTCTAACTATTTTGGTGTTCCAACATTCGTTGTTAATTATCCAGCAAGCTTCAAGGCCTTCTACATGAAACCAGTTCCTGGTAATCCTGAGCGCGTTCTTTGTGCAGACCTTTTGGCTCCAGAAGGTTATGGTGAGATCATCGGTGGTTCAATGCGTGAAGATGACTACGATGCTCTTGTAGCTAAAATGGATGAACTCGGAATGGACCGTTCAGAATACGAATTCTACCTTGACCTTCGTAAATATGGTTCGGTACCACACGGTGGTTTTGGTATCGGTATTGAACGTATGGTTACTTTCGTAGCTGGAACAAAACACATCCGTGAAGCTATTCCATTCCCACGTATGTTGCACCGTATCAAACCATAAGTAAAATTCTTTAGGAGTGCAAAAGTATGAAAAGATGGTTACTTGGTCTTTTGGCCTTACTTTGTATGATTTTTGTGGTTGCTTGTGGCAAATCATCACCTTCACTAGATGGTGAGTGGAAGGCACAGGATGCTTTGAAGAAGGATTATACGATTCTCTTCAAGAAAGATAAGGTCAAGATTGGTGAGCAGGATTATAACTACACAGTAGATGGTCCTAAGACTAAAGATGACTTTACTTATTATTCGCTTAAAGTAAAGGATCAGGGAAAAGAAACGACTTATACGGTTTTCTTCCCGACAAAATCCAAAGAAATCGCTCTCTTTCTAGAACCAAATGATGAGAAAGAGCCTCTTAAGGGTCAAATGCTCTTTGCACTTAATAAAAATGACAAACCAGACTATTATAGCTATGTCAAAAAGTATCTGAAATAGTAGGAGAAGGATTAGCCTTGTGCTGATTCTTTTCTTTTTGGAATTATATGTTTCAATTTTCAGAATATTTTGTTATAATAGCAACATATTAGTCAAAGGAGAACTATCATGGCAAAAACTATTCATACTGATAAAGCACCAGCAGCAATCGGACCTTATGTTCAAGGTAAAATCGTTGGCAATCTTTTGTTCGCTTCTGGTCAAGTACCATTGTCACCAGAAACAGGTGAAATCATTGGCGAAACAATTCAAGAACAAACAGAACAAGTTCTTAAAAATGTTGGGGCTATTTTGGCAGAAGCTGGTACAGACTTTGACCACGTTGTCAAAACAACTTGCTTCCTAAGTGACATTAACGATTTCGTTCCATTTAACGAAGTGTATGCAACTGCCTTTACATCTGATTTCCCAGCACGTTCTGCGGTAGAAGTGGCACGCTTGCCAAAAGATGTTAAAATCGAAATCGAAGTTATTGCTGAGATTGATTAATGAAGAGAGCCTTGGCTCTTTTCTTTTTTTCTCAACTATGATAGACTATTAAAGATAAATCATTTTCGATGTTTGGGAGACACCATCGCTAAAAAAAACCATTACTGGCGTTTTTTTGGCTCCCCCAAGGGGCCTTTTTATGTGTCTCAGACATCATGAATAAAGAGGAATATTATGAAACGTCAATCAGCTTTGGTCGTCTTTAGTGGCGGTCAAGATTCTACTACTTGCCTATTTTGGGCTCTAAAACATTATGAAACAGTTGAATTAGTTACTTTTGCTTATGGCCAACGTCATAGCTTGGAAATTGAAGTAGCTAAAGAGATTGCGCAAGAACAAGAGCTTAAACACCATGTTTTGGACATGTCTTTGCTTGGTCAAATCACTGAAAATGCCTTAACATCTGATATTGAGATTGAGGCAGAAGAAGGTGAAGTTCCTAATACTTTTGTGGACGGGCGTAATCATCTTTTCCTTTCTTTTGCAGCTGTTCTAGCTAAGCAACGTGGTATTACTGATATTGTTACGGGTGTTTGTGAGACAGACTTTTCTGGTTATCCAGACTGTCGTGATGTTTTTGTCAAATCGCTTAATGTTACACTTAATCTTGCCATGGCCTATGATTTCGTTATCCAAACTCCTCTCATGTGGTTAGATAAGGCTGAGACTTGGGCTTTGGCTGATCAACTTGGAGCTTTCGACTACGTTCGTGAAAAAACGCTGACTTGTTATAACGGTATTATTGGGACTGGTTGTGGGGAATGTCCTGCCTGCCATTTGCGCCAAAAAGGACTTGAAAAATATCTAGCAGAAAGAGGAGAAGCTTAATGTTCTTTGCACCGAAAGAAATCAAAAAAGAAACAGGTGAGTCTTTGGTTTACAATTCTCACCGTACAATGGTTTCTAAAGAGTTTACTTTTGATGCTGCCCACCATCTTTTTCATTATGAAGGCAAATGCAAATCGCTTCATGGTCATACCTACCATCTTCAAATAGCAGTGAGTGGTTACTTGGATGAGCGTGGCATGACCTATGATTTTGGTGACCTTAAGAGCATTTACAAGGATTATTTGGAACCTCAGTTAGATCACCGTTATCTCAATGAGACTTTGCCTTATATGAACACAACTGCGGAAAATATGGTTTTCTGGATTTTCCAGATGACGAGTCAACATCTGCCAGAGGAGAGGGGACTTCGTTTGGAATATGTACGCCTTTATGAAACACCAACAGCCTTTGCAGAGTTTAGACGGGAGTGGTTGGATGACTAGAGAACGTGTACTCAAACTACCTGTGCTTGAAATTTTTGGACCGACCTTTCAAGGGGAAGGGCGAGCTATCGGTCAAAAGACCATGTTTGTAAGGACAGCAGGATGTGATTACCATTGTGATTGGTGTGATTCTGCTTTCACTTGGGACGGGTCAGAGAAGCCAACGCGTATGACAGCTGATGAAGTTATTGAAGCTTTGGATGCGCTAGGAACTTACGACTATGTTACTCTTTCTGGAGGGAACCCAGCTCTTTTAGCGGCAAATATGGCTGAACTCGTTTCAAAACTCAAGGCTAGAGGAGTGACTTTGGCCGTTGAAACTCAGGGTTCTCGCTGGCAGGAGTGGCTCAAGGATATTGATCAAGTAACCTTAAGTCCTAAACCACCATCATCCAAGATGGAAGTCAATATGGAAACCCTTGACTTTATTGTTTCACAACTTGATCCTAATAAAGTTACCTTCAAGGTTCCTGTTTTCGATGATGCAGATTTAGCCTTTGCTAAAATGATTCAGGAACGTTATCAGCCAGATGTCATGTTTCTTTCAGCTGGTAATCCAGAACCGAAAGCTGAAGGTAATATCGTCCAACATCAATTAGATCGCCTCAAAGAGCTCTGGGAGACAGTAGCTGCTGATGACTCGTGGGGAAATGTGCGTGTTCTCCCTCAGCTTCATACCCTACTCTACGATAATGAGCGCGGAGTCTAATCTTCACATTCTATAAGCTTAGAATTGATAGTATTTTTACTTTATAAATGATTAACATTAGAAACTTAGATTAAAATAAGGCCATTGAAAGGCCTAGGAAATTAACAACAAAGGAATAAAAATGTCACAACAAGAAGAAATGAAAAACCTTACTCTCCTTGGTAATAAGGAGACACCTTATATTTTCGAATACTCTCCACAAGTCTTGGAGTCATTTGATAATCGTCACACTGATAATGATTATTTTATCAAATTTAACTGTCCAGAATTTACGTCACTTTGTCCTATTACTGGCCAACCTGATTTCGCAAGTATCTATATTTCTTATATTCCAGACCAGCTCTGCGTTGAGTCTAAATCTCTAAAGCTTTACCTCTTTAGTTACCGTAACCATGGGGATTTCCACGAAAACTGTATTAATACCATTGGTAAAGATTTGGTGAAACTTTTGAACCCTCGTTACCTGGAAGTTTGGGGTAAATTTACACCTCGTGGTGGTATTTCGATTGACCCTTATTATAATTATGGTCGTCCTGAAACAAAGTATGAGAAGATGGCCGAGCAACGTCTCTTTAATCACGATCTTTACCCAGAAAATATTGATAATCGTTAATGTTACGCTAAAAGTCCTTATACAAATAGAGGGCTTTTTTTGTTTAAACACTTGCCTTTAAGCCCTAAAAGAGGTCCGCCTAACCGTTTTTCACAAAGAAAGTTAGGTCTTTTTTAGTCTTCTATTGGTTTAGTCTGAGAAACTTCTATTATTAAAATAATTTGACAATAGAAGTTTTATTTCTTACAATTAAAGTGTAAATGGAAATGTAAGCGATTGCTTATAAAAGGTATATTTTTTTAAAAGGGGAAAAGACAATGAGAAAGAGTTTACGATTATTTTCATGTGCTGTCCTAGGGGCAGCTATTTTAGCACCAACAGTAGTTGGCAACAATCATGCACAAGCCGATAGTTATTATGGACGTGGTTATTCTAATAACTATAGTTATAACTCATGGTATAACAACTATTATCCAAACTATGGTTATAACTACGGCTACAATGGCTATTATCCAGGCTATACTTACAATTATGGCTATAACTACGGTTACAATAATTACTATCCAAACTATAACTATGGCTATAATTATAACTATAATTATGGCTATAACAACTATAATCCTGGTTACAACAACTACAACGAATCAGGTACTTACCGCTATAGCAATGGTTACTTGTACTACATCTTGAGTGATGGTAGCTACTATGTTAACTATAACGGTCGTTGGGTTCGTGGTGGTGACTATAATAACAACAATAGTGGTTCTAACAATACACCAACGACAGGTTATGAGGTTTTGAGAAATGACCCTCACTACCGTTACGAAAATGGTACTCACTATTATTTGAAAGATAATGGCGATTATTACTATTATTCAAATGGTAAGTGGGTGCTTGTTAAGGCTTCAAGCACAGATTCTGAAGCTCCAACAACTTCAACTGTAGATTCAACGTCATCTGCAACTTCAGAAGCGCCATCAACCGTAGATTCAACATCGTCTGCAACTTCAGAAGCACCATCAACTGTAGATTCAACATCATCTGCAACTTCAGAGGTACCGTCAACTGTTGATTCAACATCGTCTGCAACTTCAGAAGCACCATCAACCGTAGATTCAACGTCATCTGCAACTTCAGAAGCACCATCAACCGTAGATTCAACGTCATCTGCAACTTCAGAGGTACCATCAACCGTAGATTCAACGTCATCTGCAAGCTCAGAAGCACCATCAACTGTAGATTCAACTTCATCAGCAAGCTCAGAAGCACCATCAACCGTAGATTCAACTTCTGCTACAATTTCAGATGCTGCTTCAACAGGTAATTCAACTTCAGAAGTAGTATCGAATGGTAACTCAAGTTCTGATGTAACGTCTGAATCTTCTTCAGCAGCAACTTCAGAAACAGGTTCTACATCAGAAACAAGTTCAGAAGCTCCTGAACTTGAAAAACCACCATATGCACCTGAAACCAACATTGACTATGACAAGTTGCCAAAACCAACATTGCCACCAACAGATTATCGCATGTATTCAGATCCACGATTTGTAGATGACAACGGTACCTATTACTACCGTGTGGCATTGACAGATGAAGATAATGCGCGTGGTATCGATGGTTACTACAAATGGGTTGATGGTAAATGGAAACTCTACAATGGTACTGCCAATGATGACCCTGAGCTTGATCCAGATTTCCATAAACCAGCAGGAAACGACGAATACATGTACGATGACAATGCATCAAGTGTTAAGTTGTATTCTGAAAATGTAGTTGGTACTGGTAAAGCTGGTGAAGCTCTTCCATTCCAAAATGTGGATGAATTCAAAGATTATGTTATTAAGAATCTTGCTCCAAAATTCATAGACAATGCTGGCTGGGATTGTAATGTAACTTGGGAAATTGAAGATGTTGACAACTTCAACGCTTCTAAGGGCAGTGCTTGGGCACGTGACTATGTTATTACAGCTAATCTCAAGAGCGGTGTTGACGACAAAAAATATAGTGATGTTGAATTTGGTTATGTTAAATTTGTTTATCATGTAGAACCAACTGAAAACTCTGATTATGTTGAAGTTGACTCAGCTAAGGCTGCCTTTAATGAAATCAATGCTCAACGTACAGCTGCTGGTTTGCCAGCACTTACATGGTCTGATGATCTTTACAATAGCACAACCCTTCCACATGCCAAAGATATTTCACACACTTACAACAGTGATGGTATTGTTTACCGTCGTGAATCTGATGGTTCAGTTGTAGCCAATAAATGGTTGAGTAGTGGTATTCGTGAACTTCTCATGAGTCCAGATGCTACTCAAGCAGCAGTAGCTTGTGTTGTCGCTGGTGACGGTACTTATTACTGGACTTTGAATTACCAATAAGAAGATTTTAAATTAATTGTCCCAATAATGAGGAGTCTGAGGTTAGTCTTGGACTCTTTTCCTTTATCTATTGAACGTTTAAGCTTTCAATATGGTATAATAGAGCCTAGAAAGAAGGCGAAAATATGCAGGTTAAGAGAGTTCAGGATTATATCTCTAAAGAGTGGTTCGATGAAACCGATGGCTCTTATTTCGAACGTCTAAATAGTCGTTTGCAGGTGCTTTTGAAAAAAGATTACCCTGATTTACAAGGACATGATTTTATTAGTAATATCAGCCTTTTGGATTATAGGTTAGTTTTTCTAGATGAAGTTATTGCTAATGCTAATGAGAAAAACGAACATGTTCGGGAAACCGTTCACGATGTGACCAAGAGTTTATTGTACGAGGATCAAGACATCCAAGAACAATTGGATAGTAGGATCACTTTTGGTCAAAAAGTAGCGGATGAAGTGGCCCGATTTGGTGGATCTTGGACTTTTATCTTGTCATTCGTTGCTTTTATGGCCATTTGGATGGGGCTGAATGTTGTTCAACCCTTTGGGATTGCCTTTGATAAGTATCCATTTATTCTGTTGAATCTGGCCTTGTCTACTCTAGCGGCCGTTCAGGCACCATTGATTATGATGAGTCAGAATCGAGCATCGGATTACGACCGTTTACAAGCGCGTAACGACTATCACGTCAATACCCAGTCTAAGGAAGAAATCCGACTTTTGCATGAAAAAATTGACCACTTGGTTCAACAAGACCAATCAGATCTTCTGACAATTCAAAAATTGCAGACAGAAATGATTATGGGGGTTAGCCAACAAGTTGAGAAGATGTCAGACGATATTCGTGCCTTGAAAGAAGAAAGACTAGAAAGGGAGTCTCATGGGAACGAAAAAAATTAATTTAGTTGTTGTAACAGGGATGAGTGGTGCAGGTAAGACTGTAGCAATTCAATCCTTTGAGGATATTGGATACTTCACCATTGATAATATGCCACCCTCTTTGGTACCTAAGGTTATCGAATTGGTAAAACATAGTGAAGAGACAGACAAGATTGCTCTGGTCGTTGATATGCGTAGTCGCTTGTTCTTCGATGAGATCAACGATATTCTGGATAAATTGGAAAGTAATGAGGAACTTAATTTCAAGATTCTGTTCTTGGATGCCACGGACGGTGAATTGGTTTCTCGTTATAAAGAGACACGTCGTAGCCACCCATTGGCGGCAGATGGCCGTGTTTTGGATGGTATCAAGCTAGAGCGTGAGCTTTTGTCTCCGCTTAAGAGTTTGAGTCAAAACGTGGTTGACACGACAGAATTAACTCCACGCCAGTTGCGTAAGGCTATTTCTGAACAGTTCTCATCTGAACAAGACCAATCTTCTTTCCGTATTGAAGTTTTGAGTTTTGGTTTTAAATATGGATTGCCATTGGATGCAGACCTGGTTTTTGATGTCCGTTTCTTGCCAAATCCTTATTATGATCCTGCACTTCGTAACCTCACAGGTTTGGATAAAGAGGTTTTTGATTACGTCATGAACCATAAGGAATCAGAAGAGTTTTACAATCATTTGATACAGCTTATCAAACCAATCTTGCCTGGATACAAGAAAGAAGGTAAGTCTGTTCTTACCATTGCTGTTGGCTGTACAGGTGGTCAACACCGTAGTGTAGCCTTTGCACATCGTCTGGCTCAAGATTTGAAAAATGATTGGACAGTCAATGAAACACATCGTGATAAGGATCGACGTAAGGAGACAGTGAATCGTTCATGAAAAAACCAAGAATTACAGTAATAGGTGGGGGAACTGGTATCCCAGTCATTCTTCGTAGTTTGCGTCATAAGGATGTTGATATCACTGCTGTGGTAACTGTAGCTGATGATGGCGGTTCTTCGGGAGATTTACGTGATATCATGCAGCTGACACCTCCAGGGGATTTGCGTAATGTTTTGGTAGCTATGAGTGATATGCCTAAACTTTATGAAAGAGTTTTCCAATATCGTTTTGATAAAACCGACGGTGCTTTGGCTGGTCATCCACTCGGAAACCTAATCATCGCTGGAATTTCAGAAATGCAGGGATCTACCTATAATGCCATGCAGCTTCTGACGAAGTTCTTCCATGTTACAGGAAAGATTTATCCAGCTAGTGAGACAGCCTTGACGCTTCATGCCGTTTTTCAGGATGGTCATGAAGTAGCAGGGGAGAGTAGTATTGCCCAGTACGATGGCATGATTGAACGCGTTTATGTGACCAATACCTATAATGATGAAGAGCCTAAGGCCAGTCGTAAGGTTGTTGATGCTATTATGAATAGTGATATGATTGTTTTGGGTCCTGGATCACTTTATACATCGATTTTGCCCAACCTTGTGATACCAGAGATTCGTCAGGCTCTTATCGAGACCAAGGCTGATGTGACTTACATTTGTAATATTATGACTCAGTACGGAGAAACGGAGCAATTCTCAGATGCCGACCATGTGGCTGTTCTTAATCGTCATCTTGGCTCTGATGTGATTGACAATGTCTTAGTTAACATCAAGAAAGTGCCTAAGGAATACATGGCTAGTAATAAATTTGATGAATACCTTGTTCAGGTTGAGCATGATTTTGAGGGGTTACGTCGTGAAGCTAAAACAGTTGTGTCTTCTAATTTTCTGCGACTTGAAAATGGTGGTGCCTTCCACCATGGTGACTTGGTAGTGGATGAGCTCATGCACCTAGTGAGGAACAAGTCATGAGTTTCACAATTAAGGTTAAAGAAGAGATAATTGCTGCTTCAAGCAAAGACAAGGCTGAATTGTCAGCATTGATTAAGATGTCTGGTTCGGTTGGATTGACTAATCAAGGCTTGACTCTTTCCATCTCAACAGAAAATGCAAAGATTGCGCGACATATCTACCAATTAATGGAAAGTCGTTATCAGAGTAATCCTGAATTGAGACATCACAACAAGACCAATCTCAAGAAAAATCGTGTTTACACGGTTTTTGTCGCTGACCATGTCAATGATATTTTGTCTGATTTACAATTGGCGGATTCTTTCTTTGGCTTTGAAACAGGCATTGAAACATCAGTAATGGAAGATGACGAGGCTGGAAGATCCTATTTACGAGGCGCTTTTTTGGCGACTGGAACAGTACGTGATCCTGAAAAGGGACGTTATCAATTAGAAATTTTTTCCGTTTACCAAGACCACGCAGAGGATTTAGCTTCTCTCATGAAAAAATTTATGCTCGATGCTAAGGTTTTGAGTCATAAAAATGGGTTTGTGACCTATCTTCAAAAAGCTGAGGACATTATGGATTTTCTCCTTGTTATCGGCGCAATGAACTCTAAGGATACCTTCGAAGAGGTCAAAATTATGCGAGAAACCAGAAATGATCTGAATCGTGCCAATAATGCGGAAACAGCCAATATTGCTAGAACGATTAGTGCTAGTATGAAAACAATTAATAATATTATCAAGATTATGGATACGGTTGGCTTGGAGATTTTACCGGTGGAGCTGCGCCAAATTGCCCAACTCCGTATTGCCAACCCAGATTACTCTATCCAGCAGATCGCAGATAGTATAGAACCTCCTCTGACCAAGAGTGGTGTTAACCATCGTCTCAGAAAAATCAATAAGATTGCGGACGATTTGTAAGTAGAAAGGAAGCTTTTATGGCTTGTACAACGATTTTAGTAGGTAAGAAAGCCTCATATGACGGCTCTACCATGATTGCACGTACTGAGGATTCTCAATCAGGCGTTTTTACGCCCAAAGAATTTCTCGTCGTGCCCCCTGAAGACCAACCGCGTCATTACCAGTCTGTGCTTAGCAATTTTTCAATTGATTTGCCAGATAATCCTCTACGTTATACTTCTGTTCCAGATGCACTTGGTAAAGACGGTATCTGGGGTGAAGCTGGTATTAACTCAGCTAATGTTGCCATGAGTGCAACAGAAACAATCACGACTAATGCGCGTGTTCTCGGCGCTGATCCTCTTGTTAAAGATGGTTTTGGAGAAGAGGATATGTTGACTTTGGTCTTGCCATATATCAAGACGGCGCGTGAAGGTGTTCTTCGTTTGGGAGAACTCCTTGAAACTTACGGGACTTACGAGTCTAATGGGATTGCTTTTTCAGACACTGAAGAAATTTGGTGGTTGGAAACAATTGGTGGTCACCATTGGATTGCAAGACGTGTTCCAGACGATGCCTATGTTACTAACCCAAACCAACTTGGTATCGATCACTATGAGTTTGAAAATCCAGACGATTATCTTGCCTCACCAGACATTCGAAATTTTATTAATAAACATCACTTGGATTTGACTTATTCTAATGAACACTTTAATCCACGTTATGCTTTTGGTAGCCAACGAGATAAGGATCGTCATTATAATACACCACGTGCCTGGGCTATGCAGAAATTTTTGAACCCAGAAAAAGACTATGATCCAAAATCATTCTTTATTCCATGGTGCCAAAAACCATACCGCAAAATTACAGTTGAAGATGTTAAATACGTTTTGAGTCTTCATTACCAAGATACGCCTTATGATCCTTATGGACCTCAAGGAGATGCCGTGAGTCAACGCCAATTCCGTCCAATCGGTATTAACCGTACTAGTCAAACAGCTCTCTTGCAAATGCGTCCTAACAAACCATCAGAAACAACTGGTATTCAGTGGTTAGCCTATGGATCAATGCCATTTGGTACAATGGTGCCATTCTGGACTCAGGTCGAAACAACACCTGCTTATTTCCGTCAAACAACAGATAAGGTTGATACAGGTAATTTCTACTGGAGTAATCGCTTGATTGCTGCTATCTGTGATCCTCATTTCCAACAGCATGAAGCTGATTTAGATGCCTATGTAGAAACAACGATGGCTCTTGGCCATGCTATGATTAATCATGTCGACAATGCTTTAGCAAATGGTGAGAGTATTGATTTTGAATCTGAAAATCAAAAGATTAGTGACCAGATTCAGTCAGAAACAGATAAACTATTGGCAAAAGTCTTAGATGATGCAAGTAATTTGATGACCAATCGTTTTTCTATGAGTGATTAAAGTCATCAAAAAAACCTTTCCAATTTTATGGAAAGGTTTTTTCGTAGTCTAACCTTACTTGTTTTCTTCATCCAGTTTCGAGAGGAGCTGATAAAGTGTAATGAAAAAGAAAAGATTGAGTGAAATGAGGAGGCCTGATGCCCATGGCAAATCGCTTTCTAAATTTCGAAGAGGTGAATTCCAAGCAAAGTGTGCCGCAAAAGCACCGCAAGCATAAAGCATACCAATAAGACTGTACTTGGAATTAATGAGTTTTTGACGTGAACGCCATATAAGGACTAGCCCCATAGCAAGGAAGGACGTGTAAAGCCAGTGAGACGATACAGCACCAATAGTTCGACCAAGAATCCCTGAAACCGTATAAGAAAAACCATCAGGCAAATCTGAAAGAATATAGGAGAAGTCTTCACTAATCTGGAAGCCAAGACCTGCCGTAATAGCGACAAGCAAGAGCTCCTTGTAACTTTTTGTTGGCACCATATAGATAGCAAAGAGAAAAGCAGCTAGTTTGAGGGGTTCTTCAACTAGGGGAGCCATAAGAGCATCCTCAAAGCGGTAGAAGAAACTCTTTGAAGAAAGATGAGCAGTCACCCAGTCGTGAGAAATGGTATTGGCATAACCAGCTATCCATCCTGTGATAAAGACTCCACCAATTAGAGCAAATATGAGAACAAGTGGTTTCACCTGCCATCTCTTGCCTAAGTATCGAACCAGAAATATTCCTGGTAGGATATAACATAAGGCAATTAGTGTTGATAGTCCAATAATACCGTATGCTGAACCAGACAAGGCACCTGAGGTGTATGATTGTGTATCATAAGTCAGGCCAATGGATGCAAGCAATAAAAAAAGATATAGGGTTAATTTACGAAACATGTATAACCTACTTTCCAAATGATATTTCCAGTATATCAAATAATTCTTTTTCATCGAAATATTTCAATTTTTTTATTTTAGTACTTGCAAAATAAATGAAGTGTGATATACTTAACCAGTAAACTATTAACTGGTTAAGTATTTTGAAAGGAATATCATGAAAAAGAAACGCATTTTTGGCCTAGCAGGAATAGCAGCAGTTGTTTTAGCTGCTGGTGCAGGTATTTATTATACGACTAGTCACCACGGTTCAAAAGGAAATAGCGACTTGAAGGTTGTGACCAGCTTTTACCCTGTTTATGAATTTACAAAGCAGGTTGTTGGCGATGAGGGAGAGGTGTCTTATCTTATTCCCGCTGGTAGTGAAGCCCACGATTTTCAACCATCTACTAAGAATGTCGCTGATATTGAAAAAGCAGACACTTTCGTCTACCTAAATGAAAATATGGAAACCTGGGTTCCAAAAGTTGAAAAGTCTATCAACACTAAAAATACAAAAATCATTAAGGCAAGTCAAGGCATGGTTCTCTTACCTGGAATAGAGGAAGAAGATCATGATCACGGTGGAGAAGAGCATCACCACGAATATGATCCTCATGTTTGGCTCTCACCTAAACGTTCTCAAAAATTAGTTGAAACTATTAGGGACGGTTTGATTGCTCAACACCCAGATAAAAAAGCAGTCTTTACAACTAATGCTGAGAAATACCTTAAAAAATTAAAGACTTTGGATAAGGAGTATACTGAAGCCTTAAGTCAAGCGAAACAGAAAAGTTTTGTTACCCAGCACTCAGCTTTTGCCTACCTTGCTTTAGATTACGGTTTGACACAAGTACCAATTTCAGGTGTTTCAGCTGAATCTGATCCATCTGCAAAACGTATCGCTAGCCTTTCTAAGTATGTCAAAGAATATGACATTAACTATATCTACTTTGAGGAAAATGCTTCAAGTAGCGTTGCCAAAACCTTAGCTAATGAAGTAGGAGTTAAGACAGCAGTTTTAAATCCAATTGAATCACTAACTAAGGAACAGTTGAAAAAAGGTGAAGATTATGTCAGTGTTATGACTGAGAATCTTAAAAACCTTCGTTTAACAACAGATGTTGAAGGTAAAGCTATCCAACCTGAAACAGGAAGCGATGATAAGAAAACAGTCCAAAATGGTTACTTTGATGACAAAGATGTCAAAGATAGGGAACTTTCTGATTGGTCTGGTGAATGGCAATCGGTCTATCCTTACCTCCAAGATGGTACTTTAGATCAAGTATTTGAATACAAATCTCTATTGAATAAGGATAAAACTGCACAAGAGTACAAAGAGTACTACACTAAGGGCTATCAAACAGATGTTTCTAAAATTGCTATTGATGGTAAAAAGATGACCATGACTTTCACAAAAAATGATGGAAGTAGCGTGACACACAATTATCGTTATGATGGTTATAAGATTTTGACTTATGCTTCTGGTAAAAAAGGTGTCCGTTATCTCTTCACAGCAACTGACAGTCAAGCTGCTGACAATCCTTACCAATATGTCCAATTTTCAGATCATCAAATAGATCCAACAACTTCAGCACATTTCCATATTTTCTTCGGAAATAGTAGCCAAGATGAGATTCTAAAAGAGATGGACAATTGGCCAACTTACTATCCTGAAAAACTTAGTGGCTTGGAAATTGCACAAGAAATGGTTAGTCATTAATACTAGAATTGCACTCATTCGTGAGTGTTTTTCTTTTTTTAAAAAATCTTTCATTTCTTAAACTCTTAGAAAATCGCTAGTATCATTATTTTTAAATAGAAATTTAAAGCATGGTATTTTTTCTAAAAAAATCCTGTAAAAAATTAAATAATTACTACATTTTTTCATTCTTTAGTGGTACAATAATAGTACGATTTTCAGATGACCAGGAGAGACCCATGAACCAGTATTTAGTAGCGATACATTATATTCAACTGCTTCAAGCAGAACTCGATATTCTAAATCATGATGCACGCTTGCTTTTTGATTTAAAGATTGAACCGAATCTTGCTAAACGAGAGCTTGCTGACTTGAAAGTATCCCTATCTAAATTATCTGACAAAAACCTTTATATCGAAGGTACAATCTGGTATCAACCAAGTTTGTTTGCAATCATTGATCAAAATTTAGGGGTTATTGATGACTGGCTCAAGGAATTAGATGACTTCTTTGAATTTACCTATAGTACAACAGTTTTCACTGTTTTGAAAGAAAATGAAAATCGAAGTTACGACTTATTACTTGGTCTCTATAGCCGTCTTGAATACGTTATTTCAGAAATAAAAAATTGCCGTTAGATGACTAACGGCTTTTAGTATATAGAAAAATATAGGTTCTGTTTTAAATATCAAATAATTTGACAAAATACCCAAATGTGTGTAAAATAAAATTTGAAAATACTCTAATAAAAAGAATGTTAAGTTAAAGGAAGATAATAACTAAGTGAGTAAACAGGGGTTGAAATTGGGGGCTTTTGTTAAATATTATTTAGTGAGCCTTGCGTCACTGAGCTTTTTATGTCTTATTTTGTATGGGCTGTATTCTTTAAACGGGCTCATTTCTTTTTCTCTAGACAGAACTTCAAGTCTTGAAGTTAAGCATTATTCAGGGCAGACTACATCTTCAATAAAACAAGATGGTGATTATAAGGTTCAGGATATTAGTGGTGAAACTAAGAGTTACAATGTTGATTTGAAAGTAACAAACGATGGGGACAAGGTTATTCAAACCTATGTCTTTGAGTATAAAAAATGATTCTATAATAAAAACTCACAAACTTAGCAAGATTGTGAGTTTTTTAGATGTCTTTTACCAAAGTCCTAATAGCTTTTGCATGAGAAGAGAAGCAAGACTGATTAATAACCAGCAAACTCCTCCCACTAGAAGTGCTGAGCCTCCTTTAGTGATTAGTTGTTTGAGATTTGTTTGGAAACCAATAGCTGTCATGGCCATAATAATCATAAATTTCGAAAGGTCTTTTAAAGGTGAAAAGACAGCAGGTGTTACACCGAGTGACATTGAAACAGTTGTAATCAGTGAGGCCAAAAGGAACCAAAGGATAAAGTTAGGCACTGCTTTGGCTAGCGAGAATGCTTCCTTTGTATTGTCTTTTCGCGACTGCCATACAGAAAGCCCAAGAGTTATAGGGATGATAGCAAGCGTTCGAGTCAACTTAACAATTGTTGCCTGCTCTAGAATGGATGTTCCATGTAAGCTATCCCAAGAGCTGGCTGTAGCAGTTACAGAAGAAGTATCGTTGACAGCTGTTCCAGCAAATATGGCAAAGCCTTGATT
>ERZ772904.206-NODE-206-length-17950-cov-9.96178_pt1 | contig 17950 bp, 14 predicted proteins | sample MGYA00512122_ERZ772904 | MGnify/ENA primary metagenome ERZ772904 (study PRJEB29015, sample SAMEA2738104) | human oral metagenome | biome: human oral; feature: human-associated habitat; material: saliva | place: China | collected 2269 ... | reverse complement strand
AATATCTTGTAGATGAGTTGAGTAAACAAGGTTATCATTTATTAATCGAGGGTACATTGAGAACAACCGAAGTTCCTCGGAAAACAGCACAATTATTGACAACTAGAGATTATCAAGTCTCACTTGCACTGATTGCGACTAAGCCTGAATTGTCCTATATCAGTACTTTGATACGTTATGAGGAGCTCTACGCCATAGATCCTAGTCAAGCGAGAGCGACTCCTAAAGCACACCATGATGGAATTGTAGAACATTTGGTTGATAACTTACAGGAGTTGGAAAAGGATAAACTTTTTAGTCAAATTCAAATTTATCAAAGAGACCAATCATGTGTTTATGATTCGCAAGTAGACGAAACCTCAGCAACAGAAGTTTTACACGAATGCCTATTTGGAAAATGGAGTAAGGTGGAGGAAGAGATGTTGAAGATAGGGCAGGAACGGTTGAGGGAGTTAGGTGATAATTGATATGTGATGCAGGGGTAATTTATTTCGATGAATCGACAGTAATAGTTTTTTATAGAAGCTAAATATTTATTGTCCAGGGGAACAAATATTGTATTAATTGATGACTTTGATAAAGTAAATACTGCTTTATACAATGTTATTATCAAATGTTTGATAAGGGAAAGTTGGAAGATATAAATTACTTGGTAGATGTTTCCATAGGGTAAAATTCACACCATTTAACTGAAACTTACTCAAATTAGTTGTAAATTTATTTTCAGAAAACATGGAAAAATGTTGATTTTAAAGAAATGTTGAAGCTTGTTAAAATAAAAATGTATCAAACCAGGTATTAAGAAAGCTCGTAAAGCATCACAATTTAGTAAACGTTAATTCGAAAGAATTACTATACTTACAAAGAGCACCTTTCGGGGTGTTCTTTTTGTACTTTCTTACTAAATTGGTGCAACTGACATAGTTGTTGTGACTTTAGTCGCTTACAAATGTGGCTGCAACCGGACGAAGTCAGTGCCTCAAAATGTTAATCAATACGATACTATCAACGTTTCAAATCACTCGAAAGTTTACATTATTGTTTCTTTTTATATTCTTAAGAAATCAAAAGAAACATAAGTCGTCAGCTCTTTATTATAAAAACATTAATTAGCATTCTAGTATTATCGTCAGTCTAAAATCAGTATTTTGAGTTGTACGAAATCAGTTTTTGAATTTTGTCTAGTCTTACTTTATTTTCCCCTGAAGTTAAGTTTTTACTCAGAATCATTAGTTAAAAAGGAAAAAGAATGCGTTTTATATTTGGATTTGAGGTTTATAAAATAGGATAAAAGTGCTGAAATTTAGATATTACAGACAAAATAAAATGTTTAAAAGCTACAGAGAAACATGGTATAATGTAATTAAAGGAGGTAGCATATATCCTTAGATATAGATAAAGAAAATATGACAATCATGGGAGTAGCTTTTGAAAACCGATCCGTTTTTAAGAGTGTTTGGTATGCTTTAAGTACAAATATGATTGAAGGATGGCGACCTACGGTTAGTGATGTTGAAAAATTACGAGATGAAGCTCTTGCTCTGGGGATGGCTTAATGAAGCGTAAATGTTATGATTCTTATGACTATATTGATCCGAATAATTTATATACCTATCCGGGTTCTTCAGTTCTAAGAAATAAGCAGGAAGGAAAAAAGCACGCGAGCTGGAATATCGAATGGCTGCTAGTAAGAGTTTGAAATTATTTATCAATCCTATCCCAGTTTATAGTGTAGAAGATATATTGAAAATTCATCAATTTTTGTTTGAAGATATGTATCATTGGGCAGGTGAATTTAGAAAAGTAAATATTTCAAAGAGTGGTAATGATTTTCTGCCGATTCAATCTTTTGATACAGCAATAAAGTTTGTGTTTTTTGACGCACCAAAAATGGTGCGTTTCTTTTTTGTGCTATAATAGAAATAAATAAAAGGAGGGCTCTTATGATTGGAGAAAATATAAAAACATTACGTAAAACACATGACCTCACCCAACCTGAATTCGCAAAGATTATTGGTATCTCTCGAAATAGCCTGAGCCGTTATGAGAATGGGACAAGTTCAGTTTCGACAGAATTAGTAGATCGTATCTGCAAAAAATTTAATGTTTCCTATCTCGATATCGTAGGGGAGGAAAAAATGCTCACACCAGTAGAAGATTATCAGTTAACATTAAAAATAGAATTGATAAAGGAACGAGGAGCGAATATCTTAGCGCAACTTTATCGTTTTCAAGATGAACAAGGAATTGAATTTGATGATAGTTCTAATCCTTGGGTTCTAATGAGCGATGATCTTTCTGATTTGATTAACACGAAGATTTATCTTGTTGCTACTTTTGAGGAAGTAGAGCGATATAATGGCTATTTGGATGGCATTGAACGTGTGCTAGAACAAGCTAGTCATCTGGTGGTGGTTTAATGAAATTAGATAAATTTAGCCAGGATAACTTTATTAAAGTCTCTAATCGACTCGTTCGTTCTTTAACTCGTGGAAAAACAACTTCATCTCAGCCCAAGGCTATTTTGCTTGGTGGACAGAGTGGTGCTGGTAAAACAACGATTCATCGAATTAAACAAAGGGAATTTCAAGGAAATATTATTATCATTGATGGAGATAGTTATCGCTCTTTTCATCCGAACTACCTTGGTCTACAGGAAAAGTATGGTAAAGATAGTGTGGATTATACCAAAGTATTCGCGGGACAAATGGTTGAATATCTTGTAGATGAGTTGAGTAAACAAGGTTATCATTTATTAATCGAGGGTACCTTGAGAACAACCGAAGTTCCTCGGAAAACAGCACAATTATTGACAACTAGAGGCTATCAAGTATCACTAGCGCTGATTGCGACTAAGCCAGAATTGTCCTATCTCAGTACTTTGATACGTTATGAGGAGCTCTACGCCATAGATCCTAGTCAGGCTAGAGCGACTCCTAAAGCACACCATGATGGAATTGTAGAACATTTGGTTGATAACTTACGGGAGTTAGAAAAGGATGAACTTTTTAGACAGTTTCAAATTTATCAAAGAGATCAATCGTGTGTTTATGATTCGCAAGTAGACGAAACTTCAGCAGCAGAAGTTTTATATGAATGCCTATTTGGAAAATGGAACACGGTGGAAGAAGAGATGTTGAAGATAGGGCAGGAAAGGTTGAGGGAGCTGGGTGATAATTGATAAGTGACGCAGGGGTAATTTATGAGTATACTAAAAAAGTAATTTATTTTCATAAATAGATAGCAATAAATTTTTTACAGAAGCTAAGAATTTATTGTCCAGAGAAACCAAAATTGTAGTAATTGATGAATTTGATAAAGTAAATGCTGCTTTATACAATGTTTTTATCAAATGTTTGATGAGGGAGAGTTGGAAGATATAAATTACTTGGTAGATGTTTCTATAGGGTAAAATTCACACCATTTAACTGAAACTTATTCAAATTAGTTGTAAATTTATTTTCAGGAAACACGGGAAAACGTTGATTTTAAAGGAATGACGAAATTTGTTGAAATAAAAATGTATCAAACCAGGCTTGAAAAAGGCTCGTAAAGCATCACAGTTCTCAAAACGTTAATCAATCCGATTATATCAACGTTTCAAAGCACTCAAGAGTTTACCTTATGGGTGCTTTTTTATGCTTTTTGAAAAAGTTCACCTCAAAATTTACCTTATTTTCACCTCATTGTTTTAGAGACTTTAAAGCAAATTCACCAACTGCCATAGGAACTACATTAGAAATATTGACATAAATCTGTGTTGTACCTGTATCGCTGTGGGTTAGTGCTTCAGAAATATCTTTTAATGTCATTCCGGCTTGTTTAGCAAGCGTTGCTCCTGTATGTCGCTTTTCATTTTATTGTTTAGATAGTCAGCATGTAAAGGCTTGTTGATGTTTCCTCTTGTGTCGATATATGTAAAAACAAATTGTTCTGGATTACTGATGATACCAAACTTTGCTAGTTCATATCTTTGTTGTTCTTTCCAAGAGGTAAGGAGTTGAAGTAATACTCAATGAAAATCAAAAAGCAAACTAGGAATCTAGCCGCAAGCTGTACTTGAGTACGGTAAGGCGACGCTGACGTGGTTTGAATTTGATTTTCGAAGAGTATAGGTCATTAGAAATAGAGAAAAATAGGATAGCAAAAGCTCTATTTCAGGAGAAAATGAAGCAAATATTTCCATAATAAAACGCATAATATCAAGTTTCAAACACCTGATAGTATGCGTTTTTAGGATTTTAAATCCTGATTGCTTAGTCTCTTTTTCATTATAGTTCCCTTTGATTTATAGTTTCATTAATTCTATGGAGATTCATCATTTTGAGTAATAATAGTTCTTCCAGAAGTTAAAGATTTCATTTTATCCTTCAAGTGTCTGTATTAGATAATATGTTCTAAATTCCTTATATCTTGTTAGGATTTGGGTAGAATCATTGATAACAGACTGTTGCAAATCTAGTCAGCTGAATGATTTATATTTATCTATTTTTCTAGTAACCAATCTATGATATTTTTCTTCTCAATACCATTGTAATTTGCTGTTGGCTGAATCGTATCCATTGTTAATAGATATTTGGGGAATTGATCTTTAATGGCTTCTAGTGGTCTAAGTTCTCTGTCTAGTGTTTCTGGAGCAAGTGTTGTTTCACTGACTTGATAATAAGCGTAGTGACCAAGATCAGTTACAACAACAAAATCAACTTCATATTTATCTAAATTACCAACATATACTTGTGAATATCTACGTCTCAATTCCAAATAGACAATATTTTCCAAAATATGACCAATATCTTCTTTGTGGTCTGGCAATAAGAGATGTCGTAAACCTAAATCAACGGGATAATATTTTTCTAAGCGTTGCAATAATGATCTGCCTTTTACATCAAAACGTGGAACGGAATAAAAAAGTAAACTATCTGTCAAAGTTGTCAAATAATTTTCCAAAGTATTATGGGAGATTGAAACATTTTGGCTGACTAGGGTATTGCGAATCTTATTTGTTGATATTAAGCTACCTGTACTACTGAGAAGGGTTCGGACAATGCGCTCAATAATAGTAGGATTTGGATTTCCCAATCTAGTGACAATATCATTTAACAGTATGGAGTTATATATTCCTCTGAGATAGTCAATTTTTTCAGCGTAAGATGATGTTTGCAATAAGTAAGGGAAAGCACTAAAGAGATATTTGTTAAAAATTTCTGTTGTATTCAGATTCTCTGTGAGAGATTGACCTGATAGGTATTCTTCAAATGACAATGGAAGAACTTCTATCTCAACATACCGACCGGTCAAGTTTGTAGCTAATTGGCTACTCATAAAGTAGGCGTTGGATCCAGTCAAATAGAGGTCAACATTTGGTAGGATAAATAGACTATCTGCTACCAGTTCAAATTTTTCAACATGTTGAATTTCATCTAAAAAGATATAGTATGTTTTCTCGCTAACTAATTGATCTTTTATATAAGCGTATAATGTTTGAAAATGTCGGAGGTCATAGTAACTCAGATCCTCAAAATTGATGGATATGATTTGATCCTCGTCTACCCCAGTTGCTAGTAACTCCTCTTTATAGAGTTGAAAAAGCACAGATTTACCAGCTCGTCTAACTCCGCTCACAACTTTGATGATTTGGCGGTCACGATGTCTTCTTAAAAAGTCTAAATAATGTGGTCTTTTGATATAGTTCATAATAGATACCTCAAAGATAGTATAATACAAATAGAAATTATTTTCAAACATTTAGAAATAATATTTAATTTGTTCAATTATTTCTAAGTATTTAGAAATAGTGCTTTTCTGCAATTGAAAAATAGTCCATTTTGGTATGGCATGATAGTAAATCTTGTGAGGTTTTGTAGCAAGTATTCAAATAAAAAGCGCATACTATCAGAAGTGTAAAAGCTTGATAGTATACGTTTTATCCTAGAAATATTTACTGGATTTTCTTTTCAAACTGACTTTTTAAGAAGTTGCCTTATCAACAATTTTAAAGAAATTTTTGGAGCTATGTTGGACTGAAAGATATTGTGCTGATGATAATCTAAAAAATTATCATTTAACTTATCTTTGGAAAAACTGTAGAATTTCAAAAATTACTACAAATCTTGAATTTTACTTATCATTTCAATGATTTAAATTGCTTACATTTTATTTTGATATGTTTTACGGTAATCTCCAGGAGAAAGTCCAGTCCTTTGTTTAAAAATTTTAGTAAAGTAAGAATAATTATCATACCCTACTTGACAAGATACCTGTGATATCGAGATATTTGTTTGGGATAGGAGAGATTTAGCAGCATTAATGCGCTTATCCGTTATGTATTTAACAAGAGTTTCTCCAGTTTCTTTTTTAAAAATTCTAGCTAAATGATCTGCACTGAGATAAACCATATCTGCTAATATAGAACGATTTATATCTTCATAGTAGTGATGATCTATGTATTCGACGATGCGTTGAATACTATTTTTCTGGTTTTCAATGTTTGTTGCAAATTTCTTAGCATGTGACCAGTAATAATCAAAGTAATCCTGAAATGATTCAATTGAATGAAAGCGTCGTTGGAATAAGAAATCATGAGTGCTATTTTGGAATAATTTATGTGCTGAAATTCCATTTTGATCTAGATATATTCCTATTTGTTGAGTCCAATCTAGTAAAATTTGTTGTAGCGTGAAAGTAGGGATTTGAGAATTATAGACGAGTGAATTAATTTTTTCTCTTAATTCATATTCGCTTAAGCTATCTAAAAACGTAATTGAAAGAGTTTCTGTTTTGAAAGAAGTTGGGAAACTATGTGGAACACATATAATAGTATTCCAATAAGAGACATACTGTTCATTATAAGTGTAGAGTTCTTTGGTATGAAATAAAACATCGGATATTTTATGGCAACTCTTATATATAATGTTTGAGTATTTACTAAAGTTATTAGAAATTTGAGAATGAATCTCATATGCCAATTTGTCACTACGTTTGGATGAGTCTACTCTAAAGAGACAAACATATTGATCAACCTGGCTTTCCATCTTGAACAAACTTATCAGCTTATAAGAAGGTTGTGAAATTCTTTGAAGTTCTCTTTTTAGTTGAGAAGTCCATGATGGAGTTTCTGCAGAATAATCTTCTTCATTAAGATTGATTGTTAAAACTGCAAGAAAAAAATACTGGTGTTTTTGAAGAATAAAATCTTGTTTGCTTGCTATTATTTCTAGCTCATCAATGCGAGAAATTTGAGGTTTTCTAAGGTAATCATACCAGAAATTATCTTCTATTTGTAAAAGCGAATCATTTTTTCCATTTAAGTTATGATTCTCAATTTTACTAATGGCTTTTTGAATAATAAATTCTAATTTTTCAAAGTTAATGGGTTTTAGATAGTATTCGAAGCTTTGCAATTCAATTGCTTTTTGAGCATAGTTGAAGTCGGCGTAATTGGTTAAAAAAATTGTTTTTATATCATATTTTTCATTTCTAATCCACGATAAGAGTTCGAGGCCACTACCTTGAGGCATTTCTATATCGCTTATCATGAGATCAATAGGATTCTCTCTAATAATATTTTGAGCTTGAGTGAGGCTATAGGCAACATAAACAGTGTCAATGTGTAGTTTAGCCCAATTTATTTTCTCTCGTAAAGCTTCAATGATAAAACGATCGTCATCAACTAATAAGATGTTCATTATAACCTCCATCTATAATCTTGTATGGAATAAGTAAAAGAATTTTAGCCCCACCTTCTTCATTATTTTCAAATGCAATACTATAGTCATTAGGATAGAGAAGATTTAAACGTTCGATGGTGTTTGTGATCCCAATATGATGTCCATCTTCTGTTATTAGAGACTGTTTCTGATTTAGTTTTGATAAAATTTCTTCAGAGAAACCTGGACCATTATCCTCGATACAAATCTGAATATAATCTGAGTTCTCAGTTTTTACTTTTTTTATTGATAGCAAAATTGTAAATAAATCCTGAAATGAAAAACCATGTTTGATTGTATTTTCAATAAATGTTTGTAAAAGTAACGATGGAACAAGAGTATTTTGTAGCTCAGAATTGTAGTCTAGTGAAAAGTAGATACTATTTCCATATCGAATTCGTTGTATTTCTAAATAATCTTTAATATGCTGAACTTCATCTTTAAGTTCTGAAAAATCTTGATTAGCCATAAATAAATGACGGAGATAATTTGAAGTGAGGATAGTTAACTCTTCAATTTCCTTATAGTTTTTTGTTTGAAGCATACTATGAATCATTGATAACATATTTAAATAGAAATGCGGACGAATTTGGTTCTTAAGATAATTAAGTTCTATCTTCTTAAGTTCTAGTTGTGAATGGTATTCCCGTATTTTTAATTCTTGCATGTCAAATATTACTTTATTAAGTTTATCATTTGCCTTATCAATTTCTAGTATACCTTCAGATATAAAAAATTCAGAAGGGGGGATGGAGTCCCCAAGTTGAGAGAGTCGTTCAGTGAGTCTTGTTAGAGGTTTAATCATCCACTGACGAATATACAGGATAATGATGATTGATAAAATGGTGATAATGATAGGAACAGCTGATAAAAATACTTCTAAAAGTGTGATATTTCTAAAGACTTCGGCATAATCGACTAAAACATAAATATCGAAAGGTAAATGCGTTTTTTCATTTTGAGCATGAATCAGGTAGTTTTCGGAGGGTATATTGTTAGGCTCTTTTAGGGAAAGTTTACCATTATTTCCAATATTGAGTTTTCTTAGAGGTTTTAGGATGTCTTCTGAAGATATGACGGCATAAATGATTTTTCCTTCGTAATGAACAGATTTAACTAAGTATTCGCTGTTTTTAGTAGTTACATTTTTCCATTTACGGTCACTTATATCACTACGCAATGATTTTAGATTTGATTTTAATAGTAGATAATCTTCATATGGAATATAAAGATTGGAGACGTTTATAAAATGTTCAGTACTATCGGTTTCTAATAAGAATGTCATATGAGTTTCATTTTGATATTCAAACTCTGCAAAGCTAGTTTGAACTTTTTTGAAATTTTCTTGATAGTCAAGAAACGTTTGTACATGATTTAATTTCTCTAAAGATTCATTATGCGTTATTGTTGAGTACATAAAGCGTTCTACAGAATGCAACTTCTCATTAACAGAATCAGCATAAATTTCAATTGAACTACGTAGGTGTACTATATTTTGGTTTTTAATAAAATTTCTAGTTATGTTACTCATAGCAATATTGATTAAAATATTTATCAATAGTAGTACAAGTAGGAGTTTAAAGAAAAAATGAATGGAATGTTTTTTTGATAAGTCGTGATTTAATTTCATATACTATTCTCCTCTTAAAATTATAGCACTTTGAAAATACGATATCATGTAACAAAACAGATATGTTTTATCAAGATGTCGGAAAAGTAATAGTTTTTAAAATTAAAAAACTGAAGAATTGATAAACCTAGTCCAAAAAGTTCTATTAAGGGAATTCTATATGGTGTAAAATAATCGTAGAAAATCAGATGGGAGGAAAAACATGAAAGTAGCATCTCAACTTCATAAAATAAAATTAAAGCATAGTATTCCGTTATATATATTACTTTTTCCTTCAATATTGCTATTAATTTTATTTTCCTATATTCCCATGTTGGGACTAATTATTGCATTTAAAGACTATTCACCAGCCAATGGTATCTTTGCTAGTCAGTGGGTAGGATTTAAGTACTTTACTCAATTTTTCTCATCATTCCAATTCGGGACAACTATGTTCAATACATTAAAAATTTCACTTTATAGTATTGTAGTAGGATTCCCCTTACCTATTATACTAGCTATCATTAGTAATCAGTTAAGAGTTGGGAAATTTAGAAAAATATTTCAAGTGACAACTTACTTACCTCATTTTATCTCTACAATGGTTATGTGTGGGATGATCATCTTATTTTTATCTCCTACTAGTGGTTTGTTAGCGAATGTATTTAAGTCTATTGGAATCACTATTCCAGATTTTTTATCAAAACCTAGTCATTTTGCAGGTGTTTATGTTTGGAGTGATGTATGGCAACATATTGGTTGGGATAGTATTATTTATCTAGCGGCGCTTTCTGCAATTGATCCTACATATTATGAGGCTGCAACTATGGATGGTGCTTCTAGGTTACAAAAAATTCGGCATATAGAATTACCATTGCTTTTGCCGACTGCTATGATTTTATTAATATTAAGAGCAGGTAGTTTATTAAGTGTAGGTTTTGAGAAAGTGTTACTACTACAGAATCCTCTTAATTTAGCAGGAAGTGAGATAATTTCGACCTATGTTTATAAAGTTGGTATGGTGAACTTTCAGTATAGTTATTCGACAGCTATAGGGTTATTTAACACGGTAGTTAATCTAATAATTTTGTTATCTGTTAACTGGTTCTCGAAAAGATATACTAGAACGGGTCTTTTTTAAAGGAAGGAGTGCTCAAGGTGAAATGGTTTCATAAATCAAGAAAAACAAACTCTGAATTATTATTTGATATAGTTACCTATGGTTTAGCAATTTTCCTTATCTTGTTAATTGTTTATCCGTTATGGTTTGTAGTGATTGCATCTTTTAGTAATCCTTCAGATGTTGCAAATGGAAAGGTATGGTTTATTCCTAGAGAATGGAAATTAGATGGATATTTACGTCTTATTCAACAACCTTTATTCTTACGTAGCTATCTAAATACCATTTTATATACTGTTGTTGGTACCTTAGTTGCTTTAGTAGTCAATATTCCAGCTGGTTATGCTTTATCTCGAAAAGAATTAGTTGGTAGAAAGTGGATGAGTATTCTATACATAATCCCTATGTTTGTATCAGGTGGCTTGATTCCTACCTACTTAACAGTAAAGAATGTAGGCTTGATTGATACATTTTGGGTAATGGTAATACCTTTTGCGGTTTCATCATACAATATTATTGTTGCTAGAACTTTCTTTAATAATAGTATTCCAGACGGGATGTGGGAGGCTGCGCAAATTGATGGCTGTGGTACAATTCGTTATTTTATTAAGATAGTTGTTCCGTTATCAAAAGCTATTATAGCAGTTATTGGACTTTGGACTGCAGTTGGTATCTGGAATTCGTGGTTTAATGCTTTAATTTATTTAACGAATGAAAATTTACAACCATTGCAATTAATTTTACGACGTTTACTAATTAGTAATCAAATGTTACAATCGCAAGCAACAGGAGAAGTGGCATCAGATCTTCGTATTAAAGCCGATATGATGAAATATGCAGCAATTGTTATTTCAACCGCTCCGATTATGTTGCTATACCCCTTTGTTCAAAAATATTTTAATCAAGGCGTAATGATTGGCGCCTTGAAAGAATAGGAGAAAAACATGAAAAATAAATCATTTACATATTTGTTCTTAGGAACAGTTACACTTGCTGGCTTAACAGCCTGTGCAAATTCCAATAATGCGAATAAGGACGATAAATCTGGAGAAGATTCTTATAAAATCACAACTGTTCGTTGGTCTGACTGGGGAGAAGATTATCATAAAGGTTTTCTAACAGATTCTGCCAAAGAATCCGGTATCGATGTTAAATGGGACACACTTGTAGCTGCAGATTGGGCAGATAAGAAATCTGTGTTGGTTGCTAGTGGAGATTTACCAGATGCGTTTTTAGGTTCAAATGCTTTTACAGATTCAGAAATTGCTCAGAACCAATCTTTATTTATTCCATTGGAAGATTTAATCAAAGAAAACATGCCAAATTTAACTAAGGCTATGGAAAAAGAGCCTAAGATTAAAGCGATGATTACTTCACCAGATGGTCATATCTACAGCCTACCTAAAAAATTACCGATGCGCCCTACTGTAGCTAATCAGCTATTTATTAATAAAAAGTGGCTGGATAATTTAGGATTAAAGGTTCCAGAAACGTATGATGATTTAGTAAAAGTACTACAAGAATTTAAGGATAAAGATGCGAACGGAAATGGAGACGCTTCTGATGAAATTCCATTCGGAGCAGGAAACTTTGATCCAACATTCTCATATATTCTTCCGTTCAATAATCGTTTAGGGGCAGATAATACATATGAAATGTCTGTAAAAGATGGAAAACCAGTCTACCTTCGTACAGAGGAAAGTTATAAACAAGGGATTGCAGCAATGCACGAATCTTATAAAAAAGGTTTGATTGATCCGGAAATCTTTACAGAAGATACCTCTATGAGTGTTGCGAAACGTATGGATAAGGGAGTATCTAGAGTAGGTGTTTCTAGTGGTTGGACAGCAGATGCAACGTTTGGCTTACATTCAAGTGAATATATTGCCCTACCTGCTCTAAAAGGTATGGATGGTAAACAATATGTCTTTTCTGATCCAGATCATTACAACTATGGTCGAAATGAAATTTTGATTACAAATAAGAGCAAAAACCCTGCTAAATTATTGAAATGGTTGGATAAATTATATACAGATGAAGCAAGTATTCAGAATTTCTATGGATCATTTGGAATAGCTACTGAAAAGAATGGTGATAAGTTTAAAGTGTTACCTCCTAAAGATGGTAAATCAGCTGATGAATGGGCATGGATTAATTCACTTCGAGATTTTGGTCCTAAATACGTAAGCGATGATATCAATAGTCGCGTAGAAATCGATCAAACACAAGGTGATGGATTGAAATTGAAGATGGACCAAGATTTGAAACAATTTGCGTTGCCAGCTTACCCTAATGTGATTTATTCACAAGAAGAGCTTAACAAATTATCATCAATCTATGTTAGTATTGAATCCTATGTCAAACAACAAGCATCTAAATGGGTAGTTGAAGGTGGCATAGAAAAAGAATGGGACTCATACAAAGAAACTCTTAAGAATATGGGCTTGGACGAATTTATGAAGATTCAACAGGAAGCATATAATCGTTACCAAAAAGAAGTAAAAGAGTAATACTTTATATGAACTCTTGGTTGTATAAACAAGGGACTAGCTAATTACAGGAAGCGAGACTGATAACATCAGATTATCTCGCTTCCTTTATTCTAATTTTTAAAGAAATTTGGAAATGTTTTTTAAATAATTTAGGTAATATTTTTGTGCAACTGACATTCTAAAATATAGAGTTAAGACGATTGATTTTATGGAGATATCTATTATGCAAAAATTATTTTCATTAGATGGAAAAGTGGTTAGAATTTTAACTTTTTTGACAGATTTAATTATTTTAAATACTCTATTTATTGTTAGTTGTATTCCAATAGTTACAATTGGGGCATCACTAACTTCTCTTACGACAATGTGGTATCGTATTTTAAAAGGTAAAGATACCGATATTGCTTATCATTATTTTCGGATCTTTAGACAAAATTTTAAACAATCAACTTTTATTTGGTTGTTTATCCTCCTAATAGAATTACTTTTATATGTGAACTATTGTCTTTGGGGCTATTCAAGTTTATTTTCAGAGTATAGTTTATTGTTAGTGTTGCCCTTTTTATTTGTTATAATACTTTTGATGAGTGTTATTTTTCCCTATATTGGTCTATTTAAAGATAATCTAAAAAATAGTATTGTAAATAGCGTATTAATTTGTCTTTTAAATCCAATACAAGCTATCATGTTGGTTTTATTTAATATTTCTGTACTGTATATGAGTTTTAGTAGTCCAGAACGAGTTTTAACAGCTATTTACGTATTTACATTTGGGGGCTTTGCTTTTTGCGGATTGATGAATGTAACGATAACAAATAAAATGTTTGATAAGGTAAAGAAATTTACTAAAAGGAGGAAACCAAATTGAAAATTTTTAAGGGAGAGTTTTATCGAATCTCTGTATTAACAGACAAGTTAGTAAGGTTAGAATACTCTCAAACTGGAAGTTTTGAGGATAGAACGACACAACTTATCTATAATAGAGATTTTGGCCAAGTTTCGTTAGATTATATCGAGACATCAAACGTACTAGATATTATGACGGACTATTTTCATCTGCACTTTAATAAAGGAGAATTTAACGCCGAAAATTTATTTATAGAATTAAAAGGAAATTTTGCCGTATATGGTAGTCGCTGGTATTTTGGTGAATCTATTGAAACGTTAAAAGGAACAGCTCGGACTCTGGATAAGGCAGATGGCGCAATCCCGTTAGAAGATGGGATTATTAGTCGAAATGGTATTGCCTTACTGGATGATTCTCAAGGATTTATTTGGGATGAACAGTCTGGTTATATTGAGAGAGAAAATCAAATTGACCTCTATTTCTTTGCCTATGGGCATGATTATAGAGGAGCAATCAGAGACTTTTACCATTTGACTGGTTCGACACCCTTGTTGCCAAGATATGCTTTAGGCAATTGGTGGAGTAGGTATTGGCCTTATAGGTCGGATGAATACTTGGATTTAATAGACAGATTTGAAACAGAGAAAATTCCATTATCTATCGGTGTTTTAGATATGGATTGGCATATAACTGACATTCCAGTCCGTTTTGGAAGTGGCTGGACAGGCTATAGTTGGAATAGAAACTTAATACCTAATCCAGAACAGTTATTGCAACAACTCCATGATAGAAAGTTAAAACTCTCCTTAAATGTCCACCCTGCTGATGGTATACGGGCTTATGAAGAGGCCTATCCTCGAGTCGCCAAACGATTAGGGTTAAATGTAGAATTAGAGGAACCTGCTATTTTTGATTTTTTCAATCCATCCTTTAGGGAAGCCTACTTTAAAGATGTTCATTATGAGCTAGAAAAGCAAGGAGTAGATTTTTGGTGGATTGACTGGCAACAAGGGACACAGGGGATGTTGGATCCACTATGGCTTTTAAATCATTATCACTATCAGGATAGTTGTAAACATTCAGAAGGTGGCTTGATTTTATCAAGATATGCAGGTCCTGGTAGTCACCGCTACCCTGTTGGTTTTTCAGGGGATACTATTATTAGTTGGAATTCCTTAAGATTTCAACCTTATTTTACAGCAACAGCATCAAATATCGGTTATAGTTGGTGGAGCCATGATATCGGCGGGCACATGCTGGGGGATTATGACGAAGAGCTACAAACTAGATGGCTACAGTTTGGGGTTTTTAGTCCGATTACTCGATTACATAGTTCTAGAAGTCCTTTCAATAGTAAAGAACCTTGGTTTTTTTCAGAAACAACATCTAAGATTATGAAAAAATACCTTCGTTTGAGACATCAGATGATTCCATATCTATATACTATGAATGTAAAGACACATGAGGAAGGCGCCCCATTAATCAGCCCAATGTACTATTTCTACCCAGAGAATGATGAGAGTTATAATGTTCCAAATCAATACTTTTTTGGAACAGAACTGATGGTGGCTCCCGTTGTAGAAAAGATGGATTTGGCATTTCAATCTGCAAAAGTAGATGTATGGTTCCCTGAAGGTGAATGGTATGACTTCTTTTCAGAGAAAAAGTACACAGGTGGTGTGAACTTAAGTGTTTATAGGGACATTTCGACTATTCCTGTGTTTGCAAAAAGTGGTGCAATTATTCCCTTGGTTGGTTCTGAGATAGATATGGGTGTTGATTTACCTGAAGTTGTAGATTGGTATGTATTCCCAGGAAAACAACATTCTTTTGAAATGATTGAAGATCAAAATGGTCAAAGATATAAAACAACATTATCGATTGATTGGGAAATGGGCGTGGTAGAGTTAGCATTACAAGGCGATTCTAGTATCCTTCCAAGCAATAGAAGGCATAGAATTCATTTTAAAGGAACGAATGTGTCTATCATTGAATTGCCAAATAAGAATACTACAGCTAGATTTGAATGTAAAGATAATAAAACAACATCTCTAAATGACGAAGTTTTTAGACTACTAAAGACGGCTTCTCTTCCATATGAATTAAAAGATAGATTGTTAAATCAATTCATCAATGCTAAAAATCCTCATGAGTTAATGAATATCTTGCATCATCAGGATAAGGAATTGAGAGGGCGGTTGTTGGAAATGATATTTACTAGCGAAAACTAATTGAGAGATTTCGTACACAATTTCTATTATTTAATGTGTAATAGTTTTACATCTCTATGCTTATTGGCTTGTATTTTAGTAATTACAAGTTTGGCATAGGGATTTTTTTGTTTACTGAAGAGGAAAGGATAAGTAAGTTTCAAGTTTTGAAACATTTTTAAACTAAACAAGAGCAAATTTTTAAAGGTGATTTCTCAAAGTAACTTTTGCTTGCCTGATCGCAGTGGAAGTTAGTCGGAAAGGGATTTTTATGGTGGAATTAATACTCTTCGAAAATCAAATTCAAACCACGTCAGCGTCGCCTTACCGTACTCAAGTACAGCTTGCGGCTAGCTTCCTAGTTTGCTTTTTGATTTTCATTGAGTATAAGTATGAGAGGTTAGATTTTTCAGAAAATTTTCTAAAAGAAACAGGATTTGTTTGACATTTATTTGAAAATTCTGTAAAATGAATTATTATATCGTTCAAGGAGAATATATATGGAAAAACAGAAAACATTTTTTGGCCATCCTATGGGCTTGTCCACCCTCTTCTTTACAGAGATGTGGGAGCGCTTTTCTTACTATGGGATGCGAGCTATCCTACTTTACTATATGTACTATGGTGTGCAAGATGGTGGGCTGGGGATGGAGAAGACCACCGCTGCATCGGTTATGGCGATTTATGGTTCGCTGGTATTTTTATCCTCGGTTGTCGGTGGTTTTGTCAGTGACCGTATTTTAGGAAGCCGTAAGACCGTCTTTTACGGTGGGATTCTGATTATGCTAGGGCATATTGCTTTGGCAACACCTTTTGGACAAGTGGCTCTCTATCTTTCTATTGCCTTGATTATCTTTGGTACTGGATTTTTAAAACCCAATATCTCAGATATGGTTGGGGGAATTTATGAGAAAGAGGATGATAGACGGGATGCAGGATTTAGTATCTTTGTCTTTGGTATTAACTTAGGTGCCTTCGTTGCCCCTTATCTAGTAGGTTATCTAGGTCAGGAAGTCAATTTCCATCTAGGTTTCTCATTAGCTGCCGTTGGGATGTTCTTTGGTCTGGTGAAGTATGTTTTAGATGGGAAGAAATACCTGCCTGAATCAAGTCTTTACCCTACTGATCCACTTTCGCAGACGGAGCAGCAGACCTTGATTAAACGCTTGCTGATTACACTTGTCATGGTTATTCTGGTGATTATAGGCTTAGTCTCTACTCACCAATTTAACGTGGATATGATTGTTAATATCTTTACAGTAATTGCGGTAATCATTCCAATCTACTATTTCTTCAAAATTTTATCTAGTCAGAAAATAACTGCTACTGAGAGATCCCGAGTATTTGCCTACATTCCTTTATTTATCGCTGGAGTACTCTTCTGGTCTATCGAGGAACAGGGGTCTGTTGTTCTCGCTCTATTTGCGGATGATCAAACTCGACTTTACTTTAATGTATTTGGAAATCAGATTCAGTTCCCATCTAGCTTTTTCCAAAGTATCAATCCACTTTTCATTATGATTTATGTGCCGATTTTTGCATGGTTGTGGGGGAAAATGGGTAAAAAGCAACCATCCTCTTCTAAGAAATTTGCTTACGGTCTATTTGCGGCAGGTTTATCCTTCTTGTGGATGATGTTACCAGGGATGCTTTTTGGGACAGATGTTAAGGTCAGTCCTTTCTGGTTGATTATGAGTTGGGCTATTGTGATTGTGGGGGAGATGTTGATTTCGCCTATTGGTCTATCAGTCACTACTAAGCTGGCACCAAAATCCTTCCAAGCACAAATGATGTCTATCTGGTTCTTGAGTAACGCTGCTGCCCAAGCTATCAATGCTCAAATTGTAAAATTTTATACAAGCGAAACTGAAGTGGCTTACTATGGAATTGTTGGAGGAATTACGATTGTATTCGGTATTATCTTACTCTTCTACGTTCCACGTATTGAAAAACTAATGTCTGGTAT
>ERZ772904.203-NODE-203-length-18077-cov-4.11963_pt1 | contig 18077 bp, 9 predicted proteins | sample MGYA00512122_ERZ772904 | MGnify/ENA primary metagenome ERZ772904 (study PRJEB29015, sample SAMEA2738104) | human oral metagenome | biome: human oral; feature: human-associated habitat; material: saliva | place: China | collected 2269 ... | reverse complement strand
ATATCGCTCATTTGAAGGCGTACACTACGGCGCTGCAAACTATCTTTGAGACTATCACGGAGTTTCGTGAGGGTGTACGCTACCTTAAAGGAGAGTTTAATCAAAAGCAGGTGCGTGCAAATGTGCGTAAAGCATTTACTCCTCATCGTTCAATTGAGGTGAAAGAAGAAGTGATACCAGAGACAGCTGAACTGCTTCAGATTAAGAACTTCAAATCAGCAATAGAAGTGAATGATACTTCTAAATATTTCCCAAACCAAGAGCAAGTATTAAAGATAATTGATGCTGATAAAGGGAAGAAACGTCTAAGGGCAGCAATACAAACAACTATTGATACGCTTAAAACATTAGGCAATCAAGAGCAGACTATACAAGCATTATTGGATAGCCCCGATAGTTACGAGTCAACAGATAGCAATATCAATGACAAGACTTATCATTATCTACCTTATAGGTTCGACAGTAGTTTTGAGATTGGTTATTTTTCAGACTCTCTTCAAGCTATCATACGTGATAAGCAACTCGAGTTCTATTTCAATGGAGATGATAACCTGACCGATTTCAAAATACGTTGCTATAAGAAGTCTGGTAAGAACTGGGGGCTGCTTGGCAATTACACACCCGACTTCTTAGTGATTAGCAGAGATGAACAAGGGGCAATCAAACAAATACTTATCATTGAGACGAAAGGTGAAGGTTTTGCTGCTAAGTTTGCTGAACGTAGACAGTTTGTGGAGGAAGAGTTTGTGAAACTCAATAACGAGCACTTTGGTTATAATCGATTTAGTTTCTTGTATATCGAAGACACGATGACACCAGCTGAACAAGATGAGAGGACTATCAACGCTATCAATCAATTTTTCAAGTAAAAGAATTAATCATGGCAATCAAATATATTTCTTATGATCCTAATGTCCTCGAAGGACAAGCAATACTCGACAACTTTGTGCGCACGCAGCGCATTCTTCGCTATCGTGATAATGATAAGGTGTTTGAGCGTATTCAGCGTGGTATGCCACTCTATGAAGTAGAGAGTCAGGAAGTGGTGGGCAAGAATCCTAATCATAACCTCGTGTTTCGTGGTGAGTGCCTTTCTGCTTGCGCTTATCTTAAAGAGAAGGGTGTGAAGGTAGACCTTGTCTATATTGACCCACCTTTTGCAAGTGGTGCCGATTATGCCAAGAAGGTTTATATTCGTCGTAACCCAAAGGTGGCAGAAGCGATTAAGCAAGCCGAGACAGAGATTGATAGCGAAGAACTCCGTAACTTTGAAGAAAAGATGTATGGTGATGTGTGGGATAAGGAACGCTATCTGAATTGGATGTATGAGAACCTTATGGCAATAAAGTCCGTTATGAGTGATACAGCCTCTATCTATGTGCATTTGGATTGGCACATCGGACATTATGTGAAGATTCTTATGGACGAGATATTTGGAGAGGATAATTTCAGAAATGAGATAGTATGGCAAAGAGTTTATTCCCATAACGATGCAAATAAGTATGGGCAGATTCATGATGTGATTTTTTACTATTCAAAGGATAATGAAAAATACACATGGAATATACAATACCAACCATACGAAGAAAAGTATCTGAAAATGTACTCTATGGATGATGGAGATGGAAGAAAATATAAAGTAGAAAATACGCTTGGTCCAGGGGGAAGAGGATCCACATACGAGTGGAATGGTGTTGTTAGAACGTGGAGATATTCTTTTGAAACAATGTCTGAACTGGAAAAGCAAGGTCTACTTTATTATACATCTTCTGGCTTTCCTAAAAAGAAAATCTATTTAGATGAGATGCCTGGTAAACCTCTACAATCAATTTGGACAGATATTAATGTAATAGCAGGTCAAGCTAAGGAATTAGTTGACTATGCCACCCAAAAGCCAGAAGCCCTATTAGAGCGTATCATCAAGGCCAGCAGTAACGAGGGTATGCTTGTAGCAGACTTCTTTGGTGGCAGTGGCGTAACGGCTACAATGGCAAGTAAGTTAGGGCGTAAGTTTATCCATTGCGATATTGGCATTAACAGCATTGAGACTACACGCGACCGATTGCGTAAGGCAAGAGCTGAGTTTGAGGTGATGGAGATAAAAGATGGCGTTTCACTCTATCGCAATCCTGTGCAGACGATGGATAAGCTAAAGAGCTTAATACCTGGACTTCGCAATGAGGATGCGCTCGATAAGTTCTGGGCAGGAAGCATTCATGACACTAAGATGGGTATGCAACCAGTTTACCTTCCAAACTTAATGGATAGTAGTACTCGTTTGTTAGACACAGCACTGATGAATCGTATTCTGAAAGAAGCGATGCCTAACCTACCTGACGAAACAAAGAAAGTAGTTGTTTATTATATTGATATCACTGATATAAAGGAAATAAAACAATTTATTAAAGAGCAGAACAACACGTTGATAGATGTTGAGTTAAGAGACTTAAAGAATGTGCTCGACAATGTTGTTGTAGAAGATGATGCCGAGTTTGATGTGAAGGAAATTCAGCCAGAAGGTGAGGCTTTCAAAGTGTGGCAAGTAAGCATCAATCGTTTCTTTAGCGACCGTGTGAATAAGAGGATAGAAGAGTTTAACCTTAAAGGACAGCAACAAACGCTGAAGAGTGGTAAAGCGTTTAAGCCTATCACTTTGAGTGAAGAAGGACTGGAGACAATAGAGTTCCTAAGCCTTGATTGTAGTTCTGCCGATGCTTCTTCTCCTTGGCGCAGCGACGTTGAAATCCTTATCGATCGCCTCGGTTATGTACGTAAGAATGGTATTGATACTAAAAGCTTTTGGGATGGTACAATTACCTCCGACAACAAACCTCTCCGCCTCAAGATTAGAAACATCTGTGGGGATGAGACGATATATGAACTTTAAGTAAGCGGGTGTGTCTATGTTGACACACCCGCCTTCGTTAATGCTATTTGTAGCTCAATGTTTTTTTTGTGGGTTGTAAACTCGATTATTAGGAAAGGTCTTACCTTACTCAGAGGGGTAGATGAGATATAATCTTTTCGGAGTCTGCCTGAATTTGGACTGATGGATTTATCTTTTTTAGGCTACCTGCTGATAAACAAGTATTGTAGTTCCTTAAATAGAAACTCTTTGTACTATGGATAGCTCGTGTAAACTAAGTATGGATTTTGGAGTCTCTATGTTAGCTCTTTATATACTTTGATGTTCAGTAAATAAAGGGGTGTGAGAGGGTAGAGCTTACAAGAGTTATTGATAATCAGATGTTAAACGACCTCGCTCCAAATACCCAAAGAACAAGAAAAATGAAGTTTGCATCAGCTCCGCAATACTTTATGAAAAGATTATCTAAAATATACACTTGCTTGTTGAATCCGCCGACTCGCGATAAAAAAAGCGTAAAAAGTCAGAGTTTATAAAGTTTGTCTTATAAATAATATATAACTTTGTAAACCGAACTTTATAAGAACACATGTTTCTTATTAAACGTAATTTATATGAGTATTAGTAAAGATGTCATCAAACAGTGCCTGATTAGTAAGTAGCGTGAGGTGGATGAGGCGGTACTTGTGGAACGTCCCATAGACTTTGAAGAGAATGGCAATTATGTGATAGTTGGCATGAGACATGCGGGTAAGTCGTGTCTGCTGTATCAGCGTGTGCGACAACTACAGGAAGCAGGAAAGGGATGGGATGAGATTCTGTTTGTGGATTTTGAAGATGAACGTTTGGCGGAATTCCAACCGGAAGACTTTAACATTTTGCTGGAAGCCCATCTGGAACTGTATGGTAAAAAGCCAGTGGTATTTTTGGACGAGGTGCAGAACATTCCACATTGGGATAAGTTCGTGCGCAGGTTGGCTGATGCGAAATACAGGGTGTATGTGACGGGCAGCAATGCGAAGATGCTGAGTAAGGAGGTGGCAACTACGTTGGGTGGACGGTTCTTTATCTACGATGCGTACCCATATTCATTCAAAGAGTATTTGACAGCGCAGCAGGTGGAACTGAGGGAACATTGGGAGTATGACACGATTCAACGAAGCGAAGTGAAGCGACATATGAATGAGTACTTCTATTACGGTGGTCTACCAGAGATCCTGTCGTTTAAGAACAAGCGGGCTATGCTTTCGAGCTTGTATCAGAAGATCTACCTGGGTGACATCTGCGCCCGAAACAACATTAAGAACGATAGGGTGTTGAACATTCTGATTAAGAAGATGGCAGAGAGCGTGAAGCAACCGCTGTCGTATAACAGGCTGAAGAACGTGATAGTGGCAACGGGGGCGCCCATCAGTGTGCCTACTACGATAGACTATGCGGATTATGCCGCTGATAGTTGGCTGATATTGCCCATGGAGAATGAGATTGGCAAGCTGACTGAGAAGGAGACGCAGAAGAAATACTACTTCGTTGATAATGGTTTACTGAACCTGTTCCTAATGAACTCAGAGACATCGCTACTGGAGAACATGGTGGCGGTGGAACTGTGTAGGCGGTATGGCAAAAAGAATGTGTTTTACCTGAATGCGGAGAAGGAGATAGACTTCATTGTACCCGACGAGAAGTTGGCTATACAAGTGTCCTACAGCATCAAGGATGAGACTACTTACAATAGGGAAGTGTCGCCATTAGTGAAGTATGCCAAGGCGCACGAAGACTGGAAATGCCTGCTGATTACGTATGATGAGGAGGACACAGAAAAGGAAATATCTGTGGTGCCGGTGTGGAAGTGGCTGATGGAAGGGTAACTTAGGAGAAGGTGCGGAATCTCAGTAGTTAGGACGCTCGGAATATGATTTAGAATGATCTGTGGTTGATAAAATGTAATGAGCTAATGGATTTCATGGTACGAGATGATAGGAAAACAACGAAACACTATCTTGAGGAGGATTTGAATAACAATGGGAACCTAAAGATAGAGAGGTTGGAGAGGTTAAAGCTGCTAATGGAGATGTGTGAAATGTATAGGAGTAAAAAAGCAATACGAATAGGAGATGAAAGTAATAATAAAAACCTTTGAATCTGGAGCTGGTGACTGTATCTTTCTCGTAATAAAAGATGAGACGGATGGCAACTGTTTTCATATTATGATAGACTGCAATATATTGACAGATGAGATAAAAACTTATATACGTGATGAACTTTATAAACATATAGATGTACTCATAGTTACTCATATTGACAGTGACCATGCAAATGGTATAACCAAGCTAATGCGTAACCCTGATTTTGCAGATATGCAAATAGGTATGATTCTATTCAACGGTTTCCAGCCGCAAACGAAACAACCTCAGACTTTGCCCCCTCAAACTGTAGCAAAACTGCAGGCAGTGGCTGAATTGTTGCCGCCGACGGTAGATGAAGCATTTCAAAAAACGAATGGAATGGATGCGGCATGTTTAATCACAGAGTTAAATAAGCATCCGCAATGGAAAGCCGTATGGAGACAAACTCCGATATTGGCAGGGGAAACGATACCGCTTGGTAATAAAGAAAAATGGGGAAGACTGAGAGTGCTGTCTCCAACACAAGACGTGATGGACGATTTGCTACACGATGTGAAGTTGGAATATGCCAAAAGATTAAGCTCTGCACCTCCAAATGAGGATTTCTTGGATCAGGATAAATACTACGAATTGATGCTGCGACTATCAGAATTACGTAAAAGGCCTTCTTTGTCAAGAAAAGTCAATGCTGTAGCCATCACTAAAGAAACGCTGATTAATAACGCAAAAACAAATGCAGAAGAAAATAGTGTTACCAATGCTAATAAAGCTTCACTCGCTTTCTGTTGGGAAGGTGGTGAAGAGCTGAAACGCATTCTTCTGATGGGAGATGCCGTATCATCACAAGTCGTGAATGAATTAAATGATATCGATGATGACAGAATATGGTTTGAAGCTGTGAAGGTGTCACACCACGGGAGCAAGCATAATACTAGTATAGAACTAAATGCTAAAGTTGATTCGGCTCACTACTTCTTTACAGGCGGAAAAGATAATGAGGGGCCAGATGTTGAAACTGTTGCAAAAATAGTTATGAAACCGCTGGCTGAGGGAATAGTACAACGGGAGATTCATTATAACCATGAGAAAGGAATCAACCTTTGGAAAGAACTGAATAAAGAAAATGCAATACAATTGCTTAATAATCATCATACACAGTTGAATACAGACAATACATATGAATTTGAATATTGACAATTACGGAGGCAAGGGAGTAGTACCCTTGTTTTGTGGAAGCTATGTAAGTGGCACAGCTTTTTTTGTGTCGCCAACACACCTATTGACAGCAGGGCATGTGTTGGCAGAGTATTATTTGGACAAAGAGGCAATGGTTGCAGTGGTTGTGGAAGAGGAGTACAAGGTTTGCCGCGTACTTGCACACCGAGACATACCCGATGTTGCCATATTAGAATGTATTGATTACGTATGCCCTAATGAATATGTATTGCCATTACTTGCCAGTAAGTTTAAAGAAGGTATTAATCTGTTGATAGTTGGATATCCAAGAGAACTTGGCAATGGTGTGGATTATTTCGGGGTGACCGTGAAAAACAGCCGGAAGAAAGCAGACCTTAAAGGTGGCTTTGACCGAATGGTTGTAAGAACTGATAGTTTTGGTTTTAATAGCTATGAAGGTTTTTCCGGGTCTCCAGTGATTAATGATTTCGGAATGGTTGTAGGTATAGAAACAGACCAACTCTACTCTTCGTTAGGCTATCTTTCCATCGCAGTTATTAAAGAACTGGTTGAAAAGGAAACAGAAATCAGAATTGAGGAGAATGACGATTTATATGATAACACCCCGTATGGTCTGAGAAAGAGTTATAACCACATACGAGAGCACACTGCCGACATGCTCAAAACACGTTATAATGACAAGGTTCATGTTGAGAATGAGGAAGTAGAAAAGACGATACAGCGATTTTGCGGCTATGGCTTTGAAGAGGAACGGCTTGACATACATGATGAGTATAAGTCTTGGCATGATAAGATGGCTGGTGTCAGACTATCATATATTGATAGTATCACTCAACTTGTAAACTATTTACAAGATGGAATTATCACAGATGGGGTCAAAGGAGAAATGGAGAAGCTATTTAATTTGAGGGATAGCGAAAGGAAACTCCATGCTGACCACAGGAAAGAGTTGCAAGCCATTTATAACAAAATATATACATGGCTTCATAATAAGACATTATATGAAGAAAGACAATTCATGCACGTTAGCGGTACTGCTGGGTGCGGAAAGTCTCATTTACTTTATAGAGTAGCTCTTGAAATAAGTAATTGTCAACAAATATATATGCTATTAGGTTCGGAATTCTCATCCTTGGAAGGTCCAGAGAATACTATAGCACGTGTTATGGGGTGGAAAAGTAGTGATCCGCTTAAAGAACTGAATGATGAACTTGCACATGAAGAAGGGAAAACTGCAACTATCATTATTGATGCTCTGAATGAAGGAGCGGGTACTCACTTTTGGATGGAGCAATTACCAATTCTAAAGAACAAGATTTCCCGTTTCAGTCATCTGAAGATGATAGTATCGCTTAGGACGCTTTCGAAAGAAGACCAACTCAACGATATCTTGAGAGATGATTGGCATCCTATGAGGGTAGAAGGTTTTAAGAACCGCCAAAAGGCAATCGGTGATTATTTTGAGGCATACGAGATTAAGACGAACGAAACACCATATACAATAATAGCGGAATTCACCAATCCGTTATTTCTGAGAATGTTTTGTGAAACTTACTATAGCCAAACAAAAGAAGAACGAGAGAAAGTATTAAGGCTTCCCATCTACAACAGATATTTAGAAAAGCGTAACTATGAAATATCTGACGGCGTGGATGAAGATGTAAAACGGGATATAACCAGCAAGTATATATTGTGGGTTGCACAACGCTCACTTGAACAGTTCCAATGTGATGACTTGCCAAGGCAATTGGCTTATAAGCGTTCTTATAAACTTTGTCCTTTCAGGACGTGGAAAAATAGCCTATTGAGAAACTGTCTAGAAGCCAACCTGCTTCGTGAATATACTACTGAAAAAGATGACTTTGTAGATTTTGAGTTCGATTCGATGGGTGACTACTTGAAAGCAGAACGTCTGCTGAGCCGTAATTGTGATGACGGCGACCGTTTTAAGACACTCGTTAGAATATACGATAAAATGGATGCCGATTATAGTTCGAATCAAAATTGGCAGAAGAAACTTAATTTTGTAAAAGCCTTTCTGAGTGTATGGAACCCACCTGCAGCTATATGGCAAAAACCTGAGTTCATGAAAGGAAAGCTGACGAGTCTATTGTTAAGCAGTATGCCTTTACGTAATCAGCGGGATGAAGAGAATACACTTACTTCGGATATTATAGGGAGTATCCTTCAAAACAATCCTGACTATATCCAACCTGAACTTATATTGCAGAACATTGAACTGTACAGTACGGGGCTGATGGATAAAGTACATGCTAAGTTGATGGATATGACAATGTCTGTGCGCGACTTGGCATGGACAACCAATGTGAACGGATTGTTCGATGGAGCGTATTATCAGGCTCTATTAGAACCTCTACAACTTACCTTGCAGCACGAAATAGAAACGTTGCTGACGGTTGAAATATGGATGCTGAGCACAAGTTTCCCTTATTTAAGGGCTTATATGATGAGGAAAGTGAAAGAACTATTATCAGAGCATGCAGACAAAACAAACGAAATGATAGTCAAGTTCCATGCTGTGAATGACCCGTATATCCTATCAGGCCTATATCCCGCGGTTTATGGTGTAATTGTCAGCGTTGACAAAGCTGATTTCAGCAGAGGTGTTGCAGAACAAATTTTATCTTACCATTACGGAGAAGCAGGAAAAGCGCCACAAGACTTGATGGTTAGGCATTGGACACTTAAGATTCTAGAGTTGGCTAATCATCAAGACCCTACAATAGATGCATGGAATAAAGCTCAACCGCCTTATAATGTAACTGAAGATATTTTTGCAGAGATGCCCGAAGATGACTACGAGGCTGATGGATATTTTGGTGAAACATATGGTGGAAAACAGATTACCCGTTCGCTGTTTCATTGGGACTTCAGCCGTTACATTATCGGAACAAACAGTAACAACGTATCCAGAATCTTCTTCCGCGACGGAAAAGGCGTGAGCTTGAGGAAAATTGAGTATGCAATAGCTTATTTGATAAAGCATAAGTTTGGATGGAATGATGAGTTGGGAAAATATGATTCAGATGTGCCATATCAAACTCGCGCAGAGAACTCTGTAGAGCGTATAGGAAAGAAATACCAGTGGATAGGTCTGTATAGGGTCTATGCCTATCTGTGCGATACTTGTCAGATAAATATTAACCTCTGGTCTGCACGAGAACGATTTGCAGAAAAGAACTACCCTTGGTATGCCAGAGAGCATGATTACTACGATCCTACGCTCACGGATAAGGATTTGACTTTGGAGAAGTCACACCAACTGTTTGATGTGTTACGACCAGCATCGACGATGAAGCAAATTGCCAAAGAATGGTTGCAAGATGAGTGCCAGATGCCTCCATTGTATTTTAGCTTGAAAGATCACGATGGAAAAGAGTGGATTGTTTTACAAGCCTATAGTACCATTAAGGAAGAGAAGGGTGATGATAAACGTGAGCAATTTGTGTTATACAATGGAGCGTTTGCAAATAAAAATAATTTTGAGAAGCTGAGATCTTGGGCTTCGAACGCGAATTTCTATGGACGTTGGATGCCAGAGCATAGTGGTAGCATTGATTACAGATGGAATGAATATCCATGGGCAGATAGTTATTTGCAATTAGGGGACGAGGACGACGAAATCTTTGACGAAGGTGGCGGAGAAATGAAATTGGCTTACGAAGCCCAACTACAGGAGGATTATAAAGGGATTGATGATGATCATCGATTTATGAGTACAGCATACATGCCATGCAGAGATATGATGGAAATGTTTGGCTGGCATACAGCTGAACGCGGTATTATTCGCGATGCACACGGCAAAATTGTAGCAATCAATCGAAATATACCAGGTGATCCTCTGCATGCGTTGTTGGTATTACGAAGCAAACTGGATGAATATATGGAGGCTAAAGGTTTGGTGTTGTTCTGGAGTCTGGTAGGAGAGAAGCAATATGGCAACCATCCTCATGCGTTAATAGCACGACTGACAGGAGCTGCTGCTTATAGGACGGGTGAGGAAATAGACGAGATACAACCATTGAGGAATGAACCACCAGCACCGCTAAGAGAACGTGTGAAGTTAGAGAAGACAGATCTTCCATCACGCTCAGAAGAAAGATTTTCCATCAATATCAGAAGAATTACTCGATCAGATGAATGAAATGGACGAAAATGAGCTGATGAAGATGATGAGTGAGGGCGTGTCGAAAAAAAGGAAAAAAGATAATAAAGATACTGAATAAGAATTGCAAATTCAAGTAAAAGAGGGGTGTTATAAACTTCTTGTATTAAATAGTTGCACGAGATATAATGATGGTGACTGAGATAAAACAACTGTTTGCTGAAGAGTTAACCTTGTTGAAGAAGATTCAAAAGTACGGGAAAGAACAGCCACAGGGTAAACAGGAACGGGTTGAGAAGGTTAAGCTACTCCTGTTATACCGTATCTACTCAAATCTTTATTCATCACTGCTGTTAACTGCGCAGGTCTTGAAAACTGGAAGGATTTCATTTTTTCAGTTATCGATGGGATTGTTGTTGCGTTGTTGCTTTACCGATTGCTTGTTCGCCCTATACATACTGCGTGCTGGCAAGAAACGAGCTTACGAGGAATTTGATCTGAGAACAATAGAGTATGCCAACTCTATGTTGGAGCGCAAAGAGGTATACAGAGATCAGATGAAAAGTACGAGAAAGATATTTGATGGTGCCTTTATAGACCATTTGTGGGAGTTAACTATGGAAGATAAATTCTTGGGACTGCTAACACTGGAAGATAATCTGGAGGAGTTGACGGTAAAAAAGCAATCGAAACAACAATTGAAAGATGAGGGCTTTTCGAGAGTGAAGAGTATTACGACCAAAGATGTTGCAAACTTCTTGATTAGGATTCCTGAACTCGAAAAAGTGGCAACACGATTGTATCACTATTACAAGTATTTCTCGCAATATGAACACTTCTCAGAGAACGGACAAGGGGATGTACTTGCGGCATTGGAAAAGGACGGTAATGATAATATTCATCTACCTTCAGCCATCAAATCCTTAAGTGCCGGAGTGGAGATTGTGATGAATAAACGTGGCAAGTAACGAGTGAAATGCGGTATACAAATGGAAAAATAAAGGAACTGATAGATACAAAAGCAATTGGAAGAAATCGTTGATTCAGTTCAAAAGTTTTATTGAAAACAGCAAGGTTATCTCGCAGTCCATTGCATAATATGACAAAGAATCATACAGGAATTGGTGTTTGTACTTTTGTGTTGAATGTAATAGAGCAAACTTAGAGCGTTATATGGTGGAGATATTGAAATCAACAACTCTCCCATTCTGAGAGTACACACAGTCGAGTTCAGATCGCTTTGGTACCTTACGAAAGTGTGTTCTGTATCACTGTGTTTTGAGCAAAAAATATAACATATTCTTTTCTCGGAACTTTTCCAGGGAAAAGAATGTGGTATTTGGTTGCCCTTGGGGAAGTCCAAGAGGGAATTAACTGAAATTTCCTATGTAAGAACATTAGTTTATCACTCTATACTTCGTAAGAAAGATAAAGAAAACTCTCGAAAAACTTGACAAGGGGTATGTCCGTGTATTATCTTTGCAGACAGAAATCAGGAAGGCGATAGTATGGTAGACGTGATTAATCTACATACTGATGTCGTCTTCTTTTTTGTTTTATTTTTAAATCATTCTTTTTATGTTTACAGATTTTCCTAACATGCCCAAAGACTGGGCAGTGTGCTTTATGCACGATTGTATGCATGTGGGACGGGACCTGCATTATTCTATTGGTAAGGTGCCCATTTTCCATCAACGTTCAGCAATGGTTGTCGCCCTTCCTGTGGGTTTGGATGATATTCGTAATGTGTTTCATGCTATGAAGAAAGAACGAGAGGTATGGGAACTTTTACAACTCTTCGATGATGAAAAGTATTACCCAACTCGTAAACCAGTCAACTCGTAAACTCGTCAACTTATTATATATGAAAAATCTTAGAAGTGTTAAAGCTGAGAATCAGCATAACAAACGGTCTAATAGACTGAAGTATGATATAACTCGTCGTCTGCTCGACTATCTCGAACGGAAGTATGAGATGCGATATAATACGGCCTTGGGGTGTGCAGAAATCCGAAAGGCTGGGAGTGATGAACCTTTTATGCCTGCAGATGAACGGATGCGCAACACAATCGCTATCAAGGCGCGTCTTGATGGGATTGATGCGTGGGACAAAGACATCCGACGATATACGGAGTCGGGGTTTGTCAAGGCTTTTAATCCTGTGGACGATTTCCTCAAAGGACTACAAGGACGATGGGATGGAAAGAATCATATTGAGGCGCTGGCAGACTGCGTTCCTAATGATAACGCACGGTGGGCAGAATGGTTCCACACGTGGTTTCTGGCAATGGTGGCACAATGGATGGGGCTGGATGTCTCGCATGGTAACAGTGTGGCACCGCTGCTCATCTCCCGACAGGGTTATCGGAAGTCTACCTTCTGCAAACGCCTTCTGCCTGAGGCGTTACAGTGGGGATATAACGATAATCTTATTATGAGTGAGAAACAGAATACGTTGCGGGCAATGAGTCAGTCGCTACTGATAAATATTGATGAGTTCAATGCCTTGTCGGCAAAGACGCAAGACGGTTTTTTGAAGAATGTCATGCAGCTTGCAAGCGTAAAACTCCGTCAGCCTTACCGCCAACAGCAAGTCACGTTGCCACGTGTTGCCTCTTTCATTGCTACGGCAAACGTTTCGGATGTATTCAGCGACCCCAGTGGTTGCCGTCGTTTTATAGCAGTCACGCTGACTGGTCCTATCCGCTTGCCCGACCATATAGACTATGAGCAACTTTATGCGCAGGCGGTTGCCGAACTTGAGGCTGGTAGACGATACTGGTTTGATGAGTCTGACACCCAAGCAATTATGGCAAACAACGTGCAGTATCAGCAGCGTACCCCTGCTGAGGCTCTCTTCTTTGAGTGCTTTTCCATTCCTAAGGACCTGACGAAGGGTGCCTATATGACTGCCGCCTCTGTCTTCAGTCTTCTCCGCCAGCGATATGGCAGTCAACTACACCTGACAAGCCTTTCCCATTTCGGTCGTGTCCTTGCCAATATCCCGAACCTTCATAGTAAACATTCTTCGCATGGCACAGAGTATTTGGTCGCAGTACGTAGTAACACCGGTCTGTCTGCCTCTTCCATCTTGAACCGTTAGTTGTCATCCGAATAAACTTTCAAAGTTGCTGTCACTACTGTCACACGAATAAACTCTGTAAACCACTCATAATCTGTTGTTTGTGTGAAGTGTTAAAAGTGACAGCAACTTAAAATAAAACTTTATTAGGTATAAATGCTATTCTGTAAACAAGTTTTTTTTGTAAAAAACTTTCTCCTTTACCTTTTATATAAATATTTTATATTATATTTGCAACGTGTTACCCATATCAATGGGAAAGTGTAACTAAAAACTTATCTATGAAAGAGTACTTGGAAGAATGCATAATACTACTTTATATGTATAAAGAATTCGAAATGAAAGATGAAGAGAAGACTAATTTGTTTTCAAGTTGCAATCATATTCGTTTTTAGCAGGCAAGTAACTCATTTTTGTCACAAAACGTTGTAGATTTTTCAATATAAATTGAAAATAGTTAGATATTTGTCTAGCAGAAATTGTGTGTAAATTCTCTAATTAAGTAAGATAAACATTTATAGTATGAAAAATATGGAAACAGCTTTTCCTCGTTTTATTGTAGATAAACCTGTTGGAGAGGATCTTTCTGAAGGACAGTCTCAGTCAAGATTAGCAGAGAGTATTTCTGATTACATTCGAAAGACAGACAATGATAATCAGGTTGGTCAGGTAAGTATACCACGTATAATAGGGTTGGAAGGTCGTTGGGGAACGGGTAAATCAAATGTAGTTGCAAAGATAGAAGAGATACTAAAATCTGATTCTTATTATACATTTACTTATGATTCATGGGGACATCAAGAAGATTTACAACGTCGTTCTATATTAGAGACTCTTACTAATAAGCTTATACAAGATGGTGTACTTAGTGGGGAAGTTAAAATAAAAATGAGGAGTGGAAAGGACCACGTTGCAGAATGGGCTGATCAACTTCAAATGCTTCTATCTAATAAGACGACCACGATAACTAAATCTATCCCTAAATTCTCTTGGGCTGCTATTGTTGGTATTTTGACAGTAGGATATTTTGGTTTGTCAACGACAATATGTAGTCAATTAATTGATAATAATATAGAACTAAGTTTGCTATGTATATTATTAATAGAGTTGTGCCCTATAATATTAGCTTTTATTTTTGCTATATTGTATGCAAGCTGTAACGAAAAATGGGGGGATCTCATAACTTTTTTTACACAGAAAAATGATAATACAATAGATGAGCAGTTTACATCTAGTGAAGAGCCATCTGTGACTGAATTTAAAAATTGGTTACAAGCAATTTCAGAACAATTAAATAATAAAAATTCTAAAAAGAAGAAAATCATTATCGTATTTGATAATATGGATAGACTTCCCTCTTATAAAGTTGTTCAGTTATGGTCTCTTATTTATACATTCTTTGCAGGAAGTGACTTTCAAAGTATATGGGCGATAATACCTTTTGATTATAGGCATTTATGTGAGGCTGTATTTTCTAAAGATGAAGAAAATTCGTATAAATTTAAGCAGTTTGTTAATAAGACCTTCCCAATTGTATTTACTATTCCTAAACCAGTTTTTACAGATTATCGAGAACTTTTTAGAAAATTCTTTGAAAAAGCTTTTGGGAAGAATGAGCATGATGAAGAACATGTTTGCCAAGTGTTTATGTGTTTAGAAGATGAACCAAATCCCCGTTCCGTTATCTGTTTCATAAATGAACTTGTAGCATTACGCCACCAGTGGCCTGAAGAGCAGTTTCGCCTTCAGAACCTAGCCTTATATGTATTGAAGAAAGAGTACATATTGTATGATCAAGATGGGACTATGGAAAGTCGCCTTTTATCAAATGAACTTTTCGACAAGGTAAATAGTTTCTACCCACAGACAGACAATGTAAGAGTGCAACTATGTCAATTTGCCTATGGCATTGAAGATGAAAAATTGGCTGGTGAACTTCCGCTTAGAAATGTATTATTGAGTTTGATTAATAATGGGAATTCTATTTCAGAATATGCAAAATCTCCACACTTTGTTCCTGTTTTAGAATCTATTCTTACTTCTAGGTCTATTACAAAAGACTGTCTTGCGAATGCAGTTAAGAGTTTCAACTCGCTCGATACTTCTAATTTTAATGAGGAAGAACAAGAACGCCTTAATAAAAAATGGGATGCGCTTGCGAATATGAAATCAGAAATAGATTTCACGGAGATAGAAAATGATGAGACTATACATACTTTAATACAGAAAGTTTCAGAAAATTGTGCTAAACGATTACTTAAATCATACTGTAGCAAAATATCCAAATGTAGTTTGATAAATGGAGCAAACTATTATATCGTATTGAACAATCTCCAAGAAGCGATTGATAATACATATAAGGAAATTAATATAATAGGAATGTTGCAGGAAAGAAAAGTTACTCCAAAGATATTTGAGGAATATGTGAATGCTGCAGGAGAGAATTATCCTATATTCAAAGTCTCCACAGATAATCAACTACTCAATGAGTATGTATTAGATAATACACTAAAAGGCATAGATTCTACTATTTTTATGTTTCAATTAGTACTTAAAGACCCACGATATAATTTTAGTGTATTGAGAAATGAACTTTCAGAGCGAATTGAACATTGGGCAAATGATGACGATAATCTTCGTCTTTCCGCACTTGTGAATCGCCTTTTGCATGATGGAGATGGTATGTTGGAAACACATTTTAATGCTGAAACCATAAATCCGAAGGCTCCTGCTATTTGTTCTGCTCCTTGGAATGAGTTTTCAAAGCAAGGTAATGAAGACATAGCCGCAATGTATGTTGCAAACGGCTATGACATTACCAATTTTGAGGATAGGATGGTTCCAAGAGTAAGTCATATAATCGAAAAGTATATAAATTATACTAGCCTTATAACTAGATTGGGTAATTCTGGCAGTGCTCTATATAAAATAAATCGATATATGATAGAGAATTGTGTTGGAAGCAAGCTTAATCCAAAATATGTTGCTCAAAACATACAAAGTATTAAGAATGTGCTAAATATCACTTATGAAGTTTTATTTAAACAATTTAATCGTTGCCCTTTTAAATGGGATGAAAATGATATAAGTTCTTATAGTAGCTATGTTCTTGAACCATTATTCGAAGATTATAAGAGTAATCCTGGAAGTTTCACACACGGGCTTATTACATTGGCAGTAAAAGCAATGGAAAGGCAACCTGAAGGTTTCTTAAATAGTGGTAGTTACTGGATTAGTTTTGTGAAAGTCTTCCTCGGAATGCAATGTCTACCATCAACAAATGAACAGCTTACAGTAGAATTAAAACAACATCTGGATTATGTTACTAGTTGTAATGCTATTAGAGATGAAGAACTTCTAAATTGCTTATTAAGCAATTCACCCGATACGTCCATATTTATTAGCTACCTTAACGACAAGATGTCGGTTTACTTTACACAGAACTATACCAATAATATACAGTTCCAAGTCTTTGGAAAATTATTTCCAAGACTAGATAAAAATATTGCTGTAAATACATGTATAGGCATAATAGAACATTTCATTAAACCTGTTTTTCATGACGAAAAATGTGCAGAGATTATTACAAGTTTTTCTGACTTTTATCTCTATATATTCAAAGTTGGAGTAACTGTTGGTCAGCCTATCCTAAAAAATATGTTAGAATTAAAAATATATGAATCAATACATGATAAAATTGCTACATTGATAAATAATAAGCAAGATGATTCTAGTAAAAACAATACATAAAAGTTGATTATATTGCTGATATTATACGAAAAGCTGTTATAAGACAATTACAAGATGGATTATCAAACATTGCTTTCGTCTTTGCACATAGAGTCATAGTAAATATTATATGATAACATCCAAGATGTTTACTAATCGATACTACTCAAATTGAGGAAATATTTTTGCGTCATGCAAATGTCAGGTTCTGATAATCAGTGTCGGATAAGTTTGAGGAAGAAAACCATACTTATGCATAAACAAACCCGCAGCAACGAAGTGATTGCTGCGGGTTGTTTTGCATACTAATAAACATGATATCCTTTACAACGTCAACTCAACGATATAATCAATATCAGTTGGGATGGTGTCGAGGTTGAGGGTGATACCGTTGCCAGTCTTTGTGAAGTTGACACGCTTGTTGGTGCCAAAGACAGTAGCAGACTTAATTTTGTGGTTGCCAGTAGGGATGAAGAGGCTGGAGTCCATACAGTTTAGGATGTGGATGTAGAGTTTGTTACCACGCTGTGTACTTACTCCCCAGTCGTGTGGCCCTACGATGCCGCCACGAGTGCCGTAGATGGTTTCACCATATTTGTTCAGCCATTCACCGATAGCCTGAAGGCGATTGAGGGCAAGTTCGGGAAGGGCACCACCTGGCTCTGGACCGATGTTGAGGAGGAGATTGGCATTCTTACCAGCAGCACGAACAAGCATCTGAATCAGTTCCTTTGGTGACTTATAGAGGGTATCGGTGATGTTGTACCCCCAATGCTCGTTGATGGTCTGGCATGACTCCAATGGCAGACGGCTGATGCTCTGTCCAGACAGTCCAGCCTTGTTCTCACCCGGTAGGTCACGTTCAAAGATTTGAATGTCCTCACCAGGGAAAGGAGTATGGTGATGATTGTTAGCAATGAGGCACTGTGGCTGTAGCTTATGAATCAAAGC
>ERZ772904.198-NODE-198-length-18510-cov-6.30474_pt1 | contig 18510 bp, 16 predicted proteins | sample MGYA00512122_ERZ772904 | MGnify/ENA primary metagenome ERZ772904 (study PRJEB29015, sample SAMEA2738104) | human oral metagenome | biome: human oral; feature: human-associated habitat; material: saliva | place: China | collected 2269 ... | reverse complement strand
CAATGACACGCGTGTAATTCTCGTATTGATCGATTCGTTATAAGGAGCTCCCGCAATGTGGAACATCTTCGGTGACGGACCCCTGGAGTGGTCCGAGGACGCCGACGCGGCGCTGTACGCCCGCATTGACGGTCCCCTTGCGTGGCAGCAGCACGCGCTGTGTGCGCAGACGGATCCGGAAGCTTTCTTCCCTGAGAAGGGTGGCTCTACCCGCGAGGCCAAGGCCGTTTGTCAGGCCTGCCAGGTGCGTGAGGACTGCCTGGAGTACGCGCTGGCAAACGATGAGCGCTTTGGCATCTGGGGTGGCATGTCCGAGCGCGAGAGGCGGCGCCTGCGCCGTATGGCCGGTTGAGCCCGACACAGCGCTCCGTCGGTGCGATCCTCGTCACGAGGGGAGAGGCACCGCTCACTCAGTCCGTCCTGCGGGCCATCGAGAATCAATCGATGGCCCCGCACTCGTTGACCATCATTGACGTCGCAGGTCGCCACGTCACCCCCTTCCCGTCCGAACGCGTTCCCGAGGGAGCGCAGCTCGTTCGCGTCGGTCGTGCCCGCAACCTGGGCGATGCAATCAAGCGTGCACGCGCACAGGGAGCCGCTTTTACCTCGGAACACTGGTGGTGGATCCTGCATGAGGACTCGGCCCCCGAACCCGAATGTCTCGATGAACTCATTCAGGCGGCCACCGTCGGTAAGACCGTTGGCGCGGTCGGCGTCAAGCAGATGAGCTGGGACGGGAGCCGACTCCTCGAACTAGGTATTTTCGCCACGGCGAGCGCCCGACGGCTCGAACGCGTCGGCGACGACGACATCGACCAGGGGCAGTACGACGGAACGAGCGATGTCCTCGGCGTCGGCACCGCCGGGCTCTTCATCAGCGCCGAGGCCTACGAGGCGGTTGGTGGATTCGACACCGCGCTCGGTCCCTTCGGCGACGGGCTGGACCTGGGGCGTAGGCTCCACCTCGCGGGGTACCGTGTCATCGTTGCGCCCAAGGCGCGCGTGCGCCACGCCCGCGTCTCCCTGTACTCCCTCTCAGGCTCTGCTCCGGAGTCGGATCGCAATGAGCCGACGGGCGACGTGTCCGACGCGATTATCGACGGGAACGCTGCGACCGACGGATCTTTCCGTAAGCGCCGCTACGCCCAGATGTACAACTGGTGCAAGGCCGTGCCCGCCCTCGTCCTGCCCTTCCTGGCTCTGTGGCTCCTCGTGTGGAGTCCGGCGCGCGCCCTGGGGCGGATCCTGACGGGACGCGCCTCCCTGGCCCTGCCCGAAATCGGTGCCCTTCTCTCCGTGATTGGAGCGACCCCGCGTCTGCTCGCCGGGCGTGCCCGCGCGGCTCAGTCGCGTTCCGTCCCCCGTTCTGCCCTGCGCGGCCTCGAGACGGCCCCCGCCTCGCTGCGCAAGGAACCGGCGGGCGTGGATGAGGATGAGAACGGCGAGCGCATTGATCCGCTCATTGTCGCTTCGATGCGGCGCTACCGACTTCGCTCTGCCTCCACCTGCCTCGGCCTCGCGATCGTAACGTCTCTGATTGCTGGCGCGCAGTGGTGGGGAACCTCTGCAGGCCTCGTGGGCGGAGCGTGGGTGTCGCTGCCGGCGACCTGGACGGAGCTGTGGAACGCCGCGTGGGCCGCGTGGGTCCCCGGCGGAGACGGCTATGCCGGTGGCGCGGATCCCCTGACGATTCTGCTTGCCCTCCTGAGTGCCCCCGTCGCGCCGCTCGGCACCACCCCCGGCGCGTTCGCGACCTTCCTGCTCGTGGCCTCGAGCCCGCTCGCGGCCGTCATCGCATGGATTCCGAGCCGCACTCTCGCCTCCTCGCTGCGCGTACGCTTCCTCGCCTCGCTCGCCTGGGCATTCGCGCCCGCACTCCTCCTGAGTGCGACGCATGGCGTCCTCGCGGGCGTGCTCGCCCACATCGCCTTGCCTGTCTTCGCGGCCTTCTGCTTCGGGACACCCAGGCCTCTGTTCGTGGCCGGTGCATCCGGCGTTGAGATCGCGCCCGTGCAGCCCCGCGGAGTGAACGCGGGATGCGCGGCGCTCGCCCTCGTCGTCCTCGCGTGCTGCGCCCCGTGGATGCTGCCGCTCGGTGGCCTCGCGCTCGCGTGGCGGTCCCGGCGCCGCCTCCTTGTGGCGCTGCCCGCTCTGACGCTTCTCGTGCCCACCTACGTCTCCATCCTCGCACGCCCCGCGACGTGGCCCGCCCTTGCCTCGACGAGCGGGGGAGTGCACGCATACACCCGCGCGCCCTCGTGGATGGCGGCCCTCGGTATGCCCGCGGCCCCCTCGAGCATGTTCGAGGCCGTGGCGCTCGGAATCGTCGGCGGCGGCGCCTTGCTCTTCGGGACGATTGCCCTCCTGCGGCAGCGTTCGCGCGCTCTCCGCATGGCCTACGGGTGGGCTCTCATCGCCTCCGCTCTCGCGTGGGGAGCATCGCACGTCGGCGTCGGGATGTCCGGTGCGTCCGTGGCCTCGGCGTGGGCCTCGCCCGCCCTGTCCCTCGCTTTCATCATCCTGGTCGCGCTGGCCTGTTCGGGGCGCGTCGCTCCTACCGATGCCGCCGCCGACGCCGCTGCCTGGGATGCGTCCCGGCCCTTCGCGCCGCGTGCTCTGGGCGTTCTGGTTGCCGTCGCGATTGTCGGATGTGGATCCGCCGCGAGCGTGTCCGCCGTCGCCGGTCGATCCAACCCCGACGAGGTCCCGACCTTCACGATGTCCCAGCGCGAAACCGTCTCGGCGCTCTCCTCGCCCATCGTCTCCGCCGTTGCCTCCCAGGCGCAGCGTTCGCCGCGCGCCGGACGCATCCTCGTCCTCGATGGCGACCCGACGAACGACACGGTCAACGCCGCGCTGTGGCGAGGAAACGGACCGTCGCTGACAGGGGCGAACCCCGCCGTTCGTGCACTCGCGCTCGCCGAGGCGCGCTCCGGCACCGCCACCGGTAGCCTGAACGACCCGGCCACCGCCTCGCTCGCGCAGGCTGCCTACACCCTGGTCGTTTATCCGGACGACGCGACCGTGCAGACGCTGGCTGCGCACGATATCGACACGATCCTCGTCCCCCTCGGCGCGAGCGGCTCCGCTGCTCTGACCTCCGGCCTCGACCGCGCCGAAGGACTCGAAAAGGTCGGTGACACGACCTCCGGCACCGTCTGGCGCGTACGTCCCGACGGGCTGACACCGGCGCGCGTGCGCGTCGAGTCGGCCAGCGGCGTGACGACTCCGGTTGGATCCTCGCAGCTGCGTGTCGACGGCGACGTGGACGCCGCAGGCACCCTCGTCCTGGCCGAGCGCGCCGACTCCGGATGGCATGCGTGGGTCGACGGGGTGGCGCTCACCCCCGTTGCCGCCTCCGACGGGTGGTCGCAGGCATTCGATATGCCCACCGCCGGGCACCTCACGCTCACCTACAGCCCGTGGTGGATCATTCCGTGGCGCATCGCTGCGGGCGCGTGCTTGGTCGTTGCCCTCGCCAGCGCCCTATCCGCGTGGAGGAAGAGATGACAAAGCCCCGCATCAGTTCCCTGACGACGCTAGCGGGCGCGGGGATCGCCGTTGCGGCCATGGCCTGCGCCTCCGTGTGGGTCGGTGCATCCCCGAGCCGCGTCGACGGGACGGCGCAGAGCGCTCACCCGTCACAGGTGCGCCTCGCGTGTCCCTCGGGCATCGTCGATCCTTTCGAGACGACCAGCGTTGCGGCCGGTTCCACCTGGTCCTCGCTCGCATCCGCTCCCACGAGCCCGGCGCCCGCGTCCATCACGGGCAACGGGGGAGTCATTCCCACCGCCCTGACCCTTGCCGGCCAGGGGGGAGGCGAACTCGCAGGCCTGAGTGCCGTCGGATGCGCGGCGCCGCGCACCTCGCAGTGGATCGCGACGGGGGCTACCACGTCTGGTGCCGACATGGTCCTCATCCTCTCCAACCCCGGTCCCACGGCCTCGGTCGTCAGCATTGACGGATACGGGGCTTCCGGGCCACTCAACGCCGCGCCGCGCCAGGTCACCGTTCCGGCGTCCTCCTCGGTGTCGGTGCTCCTCGCGGGATGGTTCCCGGACGAAAACTCCCTCGCCCTCCACGTCCGCGCAGACGGGGGCGGCGTCGCCGCCTGGGTGCAGGCCTCCCTGATGAACGGCGAGATCCCCCAGGGAACCACGCTCGCCTCCGCAGTCGTGCCCGCGACCTCGCAGACGATCTTGGGAGTGGACCCCAAGGGCACGTCGCTGCTGCGCCTCGTGTCGCCCTCGGGTGATGCCCGCGTGAGCGTTTCCGTCGCCGATTCGACGGGCGTACACCCCCTTTCCGGCGGTCAGGCGACCGTTGCCGAAGGGACCACCCTTGAGATGCCTCTCGATGGTGCGTCGAGCGATGCTACTCCGATTGCGTTCCTCGTCACCTCGGATCGCGAGGTCGTGGCACAGACGACGACGATCACCGTCGGTGCCCCCTGGGCCGAGCGTCTCAGCGCCTGGATCATGAGGTCCAACGCGAGCCCTGCGACGACGTTCACCGAGGCCTCGGTCCCCGGCGTGAGCCAGCTGACGATGATGACCACCTCCGTGCTCTCCTCGACCCCCATTCGCGCCACATCGATTGCCACCGACTCCGGGGTGAACGCCTCGTCTGCGAGCCTCCTGCTGTACGTGCCCGCTGACGTCGCTGGCGCTGCAACCGCGAGCCAGGGGGACGGAGCTCAGTCTTCTCAGCCCGTGCCGAGCTCCACACCCGACATCTGGGCCTCGCCCTCTCCCGTCACGTCGCAGTCCGGTGCCTCCCAATCCGGCCAGTCGCGCGATGCCCAGTCGAGCGGTACCTCCGCCTCGACCCCGGGAGCTGTTCCGGTGCGCGTGGGAGACCGAACGATCTACGTCGCACCGGGTGTCCCCACCCTCGTCAACCTTCCGGATAGCGCGAGCCACATCAGCGCGGACACCCCTATCCAAGCAGCCCTGGTCATCACCGCGGATACTGCGGTGGGGCGCATGAGCACCACGTGGAACGTGGGCACGGAGGGCATTAGCGCTGTCACCGGCGCCATCCGCACCGCTAACTGATCAGCGCATCGCGTCGTCGATCTCGTCCGGGGGCAGCGCCAGAATGTGACTGATCCTCTCGACGAGGAGCCTGCGCGTCATGACCGCGACCTCCTCGGGCGGGCAACGCAGCGTGATCGGTAGGCGGTAGACCACGATCCGGTCGCGCAGACCACGACGTCGATCAGCCGGGAAAATACGCGCGACGACGACGCTGTGAGACTCCCAGGGGGCCGGATTCGACGGCGGAACATCCTCCACGGCGAATTCGATCGTAGACACCTGAGGCCAGCGACTAATGAGCTCAGTGACGAGTTCGCGCACCATCAGATCGAAGTCCTCGCGCCGCGTCCTCCACGCCGGTGTTCCCGGGAAAAAGAGGGGACCGCGAGGACCGCGACCGTGGCGGTTGCGGCTTGAGATGTGGCGGCGCGTGGAAAACACCCCCCCAGGGTAGGCGCACGGCGAGCGGGAGTGGGCCATCGGCGCGCAGAGTGTCGTACTCTTAGGGACGTGATTGCCCAACGCCACTGCTCGAAACCCGGCTGCTCGACCGCCGCCGTCGCCACCCTCACCTACGATTACCGCGATTCAACCGTGGTCGTCGGTCCCCTTGCGACCGTCGCGGATCCCAACTCGTATGACCTGTGCGAGGAACACGCGCAGAATCTCACCGCGCCCCTGGGCTGGCAGGTTGTCCGTCTGGCGACCAACTTTGAACCGGCACCGCCCTCCGGAGATGACCTCGCTGCGCTCGTTGACGCCGTGCGTCGCGTCGCTCAGGAGGCGCAGGCTGAGCCGACTCCCGCTCCTGCCATGCGCAGGCCTCAGACCGGTCCGTTCGGCCCCGCACGCTCCGTGGGCAGCCCCGACACATCGAGCCCGCTCGACCCATCGAGCCCGTACGCGCGCAGGCGCGCGCAGTTCACGGTGGTTGACGGCTCCGAGAAGGACTCCGAGGACTAACCCCTACAAGCCGAAGCGAGGCTGCGTTGCCTCGTGGAATCGCGCCTTGCCGCGCGCGCGACGCTCACACTCGCGCTCCCACTCGCGATCACGGCGGGCCACAAGAATGGCCGCAATCACGATCTCCGGGTGCAGTCCAGCCGGCAGCGGCGTCTGGACACGCTTCAAGAGACGCTCAGCGAGGGAAGTTGCGACCTGCCCGCGCAGCTTCGTGTCGATGGAGCGGTTCGCTCCCAGGAACGCGCGAGCCTCAGCAGCGAGGGCATCGTCGAGGGGGAGGATCGTCGCCGAGGCCGCCCACTCCTCGAGCCCGGGAGGCATCACCAGGGGAGGGTAGAAGACCGAGTCTCCCTGAGAGCACACCATCGTCCCCGCGGCGATATCCCCCAGACGCTTGCCCTTCTTGTTGACGAGTTCGGTGAGGAACGCGAGGCCGCCCGACGTCAGCCAGTTTTCCAGGATTCCCACGCCGACGCGTACCGCGCTGTGGCGAGCGGTGATCGCGCCGCCATCGTCGCGTACGACCCGCAGGTTGAGGGCCCACTTGCCGAGCGAACGGCCTTTCGTGGCCACTTCGACCACGAAGGGGACGAAAAACATGACCGAGGCGACCAAGCCGATCACGAACACGCGCACGAGAGAGGCAGAGTCGTTCGACCAGGTACGCGCGGCGCTGATGAAAACGAGGAGCGCCACCCCCAGATACGTGGTGCCGTCGATGACTGCGGCGGCGAAGCGTTCGGGGGGCGAGGCAGGGGTGACGTCGAGGGAGACGGCCTCGCCCGTGCGGACATAGTCGTCTTGAATGACGCGTGATTGACTGCGTTGCGCGCTCATGTATGACACGCTAGTCCAATGGACATCGATGTGCTGCGGGTGAGCGGAAAAACGGAGTGGAAACGCCTCGAGGAACTGACGCGTACCCGCTTTCTGACGGGTGAGCAGATCGACGAGCTCGATCGGCTCTACCGATCTGCCACGACCGACCTAGCGCGCGTACGCACGACCAGCCCCGATCCCGACGTCATCGCGGAACTCTCACGCATCCTGTCGGCAGCTCGCGGGCGCCTGGCGGGAACGGCAGGCATCAGCGCAACCGTGATCGCACGCTTTTTCAAGGTGTCGTTGCCCTACGCCCTGTATCAGATTCGCTGGGTGACGGTGGGCGTCATGCTCGTGTCCATCGCGCTTGCTCTCATTGAGGGTCACTACCTGGTCACGCACCCGGACGCGATGAACCAGCTGGGCACGCCCGAGCAGCTGCGCCAATACGCGAACAGTGACTTCGTTGAGTATTACCACCAGGACACGAATGCGGAGTTCGGACTGTCCGTGTGGGTGAACAACGCGTGGATCGCCCTGCAGGCCGTGGTGACGGGCGTGACCGGCGTGTACCCGCTGAAGATCCTGTGGACCAACGCGACGAACGTTGGGGTGGCCGGAGCCGTTGTGACCGTCTACGCGGGGCCCTGGCACTTCTTCCGTTTTATCCTGCCGCACGGCCTGCCCGAACTGACCGCCGTCTTCATCTCGATCGCAGCGGGCCTGAGGGTCTTCTGGGCACTCCTCGTCCCCGGAGCGGCTACGCGCTACCAGGCGGTGGGCGTGGCCGCGCGCAGCGCCATGACGGTGGCGGTGGGCTGCGCTATCCTCCTCGCGGGCTCGGGTGTGCTCGAAGGATTCGTGACGCCCTCGCAGCTGCCCGACGCCGTCAAGATCGCCCTGGGGGTGGCGATGACTGCGGCCGTGTGGGCGTACACGCTGATCCTCGGTCGCAGGGCGCACCAGGCGGGCCAGGACGCCGACGTCGGCATCGACGCCGGCTACTACCAGCCGGTCGCGGGCTGACACCGCCCTCGCGGACTTACAGGCGTCCGCTCTTCTTCAACGCGATGTAGCGGTCGGCCGTGCGTGCGGGCAGCAGGCCCGCCGAAGCCTGCAGTGTGAGGGCACCCGCGAGGCGCACGTCTGCGGCACCTGCGGCGTCGGAACGCTCGGCGAGCGCGGCCGAGGCCGCCAGGAATACCGCGTCAGCGTCCTCGCGCCCATTGCGGGCACGAATCTCGTCGGGGTCAGTCGCCGATGCGACGAGCACCGTATGGCGTTTCGTCAGGCGTGCCAGCGCGTCGGTGAACTCGGTTTCCAGCCCGGCGGGCGGGATCTTCGTGGCGATGACAACGAACGCCGAGTGACGCACAGTCTCCTCAACGGCGTCAGCTGCCCTCGACCAGTCGGTGACATCCAGGCGCGGATTCAGGTCGGTGAACACGTGCGCGAGCGTCTCGATGATCTTGGCGCCGCGCACGCCGGAGACGCGGGCGCGCACGCGCGAATCGATGGCTACGACGTGGACCTTGTCGCCCGCGCGATCGGCCAGTGCCGCCAGGAGCAGGGTGGTTTCGATCGAGGAATCCAGGCGCGGTGCGCGGCCCAGCGCGATCGAGTCAACTTCCTCGTTCTCGGGGGCACCGAGCAGCGCCGAGGATGCGCGGCCGCAGTCCACGATGATGACGACGTGGCGGTCGCGTTCGGGACGCCACTGGCGCACCATGAGCTCGGTGGAGCGGGCGGACGCGCGCCAGTCGATGTCGCGGGGATCATCTCCGACGACGTACGCGCGCAGCGAGTCGAACTCGGTGCCTGCTCCGCGCAGCGTCGTCGGCGTCGTGCCTTCGAGTTCGTGGAGGCGGGCCAAGCGCGAGGGCAGGAGCACCCGCGCCTTAAACTCCGGCAGCACCGACAGGGTCAAGGGCGCACTGATCGATACCTGGCGCGCGCCCAGGTGCAGGGGGCCCCAGGAACGAATCGTGACGACGTCCGCGTGGCGCGTTCCTCGCCTCGTGGGGGACAGGAGTGTCGTGACCTTCTCGGCGGATTTCGGGAGCACGCGCACGCGCCGGAAGGACGGCGACTGACGCAGCGAGGGAGGCCACGCGTCGCGCACGTCCAGGACCATCTGGCGCTTGGTCGTGTTCGTCAGGCGCAGCGAGGCCTCGGTGCTCTGGTCGGCGCGGATCGGGCCGGTGACCTCGCGGCTCATACGCAGGGTCCGAGGCGAGGGGGCGGCGAGGGCGTCCAACAAACAGACGAGCACGATGATGCCGCACCACATCCACGCGAAGCCGCGGGATGGGGCGAAGGCGAGCGGGATAAGGCCCACCAGGACGAGGAGCGCGCTGCGCGCCGAAATTGCCACGGGGAACCTCAGCGAGGAACGGGGGTGGCCGCGAGGACGCCGGTGATGACGTCGGTGGCGTCCACGCCTTCCAGGTTGGCCTCGGCGCGCAGACCCAGTCGGTGAGCGAGGGTCACGGGGGCCATCGTCTTGACGTCGTCGGGGGTGACGAAGCCTCGTCCCTGGAGGAACGCCCACACGCGAGAGGTGCGCAGCAGCGCGGTCGCGCCACGCGGAGACACACCCACGCGCACGGCGGCGGACGTACGCGTCGCGCGGCACAGGTCCACCAGGTAGGCCATGACTGCGGGGGCGACCTCGATGCGCGAGGCAGCTTCGTGTGCGGCGTGGATATCGGCGGCGCCCGCCACGGGCCGGATGCCGGCCTCAGCCAGAGACATCGGGTTGAAGCCGGCCTGGTGGCGGGCAATGATGTCGATCTCGGCCTCGCGCGAGGGCAGGGGGAGTTCAAGCTTGAGGAGGAAACGGTCCAGCTGGGCCTCGGGCAGCGGGTAGGTGCCCTCGTACTCGACCGGGTTCTGGGTGGCGATGACCATGAAGGGGTCCGGCAGCGTGCGCGTGGCACCATCGATCGAGACCGTGTGCTCCTCCATCGATTCCAGCAGCGCCGACTGCGTCTTGGGGGGAGTGCGGTTGATTTCGTCGGCGAGCAGCAGGTTCGTGAAAACAGGGCCTTCACGGAACACGAACTCGGAATGACCCGCATCCCACACCATAGAGCCCGTGATGTCTGCGGGCATGAGGTCGGGGGTGAACTGGATGCGCGCCATGTCGACGTCGAGGGCTCGGGCGAGGGTACGTACGAGCAGCGTCTTAGCAACACCGGGCACGCCCTCCAGCAGCGCGTGACCACCGGCGACAAGGGCAACGATCAGGCCGGTGATGGCACCATCCTGGCCGACGACGGCTTTACCAATCTCCGCCTTGAGGGCCAAGAGGGACTCCTGCGTGCGCCGCTCGGCCTCGCTCAGCGAACGTCCCGACCAGCCTTCGCCGGTGGGCGCGGAATAGGAGGTGGCCTGCTGGGGCGCACCCTGGGGCGTGCCCTGAGAAGGGGGAGCAGTGGGCGCGTACGAGGCCGGGGCACCCTGCGCGGGCAGCTCACCCTGGGGCGCGTAGACGCCCGGAGCCGCCGAAGGCGCCGGAACCTGGCGGGGCGCACCCTCGGGAGCGGGGCCGGGCTGGGGCACGCCGTTGGACGAGGGGCCGGGAATCGGGCTAGTCATGGCGGATCTCCTTTTCGAGAGCGTCGAGGTCGTGGGCGAGGCGGATCAGTTCCTTCTCGGACGTGGGGGGAGGGCCCCACAAGAGGGCGGTCGAGCGCGACGTGAGCAGGCCTCGTTGCTCAATCGCACGGGTCAGAGCCTCGCGGTCGCCGGTGTGGGCGATGCCCAGTGCGGTCGCGATGCGTGTGGCGCTCGCGCTGCGCAGCGCCGTGGCGGCGTGCTCGTACGCGCGTTGAGAGCGCATGAGACGGGCCTTACCGATGATGGTTTCAGAGGCAGGAACCTCAATGGGGAGATTCTCAGGCGTCAGGGGACCCAGGCGCCTGCCTCGGGCGATGGCGGCGATCAGGCACGCCCCGATCGTGAGGAGGAACGCGGGTGCGAGGTAGGGGGCCTCGGCGCTATCGTCTTTCCCGTGGCCGAGGGTGTCTGTCGCCTGTGGCGAATACCAGGCGACCTTGGAGGTGCGCCCGATCGCGTTGATCGCGAGGGCCGCGTTGCCCTCGTCGGTGATCGCGCGGTTTCGCAGGCGCAGCGAATCGGGAATGATCGCCCGGAAACGCCCGGATTTGACCTTCTCGGCGTATGCGTAGGAGTCGTCATCCCCGGGGAAGCAAAGCGCCCAGCCGTTTGCGCCGCTCGAGCTGCCAGAAACCGCGTAGGCGGAGGATGTCAGCGACTGCGCGCGCGTCGCCGTTTCGGAGTTGCACCTGGCCGTCACGACATGTGAGCTGTGCCAGTCGCGCTTCGCGCGCAGGCCGCCGAGGTAGGGAGCCGACGAATCGTATTCTTCCTCGAGTCCGACGTAGACAACGTTCGCCCGAGTCTCGATCGCCTTGGCGACGGAGTCACTCATCCGCGCGGGAAAAATGACGACGAGAGTCGTGTCATCGCCCACCTCGGATGCGCCCTTCGCCCCGACTTCGCGCACGGACACCCCGTGGTCGCCGAGCACCTGAGCGAGCGCGCGGGCGCCATCGCCGTGCTTATTGCGAATGCCAACGGGCGCGTTGTTGTACCCCATCTGGCTGAGGAAGGCCGAACCGATCAGAGCGATCACCGTGACCGCAATAAGAAGGAGCATCGGACGCGCCGCCGAGAAACGCTCGCGCGCCGTGGGAGTGACGATTGCGACCTGCCGGGACTTCATGACTCGTCCTTCGCGTAGCTACACAGGTCGAGGAGGACCGGAGTAAAGGAGCGCAGCGCGTCCACCTCGTCGCGCGAGATCGCGGCGCGACCGTAGCGAACCTTGTCGAAGGACTCAGCGTATGCGGAGAGCTGCGGGGCGAGGCCGGGGGCGACCCGGGTCGCTGCGTCGGCGGCCTCGCGGGCGGTCAGGCCCGGCGTGGAGGAAACGACGTCGTGGTCATCGAGGCCCAGAACCATGAGACGGTAGGCCCACACGTACGCCAGGTTCCAATCCTGAGCGGCCACGGCCTCGTCGAAGGATGCCTGAACCTGCGGCGCGCTGGTCTCCTCCTCGAAGACGAGGCCCGACTTGCGTCGTTTCGCCAGGCGAATCGGGTTGAGGATGAGCACAATGACCAGGGCCGCGATCACAATGATCGCCAGAATCGCCAGGATCAGCGAGATCGGTGGGGTGCCCTGGCCCTTCCACGACAGGAGCCGGAAGAAATCGTCGATCAAATTCTTCACGAAGCCGACGATCGGGCCACGGATCTCGCCGTATTCGCCCTTGGCAAGCTCTTTGAGGAGCCAGTCACGAGCCTCGCCCTGGTCGGGCGTCAGCGGAACCTCACAGCTGAGCATGGGACTCACTGAGGCTGGACGCTCGCCTGCATGAGGACCGCCGCGAAGTTCTCCTTACGGATACGCAGGTCCGCGTACATGAGCGTCTCGTAGGTGGCAGTGAGCGGCATGACGAGGCCGCTGGCGAAGGTGGTCAGACCCGTTGTGATCGCCACAAGAATCATTGAACCGGTCCCGTTGTCCGCCATGGCGAACGCGGTGACTCCAGTGATACCACCGATGAAACCGCCGATGAAACCGGCGATAAAACCGGCGACGAACGTGATGAGGAAGATTCGTCCAAGCGTCGGCCAGAAGTAGCCCTTGCTCAGGTTCCACGAACGCTTCATGGACGCGATCGGTCCGATCTCCTCAAGCACCGTGATGACGGAAGCGAAAGCGAACTTGATGTTCAGGAAATAGACGCCGGCGACAACGGGGAGGAAAAGGAAGAGTCCGATGCCTAGGAGGATCCCACCGGTCGAGTCGTCGGCGGCGTAGACGAAGAAGAATGCGACCATGAGGAGGCCCCAGATAATCACCGGGATGGCCGTGACAATGCCGGTCACGATGAACGTGCCGATCAAGGCACCCAGACGAGGCTTAGTCATCGCCCAGGCCTGCGAGAGGGTCACCTTGTTGCCAATCATCATCTGCGACACCGTGGTCGCCAGCATGCCCATGATGATGGTGGTGCCCGCAACCATCGATAGTGTCTGCACACCCTGAGATGCCAGGCTGGTCAGCAGTAGGACAGCCAAATCCTCCGTTCCCGCCAGCTGCGCCTGAGGGTCGTTTGAACTGGCCGCCGACCCGAGCGCGGTCGGGAGGAATGCAGTCACCATGGAGATGAGGGAGACGACCGCCATGACCGCCATGGTGAAGCCGAAGAGAATCTTCGGATTCTGGCGGATCGCCGCAAAAGAACCGCTCATCAGGTCGCCGATCGAGAGCGGACGGAGGGGGATGATGCCGGGCTTGGCCTCCCATCCCCACTGGTTGGTGTTCACGCTGTAGCCGGAGGCGCCGGGCTGCGAGGCGTAGCCCTGCTGCGCCCCGTAGCCGGGCTGACCGCCGTACCCGGGCTGGCCCCCGTAGCCGGGCTGGCCGCCGTATGCTTGCTGACCGCCGTAGCCGGGCTGGCCGCCGTAGCCGGGCTGTCCGCCGTAGCCGGGCAGGCCGCCGTAGCCGGGCTGTCCGCCGTAGCCGGGCTGGCCGCCATAGCTTTGCTGCGCCCCGTAGCCGGGCTGGCCGCCGTAACCCTGCTGGCCGCCGTAGGGGGATTGAGAGCCATACGCCTGGCCGCCCGCTGCCCCTGGCTGTGCCCCGGTGGGCTGATACGGGTTCGACGAATCGGGAGCGGTCCACGGGGTGCTCATTCGTGCCTCCATGTTGATGGTGTCGGTCTGTGACCAATCCTGCCATACGTGGCCGTCGCGTGAAACCTTGTCCAGGACAGAAATTGGGTCGTTGATGCGCGAGTCTTCTGCGTTCGTGACGATTTCGTGACACTATCGTGGCATGAGTTCGCGCATCCTCGTCGTCGACGACGACGTCGCCCTGGCCGAGATGATCGGGATTGTCCTGCAGAATGAGGGCTTCGACGTCGTCTTTTGTGCCGATGGATCCCAGGCGCTGGCTCAATTCCAAGAGAGCCACCCCGACCTCGTCCTGCTGGACGTGATGCTGCCGGGCATGGACGGCTTTGACGTGTGCCGTGCGATTCGACGTATCTCGGATGCGCCGATCGTTATGTTGACCGCTCGTTCCGACACGTCTGACGTCGTCACGGGACTGGAGGCCGGAGCAGACGACTACGTGCCCAAGCCCTTCAAACCCAAGGAGCTCGTGGCCCGCGTGCGCGCACGTTTGCGCGGACGCGAGGACGCCCAGGTGGACGAGGGGCTCACGTTGCAGGACCTGTCCATCGACGTGGCCGGTCACGTTGTGAAGCGAGGGGGGCATGTCATCGCTCTGACGCCCCTCGAATTCGACCTCCTGGTGACGCTGGCTCGCGCGCCCTGGAAGGTCTTTTCGCGTGAAGAGCTCCTCGAACAGGTGTGGGGCTACCGTCACGCGGCCGACACCCGGCTCGTGAACGTTCACGTGCAGCGTCTGCGCTCGAAGATCGAGCGTGACCCGGAGCGCCCCGAGCTCGTTGTGACTGTCCGCGGGGTGGGATACCGTGCAGGCGCGGGAGCGTAGGGACGCGCTCAAGCGCCTCGTGGGCGTCATTACGTCGTCGAGGCCGTGGGGCTTTCTCGCGTCCTCGCATATCGCCCGCCGCATCCGTCACTCCCTGTCGGCTCGGCTCGCGGTCGCGATTACGCTCGCGGTCCTCGTGATCGTTCTCGTCTCGGGCGTCATCATCGCCTCCCAACTGCGCACGTCCATGTTCGAGACGCGCAGGGATGCGATCTTGGCCGACGCGTCCCTGCGGTTCTCCTCGGCTCAGTCCGTTTTTTCGTCGTCGACGGCTTCGTCTCCCGCTCAGGTGCAGGAGTCCGCGCGCGGGGCGCTGGCCTCGCTCAAGGCCTCGGCGGCGGGCGCGGGTGCGACCAATGTGGCGCTGCTGCGCTCCGAGGGCACCGCGGCCTCGCTGCGCATCAACCAGATTGAGGATGAGCAGATGCGCGGCCTCGTGACGGCGCAGATGCGCGCGGCGGTTGCTGGGGGAGGGGCGCAGTGGCAGTCGGTGGCCATCCGTTCGAGCGACGGCAAGAAGGAAGAGCCGGGGATCCTCGTCGGCACCCAGGTTCAGCTGCCCCGAGCGGGCACGCACGAGCTCTACATTCTGTATTCGCTGTCCGCCGACCAGGCCCAGGTCGATGTCGTTCTGCGGGTTCTGCTCCTGTCCTCCCTGCCGGTCATCGTCGCCCTGCCGATCGGCGTGTTTGCGCTCCTCCATCGCCTGCTCCTGCCGGTTCGCGTGACCGCCCAGGCGGCGACGAAGGCCTCCGAGGGCGACCTGGATGTGCGCGTTGACGTGCGCGGCGATGACGAGATGGCGGACTTGGGGCGAGCATTCAACGCGATGACGTCCTCGCTGCAGGACACCATCTCGCGCTACGACGAGCTCGCCAAGCTACAGCAGCGCTTCGTCTCCGACGTGTCCCACGAGCTGCGCACGCCGCTGACGACGATCCGCATGGCCGAGGACGTCGTGTGGGATAACCGCGACGAGCTGCCCGCGCACGCGCGCCGGTCCGCGGAGCTCCTGCATGACCAGACCGAACGCATGGAGCAGATGCTTGCCGACCTGCTGGAAATCTCGCGATACGACGCCGCGAGCGCGCTGCTGGATGCAGAGGAGCGGGATCTGCGCCCCATCGTGACCCGCGTCGTCGAAGCGTGCGCTGATCTCGCGCAGCGCCAGGGCGTCACGGTTGAGATCGTGGCTCCGGTGCGAGCTGGTGCAGAGATCGATGAGCGCCGCATTGAACGCGTGATCCGCAACCTCGTTGTCAACGCGATCGAGCACGCGGACGGCACGACGGTGACGATCACCGTGGCGGCCACCGAGACGGACGTGGCCTGCCGCGTGCGCGATCGCGGTGTGGGAATGACCCAGGAGGTCGCCGACCACGTTTTCGATCGCTTCTATCGTGCGGACACCGCTCGAGCGCGCACGACCGGAGGCACCGGCCTCGGCCTCGCGATCGCGACGGAAGATGTCGCCATCCACGGCGGGCGCCTGCAGGCGTACGGCGAGCCGGAAAAGGGGGCGTCCTTCCTGATGACACTGCCCAAGCGAGTCGGCGAGGAGATCGCCAGCCGCCCCCTCGTCCTGTGGGAGGCCGAATGAAACGCTCCCTCGTCCTCGTTGCGCTCGCGTGCTTGATTCTCGCGGGCTGCACGTCCCTGCCCCGGTCGTCGGCTCCGGCTCCCTTCGACGTGTCCTCCCGCGACGGCAGTGGCGTCCAGTTTTCGGCGGAGGGGCCCGCTGACGGCTCCGATGCGGCGACCCTCGTCAATGATTTCCTCCTGGCGTGCGCGGCCGGGCCGCAGGACGACTTCGCGACCGCCCGCCTCTTCCTGAGTGCTTCCTCCGCTCGCACCTGGCAGCCGGACACGGAGATCCTCCTGTACGACACCGACACCACGCCCGCCATTACCGCCGGCTCCGAGACAGCCTCGCAGGTCGATGTGACGGTCTCGGTGCTCGGTGTGGCCAGCGTCGATTCCTCGGGTGTGCTCACGCGCGTCGATGCATCCACGGCCTCGCACACGTTCACGCTGGTGCGTGAAGATGGACAGTGGCGCATCAACGCGCCCGACAACATGGTCCTCATGAGTCGCGCGGCCTTTACGGCCTCGTACTCGCTCGTCAACCTCTACTTCCCGACCCAGGAAGGCTCCGACCTGGTCGCGGATCCTCGGTGGTATCCCTCGCGTCGCCTCGCCTCGTATCTGCTGGCTGGCCTCGTCGCCGGGCCCAGCCAGGCCCTCGCTCCCGTCACCGCGAACGCGATCCCCGCGGGCACGACGATCCCCTCCCACGGCGTCGACGTCAGTGATGGAGTCGCGCACGTCGAACTCAACGCCGTCATGCCCGCGAGCGAGGGCGGCCGCGAGAGCCTGGCATGGGAGTTGACGCGCACGCTCACACAGGCAACAGACGTGTCCCAGGTGAGCGTGTCGCTGTCCGGCGAGACCTTGGAAGCGTCCGCCCCTCCTGCTGAGCCCACGTATTCCCTCGACACTCTCGTCGGTGCCGGGCCGGACGGGGTGGGGATCGTCTCGGGTACGACGATGACGATGCTCGCCTCGGTGTCGGGGGCTTCCTCTCCGACGGCGTCGCCGGTGGATCCGTCGCTCATCGCGTGGAGTAGCGCCGACGGGGTGTACGCGCAGCGAGCGGGTACATCCGTGGCGTTTATTCCCGGCACCGCGCCTGCGGGCCCCTCCATTGATCGTTTCGGCTGGGTGTGGGGCGCCTCGACCTCGGCGGCCTCTGTCTCGGTCGCGGGTGGGGCGGATGGCGTCTTCCCCGTGAGCGTCGAGTCTGAGGGCGCGGGCGATATTCGCGCCGTGCGTATCTCGCCGGATGGGGCGCGCGCGCTCGTGATTCGCGGAGCCGATTCCAGCGCATGGGTGGGCGTCGTCGAACGCGGCCCCGCGGGACGCCCGCAGGCGGTGCGATCCCTGACCCAGGTGAGTCTCGAGCGGGGAACCGTCATTGATGGCTCGTGGACGACCTCGACGGGCCTGGCCCTCGTCGTGCGCGAAGCAGGAAGCTCCGACGACCAGCTCGTCACCCTTCCCCTGGGTGGTTTGCCGTCGAACGTGTCGCTGCCGATCCGCGTGAGAACGATGAGCGCCGGCGCGTCCTCCTCGTCAATCGTCATTACGGGCGCCGATGACGCGGGCAAGCCCCAGGTCCTGATCCGCTCGGGCGCGCTGTGGCAAAACGCCCCCGATCCGCTGACGTCTGCGCGCTACGCGGGGTAGGTGTCGTGGTGGGTGCGCGCGGTCATCGCACTCTTGCGCGGGGATTGATCGGGGCGATCCTTCCCGTGCAATGCGCGGGATGTCGCGCCTGGGACGAGGTCCTGTGCCCCTCATGTCGGCGTCTCGCCCAGGTCGAGCCGACCCCGACGCTCATCGAGGGCGCGCGCGGCGACATACCCGCTCTGGCCATGGGGGATTACGCGGGTCCTCTGCGGCGGATCGTCCTGACCGCCAAGCATTCCGCGCGCACGGACGTTACCGGTTTTCTCGCCGAGGCCGGGGCCCGCATCGGCGCCTCACTGGCCCGGGTGCTGGGCGTGGCTGGGTCGCCCGCTGGCGCTGGGGGTTCCCGTCAGGGGTGGGCGCCGGTGGGCGGGGGAGCGGTGGACGTGTGGGTGGTGCCCGCGCCCTCCTCGTGGAAGAGGCGCCTGCGGGGTCGTCAGGTGGCGATGCCGCTGGCGTGCGCGGTTGCGCGGGCTCTGGCGGCGAGCGCGCGGCCAGGAGTGCGCGTGCGGGTGGTGGATGCGGTGCGACTGCGCGTGGGTGCCTCGTCCCAGTCGGGCAAGGCGGGGGCGCAGCGCACGGTGGGGCGCATGGGGGCGATGCGGGCGCTCGCGGTGCCTCCTCGCGGAGTTCTTGTTGTGGCGGTGGATGACGTGGTGACGACGGGGGCGACGATCCGGGAAATGGAGCGTGTGCTGGGTGGGCTCGCCGCGGTTGTGACGCTGTGCCGACCCGGGCTTATCTCATGACGTGCGTCACCGGCTGGGGTATGATGTGACTACAGACTTTCGATAGCGTGGGCAGCAGGGACGCTCCTCACGTCAATGCGGGAGGTGATAGCTCAGACCACGGTTCGGGCAGTGAGCACCGAACAATCCCC
>ERZ772904.196-NODE-196-length-18570-cov-14.4659_pt1 | contig 18570 bp, 12 predicted proteins | sample MGYA00512122_ERZ772904 | MGnify/ENA primary metagenome ERZ772904 (study PRJEB29015, sample SAMEA2738104) | human oral metagenome | biome: human oral; feature: human-associated habitat; material: saliva | place: China | collected 2269 ... | reverse complement strand
ACAGCATCAACAGTCATGGTTTAACCCTACCTTTTCTTGGGTGTTGACGGGGTGAGCCGGGGTGAAAGTCCAGATGGGGCCCGGATGGGGCGGCGGCGGGCAGATAGTCGGGCGAGGGCTACCCGCCGCATGCGCTGGGTATCGCGGGCCCCGGCCATCGCAGACCCTAGTTATCAACCTTGAGCTGTTGCGTTTCACGTGAAACCTCGCCACGGCGAGCGCGTGCGTTGAAGATCAGGCAGGCGAGCACCACGTACAGGCCCTCCAGAGCGATGCCCTGCAGCGCATCCATGGGAGCCACCCCCTCGGAGGCGAAAGGATCCAGACCCGCCACAAGGGAGAGCAGCAGCAGGGTCACGTTATTGGCCACGTGCAGGCTGATGGAGGCTTCCAGGCCGCCGGTGTACCAGCACAGGAACCCGGCGTACACGCCCATCGCAAACACGAAGCCCAGGCCCCACGCATCGTAAGTGTGGGAGAACATGAAGAGCGCCGCCGGTAGCACAATCGGCAGCCAGGGGGTGCGCACCCAGCGGCCCAGCGTCTGCATCATGAACCCGCGGTAGGCGAGCTCTTCCGCGTAGCACTGCACGGGCACCAGAAGCAGAATCAGCACCGCAATAACCCAAAATTCAACCTGTGATGGTTGCGAATAACGGTAATCGGGCAGGGATGCACCGCTCACCGCCACCATCACTGCGTAGTAAATACCGTAGATCACGAAGCCCAAGCCCAGGTACGGCAACAGGAGCGAACGGCGCAGGCGGCCCGCCACAGAGTGAATCAGGCCCCAGGGCTTCGGGCCCACGACCAGGCGCGCCAGAAAGAGCGAAGGCACAATGGCGATGAGCGAGAGGAAGGTCAGGGCGAACAGCGCCGGGTGTTCCATAACGAGGGAGCGGTTCTCGGTAATCTCGCGCAGGGAAATACCCGAACCCATAGCAGCCGCGGCCATGAGGAGCGACAGCATGAGGGACAGGCCGATGAAGATGGCGATGCCGATTAGGCCCTCCAGTAGGGGCGAGTACCAGCGGGTCTCCGGGTCGGCATGGGAAAGACGATGGTAGGCCAGGCCGTCGGTACGGGAGGAACGGCCCGAGGCTGCGGGGCCGAACGGTGCTTGCGGGGATGTGGGGGGCGGCGTTGTGTTCATGCCTTAATCCTAGCCGGGCAGCTCGGGTGGACACCGACACGAGGTGTCACGCGAGCGGAGGTTCCTGCCGCTCCGGTTGCATCGCGCACCGCACGCAAAACCCTCAACCTAAGCTCAAACCCCAATCTTGAACCGCGGATTAACGCAGAATGTTACGAAAGTGAAGAGTATGCCGTGAATCCTCTCAAAAACGACCAGGCAAGGCTTATTACCCATAAAGCTGTGCCATAATTTGAAGCGATAATACACGTCATATACATAGTCGCTGATGACCGCTCTTCCGGGGTGTTTTCAGCACCAGAAAGGCTGCTTTCTTATGGCACTCGTCTTCAACCCGCCGCCCAATTGGCCCGCCCCGCCCGCAGGCTGGACCCCCACCCCCACCTGGCGCCCCGACCCGGCCTGGGGTCCCGTTCCCGATGGCTGGCAGCTGTGGGTCGAAGAGCCCGACCCCGAGCCCATCGATGTCGATGACGCTCCCCTGGAGCCGCTCATTTCGGAAGAGTCCGCCGAGGCGCTGGGCGCCTCCGAGCCCGCCGCTGAGGCACACGCGGAACCCGTTGCGGAGCCTGCTGTTGAGGCGACCGAGATTTCCGCAGAGGTTCCGGTCAGGGAGGCTCCCGCGGAGCCCGTCGCGGCCGAGCCCATCGCGACCGAGCAGTCCGGCGCAGAGTCGGCTGAAGCCGAGCAGACCGAGGCAGAACCGAAGCCCATGCGCTACCTGACCCCGGTTCCGCTTCAGGAGACCGCTCTGCCCCGAGAGGTGCTGAACCCCGCCGGCGAGGCTCCCACCGCAGAGACTCCCGCCGAGCCCGTTGCTGAGCCTATTTCCGAGGCAGCGGCACCGGTCGAAGAGGCCCCCGCCGAGCCCGTTGCTGAACCTATTTCCGAGGCAGCGGCACCGGTCGAAGAGGCCCCCGCAGAACCCGTCGTATCCGAGCAGATTGTGGTCGAGCAGGTTATTGCCGAGGTGGCCCCCGCCGCCCCGATGATTCCCGTGGCCCCCGTCTCCGCAGACGCTCCCGCAGAGCCCGTGGCCGAGACCGCCGAGCCGGTTGAGGAGCCCGCACCCGCCGAGGCTTCCCTGCCCCACTCCGTCGAGAGCTCCCCGCTGATTGAGTTCCACTCCTCGCCCGAGCAGCCCGCGCAGGCCCCCGAGGCAAGCGCCCCGGCCCCCGCCGACGTCGCGGCTCCTCAGGCCTTCGCCGACCAGGAGTTTGCTCCGCAGGCTCCCGCGGGCCAGGAGTTTACCGGTCAGGACTTCGCGGGTCAGGACTTCGCGGGTCAGGACTTCTCCAGCCAGCAGAACCCGCACCAGGGTGCCGCCGATTCCTTCGGCGGTCAGCCCGGCCAGTTCCAGGGTGAGCAGTTCGCCCCGCAGCACGGCGGCCAGCCCTACAACCCCTACCAGCCCGCCGGTCAGACCGGTCAGGCAAGCCATGCAAACCAGTCCGACCAGGCAGGTCAGCAGGGTGGTCAGCAGGCTCAGCCCGCCGCAGCGTTCAATCCCTACGTCCCCCAGACGGATTCCGCGTCTCAGCACGAGCAGCAGAACTCCCAGCCCGCCGATACAGAGACCAAGAAGAAGGGCGCGTTCAGCGGCAAGCTGCTGGGCATCATCGGTGCCGCGCTGGCCCTGCTGATCGTCCTCATCCTGGTCATCGTGATGCTCCTGCCGCGCGGCGGCTCGGGCTCCTCCGACCGCTCGAACCAGGCGGACGGCACCTCCACCTCGGCAAGCGCGCAGTCTTCGGATGGCTCGTCCTCGACCACCGCGTCCGAGGCGAAGCTACCCGAGGGCGAGTACAAGGAGTACAAGGAGACCGTCACCGAGGATAAGAAGAACATCGACATCGAAAAGGTGAAGGGCGACGCCTCCAAGGGCATCGTCTACTACGAGTTCAAGCCCTCGGACGACCTGAGCAGCCGCGCCTACATCACCAGCCTCACCGAGAAGGGTGAGATTTCCACCGGCCTGAGCGTCATCGATGTGACCGTCGACCGCACCCCCATCCGCGGCACCGCGTGGCTGGATACCACCAACCCCTCCAGCCCCACCCGCAAGCTGGAGCTCAACGGTAAGGGAGAGTGGCTGATTCGGGTGTACGACGAATCCTCCGCACCGAACTACGCCAAGGGCGAGAAGTTCCACACGAACATGAACTACTACGCTTTCACCTACGACGGTGGCGAGTCCACCATGGAGTTCGAGGCGAAGGGCCTGGACAGCAAGCGCGGCTTCGCGCTGCTGAGCGCAAGCCGCAGCGACGTCATGTTCGGCACCAGCGTGGCGAACATGAAGAGCAGCATGGAGTGGAAGAGCACCGGCAAGAACCTCCTGCAGGTGCGTAGCACCTCCTCGGCTGACTGGAGCATCGGCACCCACTAGCCGCCCGTAGCCCGTGGCGGCACACTGGAAGAGCCCCCGCATCCCTATCGGATGCGGGGGCTCTTCTGCGTCTGTGGTCTTTCACAACCGCGGGTCGTGCGGCGGTTTCTAATACGCGGCGCCCAGGGCAGTCACGCGTTCCCCCTCGCGGGCTGTTGCGTGATTGATTCGCTGACGGTGCACCAGGTACACGAAGAAGGTCACCACCGTGAACACGTACATGAACTGGTACGGGGATGTGCCCGCTATGAGGCCCAGCGACCCCTCGGGCACCATGAGGATGTTATCCGAGCTGAAGTGCGGGGCGAAGGCCAGCACAATCCAGTACGGGGAAATGTACATGCCCGCCAGCGCCACGCTCGCCGTGATAACGCCGAGGGTCGCAATGAACGAACTTGCCCACCGGTAAAACAGGGGGAAGATTTCCACCACGACGGCGGCCAGCATCAGCGGGTACCAGGTGTTGTGGTGCGACCAGCTAATCGGCGAGATTTGCAGCATCATGAAGGCCGTCAGCGCCAGCTGCGACACAACCGCGCGGGCGCGAATCAGTGGGATCAGCAGAACGGCCGTCACCAGAACGATGAGCAGGGTCAGGGCCACCTGCACGACCGACAGGGCGGTTGCGGTCAGCTGGTGCTGTAGGCCCGCGTGGGTGAGGGAGCCCATGATAGACACGTTATCGAAGTAGCTGAACCAGCCCACGCGGGAGGTGTCGCGCAGCGCCTGGAACCAGTAAATCATCGATTCTTGGGGTACGACGAGGTACGCGATACCCACGGTTGCCGCGAAGCTCAGGGCCGTGGTGATAAGCCCCTTCCAGTCCTTACGCATGAGCAGCAGCAGGCCGAAGGCGAGCGGGGTGAGCTTAATGCCGGCGGCAATACCCAGCAGCACGCCGCGCGGCACGCGGGTGGCCGGGCGCATGAAGTCGGCCAGGATTAGGGCGAGGATAATCGCGTTAATCTGCCCGAAGTGCGTGGTGAGGCGCCACGGGCCGCAGGCCCAAATGAGGGCCGCCATGAGCGAGACCATGCCCCAGGAGCTCAGGTACTTCTGCAGGGGCAGACGCCAGGCGCGGCTACGCGCGTAGGAGTACAGGGCGTAGGCGCACACGTAGCTGAGCACGCCGATGATGACGGTAATCAGCATCATGCTCTGCGGTTCGGTGAGGAACGCAAGCGGGTAGAAGAGCAGGGCCGCAAACGGCGGGTAGGTGAAGGGCAGGCCGCGCGTGCGGAAGCTGTAGAGCTGCAGTCCGTCGGGGCCGTCGGCCAGGGAGACCGCGCCCAGGCGGTAGACGTAGATATCGTCGGCGGCTGCGTGGGTGACGTAGTTGAGGGCGTAGGCAGCCACCAGGATGAACACCAGGTGCGCCCAGATATCGCCGCCGCGGAAGAAGCGTTCGCGCAGGCTGAGAATGTGTTCGGATGCATCGGAGTGACCGGGTTCCTCGGGGCGGTCCTCCGGCTTCGCGGCCCGGGTGGACTCAGCGGGCTCGGCGGCCGGCACGGACCCGGTAGCCGCGGCAGCCTCGGCGGAAGCTGCGGGGGCCGAGGCCCACGGGATAGCGGGCGCTACCGCCCCTGTATTCTTTTCGGTATCTTCGGCGTTCTTCTCAGTGTTTTTCGCGTGGCTCACGCGATTGCCTCCCGGGAATTAGCGGCACGCACAGACTCGGCGCGCCCGGTAACCAGGGCGCGGGCACCCCACCAGCCCAGGGGTGCATCGCTACGCACGGAACCGTACCGCACGGGCTCAACCTTCGCGCCGCGCACCGGGGCGCTCAGCGCGGCAACCGACCAGAGCATCATCGTCACCCACAGGCAGAACGCCGGAATCGCCGACACCGCCAGCGCACCGGCGGCCAGGTGCTCCATGTCGTCCATGGAGCCGTGCATCCACGAGGCGATGCGCATCGGGGAAATATACAGGCCCAGCACGGCAACCCAGGCGAAGCACGCGGCAGCCACGCGCAACCAGGCCGGCTGCGGGGCGAAGTAGGTGGGGAACGCATCCAGCACCAGCACGGCCGCCAGCAGGGGCAGTAGCACGTTGTGGTGCGACCAGCTAATCGGCGACAGCGCCACCATGAGCGAGGCGGTCACCGCCACCTGTGCCAGGGCCGCACCGCGGCGTTCCAGCTGGTACAGCAGGCCGGCGGTGAGCACGATGCTCACGAGCGCCAGAGCGTAGTAGACGGGCTTCGCGGCACCCTCGGACAGGCCGAAGTGCAACAGCCAACCCTGAATCGAAATGTTATCCACATAGTTCAGGCCGCCCACGCGCGAAGGATTCGTCAGCGCCGAGAACCAAAATTCCGGTGCCTCCTTAGGCATCAGAATGAAGCCCAGCGCAATCGTGGCGAAGAAGGTCGCACCCAGGGTTGCGATACCCTTCCAATCGCGGCGCACCAGCAGGATGAGGCCGAACACGAGCGGAGTGAGCTTCACGCCGCCGGCAATGCCGATCAGCACGCCGCGCGGCACGCGGGTCGCCGGACGCACAAAATCGGCCAGAATCAGCGCGGTAATGAACGGGTTGATCTGAATCAGGTCGATGGTGCGCTGCCAGGGACCCGCCGCAACCACCAGAAGGGTCAGCACGGCGATAGTTCCCACGCGGCCAAAGTACCGCTGCAGGGGCAGTTCGCGACCGCGCGCATTGACGTAGTTGTAGATGACGGTAGAAAGCCACCAGGCCACCACCACGGACCCCAGCACCATAAGCACCTTACCGACGACCAGGGGCATGAACGCGAAGGGCAGGAACAGCATCGCCGCAAACGGCGGGTAGGTGAACGGCGGCTTAATCACGCCGTGATCGTTCAGGGTCGGGGAGTACAGGTCCTGGGTGAACCCCTCGTTATCGAAAATGGTCATGGCGCCCAGGCGGTAAATGGAGAAATCCATACCGCTGGCGGGGTCGCTCAGGATTCGGAGCAGGAAATTGGCGCCCACCGCCAGGAGCGCCAGGACGGCAATAACGCCCCAAATCGGGGTTTTGGATTCGGTTCTGGCCACGAGATGTCCTTACTGTGGGGTTTAGCTGCGGATCCCGGCGCGGGGTGTTTCGGATGCCCCGTGAGAGTGCGGGGCATCGGCGTTTTCAAGCCATAACAGTGTATCGCGAAGCGCGTGTATCCGATGCATCAGGGCGCAGATTCACAGGCTTCAGGAGGCGGGCCGCAGAGCGCATTTATACGCACGTACTGTCTTCAAAATTGGTACAAATGGGGCAATATAATGGATTTATATGGCACTCGACGCGCCCTTCGCGGAGTCTAGCGGATGCGGAGCGCCCCCGAACACACCGACGTACCGACGTGAACAACCAGCAGTGAAAGCAGTGATTGCGTGAGCGAACATCTCGGCACCCCATCTGACGGCGAGAAGCCCAACGGCGGCGAGCGCCCCGACGCAACCGGCGGCGGCAAACCCGACGGCCAGCGTCCCCGAAGCCTCGGCGGCCTGAGCATCGGCGCGCCCGGCGGTTCAGCAAACGGTGCGGCCGTCTCCGGAGGCGGCTCCTCCGGGCTGAGCATCGGCATGCGCCCGGCCGGCGTTCCCGGCGCTTCCCTCACCACCGAAGAGATTGCGCGCCGCGCATCAGGTCGCGGCACGTGGCATCGTCGCGCCTCGAAGCCCGTCTCCTACTGGATGTTTGCCCTCATCGCAGCGCTTCTGCTGCATCGCGTCATCCCCAATAGCGGTTGGCTGATGGTGCACATGGTGACCCTCGGCCTGATTACGAACTCGATTCTGATTTGGTCGCAGCACTTCACCGAAGCACTCATGAAGATCAAGATTCCCGACGAGCAGCGCAAGGTCCAGGTTGGCCGCATCTTCACCCTGAACGCGGGCATCGTGCTTCTCATGGTAGGCATGGTTGGCCAGTTGAGCGTGCCGGGCCTGTACGCCTGCACGGTGATTGGTGCCCTCGTCATCGGCGCGATGGTGGCCTGGCACGGCATCTACCTGATGGGTCAGGTACGCCGCGCCCTACCCTCCCGCTTTGGCGTGACGATTCGTTTCTACATCGTTGCGGCCCTGCTGCTGCCCCTGGGCGCCCTGCTCGGCGCGATGGTGGCCTACCCGAGCCTGAACGGCACCCTGCACTCGCAGTTTTTGCTCGCCCACGAGGCCGTGAACGTACTCGGATTCGTTGGTATCACGGTGGTTGGCACGCTGGTGACCTTCTGGCCGACCATGCTGCGCACCAAGATGGTGGATAAGGCGCTTGCCCACAGCGTGCGCGCCCTGTACCTCATGTGCGGTGGCGTTGCGTTGACCCTGGTCGGTGCGCTCTTCGGGTTGCGCCCGGTGGCCGTGGCCGGCCTCGTGGTGTACCTGCTGGGCCTGCTGCTCGTGGCCGGGGTGATGGTTCGCACCCTGCGCACCAAGCGCCCGAACGAGTACCCGCCCATGAGCGTGGGTATGGGCTTCTGCTGGTTCCTGGTGGGCGTTGTGGCGACCATCGTCATGGTGGCGACCACCCCCTTCGCGCAGCTGGATATGCGCGCCGTGACCCCCATCTTCGTGGTTGGCTTCCTGCTTCAGGTGCTGCTCGGCGCGATGAGCTACCTGCTTCCGCAGCGCATGGGTGGCGGCCCGGCCGTGGTGCGCGCATCCAATAAGGAATTTAACCGTTTCGCGGCGGCCCGCGTGACCGCCGTGAACCTGGCCCTGCTCGTCTTCATGATGCCCGGCGCGGCGGTGGGCCAGTCCATTAAGATTGCCGTCGCCGTCGTGGGTGCCCTGGCCCTGGCCGCGTTCATTCCGCTCATGATTCGCGGTGTGAAGGCTTCGGTGAGCGCCCGCAAGGAGATGATGGCGGCCCGCGCCCGCGGTGAGAAGCCCGCCTTCAACCAGGAGGCGCTCACCCCCGAGCCCGTCCCGCACGCCAAGCAGAGCTTCCAGGCGGCCCTGGCCGTGGCCATGGCCTTCCTGCTGGGCTTCGCGGTGAACCCCTCCGCACTGAACCTCTCGGCCCTGCCCACCCTGAACGCCGGCTCGCAGACGGTCACGCCGACCGGACAGACCACCACCGTGCAGGTGAAGGCAACCAGCAACTACCGCTTCACCCCCGCCGAGGTGGAGGTGCCCGCCGGTAACCGCCTGGTCGTCGAAGTCACCAACGAGGATCAGGGCATGACCCATGACCTGACCTTCGATAACGGCGCAACCACCGGCACGATCAACCCCGGCGAGACGAAGACCGTGGACGCCGGCGTCATGACCGCCGATACCGAGGCGTACTGCTCCGTGGCGGGCCACCGCTCCCTGGGCATGGTCCTCCAGGTGAAGGTGACCGGCGCGTCCTCGCAGCAGGTGGCTTCCGGTGACCACACCAACCACAACCACGCCGCGACGGGTAACGTCCCGACCCTCATGACGGTCGCGAACAGCAAGATTGACATGTCTGCGGCGCCCGGCAGCGGCTACCAGTACCGCGACCCGAACATCCCGGCACCGAACACCGCCACGCAGGTGAACGGCAAGACCGTCCGCAAGGTCACCCTGGAGGTGCAGGAGGTCGACCGCGAGGTAGCCCCCGGCGTAACCGTCCACATGTGGACCTTCAACGGGCAAAACATGGCACCGATTCTTCGCGGCAAGGTCGGCGACATTTTTGAAATTACACTCGTCAATAACGGCACGATGGGCCACTCGCTGGACTTCCACGCGGGCATGGTCTCCCCCGATAACACGATGAAGACCATCGCCCCCGGTGAGCGTCTCGTCTACCGTTTCGAGGCGAAGGCCGCCGGTATCTGGCTGTACCACTGCGGTACCGCCCCACTGAGCCTGCACATGACCCAGGGCATGTACGGCGCGGTCATCATTGACCCGGCTGACATGGATCAGGTGGATCACGAGTACGTGATGGTTCAGGGCGAGGCGTACCTGCACGACACCGGCAAGACCGCCTCCGACGGCAACAAGCTGGCGGAGAACTCTCCCGACCTGATTGCGGCGGGCACCCCCACGCTGACCATGTTCAACGGCCACGCGACCCAGTACAAGGCAAAGCCCCTGCAGGTGAAGAAGGGCGAGCGCATCCGTATTTGGGTGATGGCGGCGGGCCCGAACCACGGCACGAGTTTCCACGTGGTCGGTTCGCAGTTCGACACGGTCTATAAGGAGGGCGGCTACCTGATGCGCCGCGGCGCGGATGCGTACGGTAGCCGTGACGGCCACAGTCAGGCCCTGGATCTGGCCCCCGCCCAGGGCGGCTTCGTGGAGATGCAGTTCCTGGAGTCCGGCACTTACACGTTCGTGAACCATTCCTTCGCGGAGATGGAGCGCGGCGCCGCCGGCAAGATTGTGGTGACCGACCGCTAGGCGACCCCGTGAGCCGAGCCCTCGCGGCAGCGGGATTTGTGAGGCCCCGCCGGGTGCATCCTCGGATGTGCGCGGCGGGGCCCTCCGCTACCCGGGGGCCTTTCCGGGCGGGTTCTTCCTTTCTCGCAGGCGGGCGGCAGGGCAGTTTGCCCGGATTGGGGCGGGGTGCGCATCCCGCGCTGACTATGCTTTTAGCCTCATCCGTGGGTATTTTGCCGGCATCCGCGGCTCGGGTGCGCTAGTCTGGATGGATGGCACATAGCACTTCGGGCGCCCCTTCCGAGCGTAACGCTACGAGCGCCTCCAACCACACTTCCGCCTCGGCGGACGCACAGACTTCCCCTCGGCCGCGTAAAGCTTTCCCGCTTCGCTTTCTGGCCGGGGCTCTCGCGCACTGGCAGATTATCGCCTCTGCGGTTCTTTTAGGTGGCGGCGTCGCCGGTTTGGCGGCCACCTATGATGACTACTGCGGCATGACGGAGCTTTCGTATGCTCCGGCGGCTCTCCGATCCGATTTTGAGGAGGGCTCTAAGGTGTCGGGTTTCCGCCCCGGCGTGATGGCCGCGCAGATTGAGACCGAGAGCCACTGGCGCGTGGGCGTTGTGTCCCACCAGGGCGCTAAGGGTATCGCGCAGTTTACCGATGAGGCGTGGAATGCCGAGCACTACAGCTTCGGCAACGGCGGTAACGTGCTGAACCCGCACGATGCGATTGCTGCGCAGGCCCGCTACCTGTCTGAGCTTCGCACCCGTTTGGCGAAGTACGCTTCTAATGAGGATGAGCTGCAGGATGTGGTGCTCGCCGGCTATAACGCGGGCCCCGGTTCCGTGGAGAAATACGGCGGCGTTCCGCCCTTCCCCGAGACTCAGAATTATGTGAAGACAATTCGCGAGCTGGCGGATACCAAGTACAAGCTGACCTGCTCCCCGGATTATCACTTCAAGCAGGCGAAGCTGAGCTTCGTGAACGGCGTGACCCCGGCAATGGCGGGTGTGCATGCGGACGGTACGCCGCTATCGGCCGAGGAGTCGGCGAGCGCGGCGGCGGAGGTTTCCGCCTCGGCATCTGCAAGCGCTTCGGCTCGTCCGTCTACGAGCGCCTCGTCTCGTTCTTCTGCGAAGCCTTCGGCTACCGGCCGCTAAACTCAGCTTACTTAGAGAACCGACCAGTGTATATAGCCATTAAAGAATATTCCGTTCCGTCTATAGCGGGCGGTGTATTCTAGCCCCTATTCACTCTTAACAGCGAGAGGCGCCGAACCCCGTCAAAGGGATTCGGCGCCTCGCACTTTTTAGAGCTGGGGCGTGCCTAGTTGAAGATGGCGCGCACGACCGAGTAGCCGGAGACCGGGTACACGGCGTTCACGGTTGCGGGCTTCTCGCTCTCGTCCGCGATCTCGATGGACTCGGTGCCGCGCAGCAGCTCCTCGAGCAGGATGCGCAGCTCCAGGCGTGCCAAGGGTGCGCCGGGGCAGACGTGGATGCCGTCGCCGTACACGAGGTTGCGGGACTGGTCGCGGTGCGGGTTGTAGGTGAGGGCGTCCTCGAAGGCGTCCTCGTCGCGGTTTGCGCTGGCCCAGTTGATGGTCACGCGGGAGCCGGCGGGCAGGGTGCGGCCGCCGAGTTCGGTGTCCCGAGTGGTGACGCGACGGTTGGTGACGAGGGTGTCCTCGAGTCGCATGATTTCTTCGACGGCGAGGGCGATTTCGCTGGAGTCTTCCAGGGCGTTGCCGTCGGCGAGGGATGCGCGCAGGCGGTCCTGCTCGGCGCGGTTGCGTGCCAGGAAGTTCACGAACACGCCCACGGTTGCGGAGACGGTGGAGAGCTCGCCCACGGTCCAGTTACGGATGAGGCTGACAATCTCTTCGTCGGTCATGGTGCGGGGCTCTTCGCCGGGCAGCTGCACGGTGTCGGTGAGCAGTTCGGCGGTGACATCCTTGGGGTTGCCGGCTGCGGCGTCCTCGCGGCGTTCGTCGAGCAGCTGGCGGATGTAGCCGTCGAATTCAAGGGCGACCTTAGCGATTTCTTCGCGGTCGCGGCGCAGGGTGGCCACGCGGTTCTTTTCGATCCACTCGGTGAGGGGCTGCTCGAGGCATGCGGGCCAGCCCATGAAGGCGTTCTGCACGCGCATTGCGTAGGCCTGGCCGAAGCCCTGCATAACGTCTACCTCTTCGCCGCGGGGCAGTTCTGCGATGAGGGTCTTCACGGCGTCGCGGATGACGGGTGCGAACTTTTCGAGGCGTTCGGGGGTGAAGTACTTGTCGTTGACGGCGCGGAAGGTGGTGTGTTCGGGGGCGTCCATGCCGTTGGGGACGGCAATGTGGCGGGTGGAGACGACGTTGGAGTAGATTTCGGGGTGGTCGAGTACGTGCTGTACGTCGGCGTTTTTGAAGACGGAGTAGCCCATGAATTCGTCGTGGGCGACGGGGCAGCGGCGGCGCATTGCGTCGTAGGCAGCTACCTGGTCTTTCTGCACTTCCTCGCTTCGGAGGTCCCAGTCGTTGTGTACGTTCTCAGTCATTGTTCACCCGTGTTTGTTATAGAGTTGTGGCGTGCTGGATGCGGGCGTCCGGGCGATGCGTATATGCAGGGTCGGACGTGCATTTCAGCATGTGAATCCATTACTTATTCTTTGACCCTATCATTTATGGATTGGTGGCGCAGGGTAGGGGTTCCTTGCTTCTCCTTCAACGAACAGTGCGGTGGGGCGAGGGGCGGCAGGTCACGAGACGCACGAGGCGGGCGGCACCTCCACCGGGGAGGGGACGCCCGCCTCATTCTTGCCTAAAAACCGCCGGGTTTAGCGCCCGCGTGCGGAGGGGTAGGCGCTGCCGTCCATCACGCCGCGTTCACTCTACAGGCCGCGATAGACTTCTCGCCGATGACCGACTCGGAAAACTTCAACAACAACCGCACCGTTATCAATGGTGTACAGAATGCGGTAATTCCCTACTCGCGCCCTGTACCCTTCTTCACCCTGCAGCTTCTTGACTCCCGTCATATATGGGTCATCACCGAGGGATCGGAGGCAGGCGATAATTTTCTCGAAGGCTGTCCGGTCTTCTCGTTGGATTTTCTTTAGTTCTTTCGCTGCTTTGCGCGTCAATTCAACCCGGTACACGGGGTTTGAGACATGGTTTGCAGTCATCTGCACCCTTCAGGCAGAGCTTTAAATCTTACCCTCAACCTTAGCAGAAAAAGTGTACACTTTTTACACACTTTACATTGTTGTACTATGTAAGTAGCTCCCCTGGATAGAACCTACACAGGAACTATCCTCGGAGCTAACGGACCAACCCCAGAAAGGAACCAGTCATGACTGTCACCACTCACCGGACTCGTTCCAATGTCACGACTCTTAAAGAACTCCGCGACAACCTCGGAACCAAAGTCAATGAAGCCGTGTTCTCCGGCGAACGTCCCCTCATCAGCCGCAATGGTAAGACTGTTGCCGCGCTCATCTCCTACGAAGATTTGAAGCTGCTGGAAGAGTACGAAGAGCTCCTCGACATTGAGGCTCTGCGCAAGGCGCGCGCCGAAGATGACGGCTACCGCATCGGCCTCGACGAGTTCCTCGCAGAGAACCCTGCAGACTAGTCTTTCAACGCATAGAGCAAGGCGGGCGGCACCTCCACCGGGGAGGTGCCGCCCGCCTCATTCATACCTAAAAACCGCCGGGTTTAGCGCCCGCGTGCGGAGGGGTAGATGCTACCGTCCATCACGCCGCGCTCCACCTGCTCCAGGCTCACGCCGCGAGTCTCCGGCAGGTTGCGGAACATCAGCAGCGCAATAATCACGTTCACCACAGCAAAGCCGATGAAGGAGCCGGTCAGACCGACCGCACTCAGAATCACGGGGAACGCCAGCGACAGCACACCGTTCATCATCCAGCCGCTAAACGCCGAAATACCCATACCCGCCGCACGCACACGCAGCGGGAACAGCTCGCTCATAATCACCCACGTCGACACGTTCAGGCAGGTCTGCATCGCGCCCACAAAACAGACGATGAGCACCAGCAGAATCCAGGGGCGCGCCGCGTTATCGGCGGGCAGCAGCATGGATGCGCCCGCAATCAGCACGTGGAAAAACGCGGTTGAACCATAGCCGGTAATGACCATGACTCGGCGCGGCACACGCTCCATCAGACGCAGCGACAGAATGGAGCCGAGCACCGCGATCGTACCCGGCGCAATGTTCGCGATGAGCGCCGCGGATTCGCTGAAACCGGCCTCCTTGAGCACCTTAATGCCGTAGTACATGATCGAGTTGATGCCGGTCAGCTGCTGGCCCGCGCCGACCAGAATACCGACGAGCAGGATGCGCACGAACCAGCCGCGCACGCCCACACTTTCCTTACCCGCCGCATTGTTCTGGGCGGTCGCCTCCACCTGCAGGGTGCGCTCAATGTCGGCAATTTCAGCCTCGGCACGCTCGGTGGAGCGGATGCGCTTCATGACCTCCAGCGCCTGCTCACGCTTGCCGACGCGCAGCAGCCAGCGCGGCGACTCGGGCACACGCAGCATGCCGACGAACAGGCCGATGGCGGGCAGGGTGCAGATGGCGAACATCCAGCGCCACACGCCGTCGTGCTCGCCCCACAGGTTGCCGATGAGGGCGTTCACGATGAACGCGGCAAGCTGACCGCCCACAACCATGAGCTCGTTGCGACCGGAGAGGGAGCCTCGAATTTCGTAGGGTGCGAGCTCTGCGAGGAACACGGGCACCACGGCGGAGGCGCCACCAACCGCCAGGCCGAGCAGGGTTCGTCCGGTGATGAGTACGGCGACGTTGGGTGCAAACACGCAGGTCAGGGCACCAATGAAGAAGATGGTGGAGAGCCCAATGATGGTGGTTCGGCGGCCGAACCGGTCGGAGATGCGGCCACATCCGAGCGCACCGATAGCGGCGGCGAAGGCGAGCGATCCGGTGACCCAGCCTTGGGCGGTGGAGTCCATGCCGAGTTCGCGGCTCATGGGTTCGAGCGCGCCGTTGATCACTCCGGTGTCGTAGCCGAAGAGCAGACCGCCGAAGGTGGCGATGAGTGCAATGATGCCGAGGTATCGGCTGTGCTTCCCGGTGCCCAGAGGGGGCAGGGTGGAGGCGGTGCTCTGTGCGCTCATGGTGTCCTTTGATGCCGAGGGGGGTAGGTGATATTACACCGACATTGGTGGTTCTTCAGCACTGTCAGTGGGCTAGGTGAGGTGCGTCAGGTTAGACACACCTCACCTAATCCTAGCGAAAACGTTCGGCGGGTGATATTTATTTCTCACCGCGCCTATTTTTCAGCATATTTTACGGCCGACACGTGCGACCGTATGAGCGCCCTTTGAGAGGGAGCACCGTTTAGAACAGCGCGATCTTCTCCGGTGCGGGGAAGATGGCGTCCAGGGCGGCGAGGTCCTCAGCGTCGAAGCGCAGGCAGGCTGCCTGTGCGTTGGCGCGCACCTGTTCGGCGCTGGTCGCACCGGCAATGACGGAGGTAACCGGCGACTGCTGTGCGAGCCAGGAGAACGCCGCCTGCACCTCGGTGATGCCGCGCTCGGTGCAGAAGCTGTGGAAGGCTTCGAGCTGGTCCCAGTTGGCGGCGGCGAGCACGTTCTTCTTGGAGTGGGACAGGCGCGAACCGGCGGGAATGTTATCGCGGCGGTATTTGCCGGTCAGCAGGCCGTTAGCGAGCGGGAAGTACGGCAGCACACCCATGCCGAAGTGCCGTGCGGCGGGCAGGATTTCGAGTTCTGCGCGGCGGTCGAGCAGGTTGTAGTGGTTTTCAGCGACGATGAACCGTTCGGTGCCGAGTTCACGGGCGCAGTGTTCGGCGTGGGCGAGCTGCCAGCCGGAGAAGTTGGAGTGGCCCAGGTAGCGGACCTTGCCGTCGCGTACGAGCTGGTCGAGGGCGCTGAGGGTTTCTTCGATGGGGGTGTTCGGGTCGGGGCTGTGGTAGAAGTACAGGTCGATGTAGTCGGTGCCGAGGCGGCGGAGGGACCCTTCGACGGCGCGCATGATGTAGCGGCGGGATCCGCGGGCGTTGCGGTCGTTACCGTTGAGGTCGCCGACAGGCAGACCGAATTTGGTGACGATGGTCAGTTCGTCGCGGTCGAGGCCGAGCTGGGTGAGGGCGGTGCCGAACATGGTTTCGGAGAGGCCGGGTTCGGCGCCGTAGAGGTCGGCGATGTCGAAGAAGCTGATGCCGGCATCGACTGCGGCGGCAATGACTTCGTTGGTGCCTTCTTGGGTGCGGGTGGGGGTGCCGGGGCGGCCGAGGTTGTTGCAGCCGATGCCGACGCTGGGTACGACGAGGCCGGAGTTGCCGAGCCTGCGGTAGACGGGAGATTCAATACGTTCCATGCTTTTAACTCTACGTTGTGCGGGTATGTTACGAGGTTATTTCCCCTCCAGTTGGGAGGCGAAGAGCTTCCTGAAGCGTGATGTCGGGTCGGTCGTTAGCTCTTGGTAGGTTCCTTGCTCCACCACACACCCACCATCCAACACCACCACAGAATCAACACCACGCAACGTCCACGCACGATGAGACACCAACACCACCAAACGCCCCACAGCAGCCACCTTCAACCGAGCAAAAATCTCCTCCTCAGTCTCAGCATCCACAGCACTGGTCGGCTCATCCAACACCCACACCGGCGCATCCCGAAGAACCACACGCGCCAACGCCAAACGCTGCCACTGACCACCCGAAAGACCAACACCACCAAACGACTCACCCAACTGAGCATCCAAACCACCCTCAAGACCACGCACAAAATCATCAGCACAAGCCACCGACAAAGCCGACCACAAATCAGCATCACCAAGACGCTCAACCGCCTCCTGAGGCAAACCCAGAAGAAGATTTTCACGCACAGTCAGTTCATAACGGCCGTAGTCTTGACTCACCACACCCACATTCGCCAGCAAATCATCAGGCGATATATCCTGTACCGACTTACCTCCAATGAGAATGTCTCCGCTGGAGGGCTTCAGCATACCCATGAGTGCATTTACTAGGGTTGTCTTTCCCGATCCACTGGGCCCGACAATACCAATCATCTGCCCGGGACCAAAAGTAAGATTGATGTTTTTAAGAGCTAAAGAATCAGCTTTTGGATACTGGATAGCAAGATTCCTAATGGAAACGCTGGAGATTTCAGGGTAGGTATCGGCAATCGGATTTTTCTGCCCGGGCTGTGCGCTAGAAATAAACTTTCGATATATATCAATGGCGTTTGACCCCGCTGCCATCGAGCTAAGGTCGCTTCCCATCGAGCCAAGCGAGACTATAGCCGAGGTAATACCTATAACAGCTCCAGCAAGAACACCGGGAGGCGGCGACGAGGTGGCTAGAAGAATAAGGGCTAAAGCTAGCAATGCAGCGCTTATAAAACCAACAATTGTATGTATTCTGAGGATGTAACGAGCTAGGCCAATTTCCTCCTCACCAGATTTTTTCCGTTCTTGATTAGCGCGATGCGCAAAGAATGAACGAGCGTTAAGAATTGCAAGCTCACGAGCAGTAGTTATTTGTGCAATCTGGTTAGTGCTATGCCATGCGTTGTAGCTATATGAATATATTTTTTCCATTGCCTCAGCATTTTTACTCGAATAGAGATGTGACATCAAGGCAACAGGAATCATGCCTGCAAGCATGCAGAGTGAAGCATATACATTGATCTTTCCTACGGAATAACTAAGAGCTCCCGTCGAAAAAATGATGAATATCAGAGCACCCATAGTAGAAACTTGAGACCCTAGGCTCCCCCCTGTCACAGCATCATGAGCTGCCCTTGATGAGCGAGCATAATCACCACTCGCGATTTCCTGAGAAGAACAAGTCGCCAAACGAGAAGATACATTCTGAATACCTGTACTTGACATTCGAGAATTTAGAATCATACGCAGAGAATCTGATGCTTGCCCCAGGGCAATGTATCCTGCCAGCACAAAACTAACCCCCAGGGCTAGCGGAAGCACTTCATCCTGGCTCTGACCCAAATGCTCAACAAGCCTAGTGACAGCCTCCATCTGCAAAGCGGGGAATAGCGATAGGCACACAACAGACGCTAGATAGGAGACGGTCCATACGGGGTGATTTCTGAAAGCATAAACCACGGACCAAACAGTATTAGCCATAATCTTACGCATCTTTATAGTCCCTTTCAGTAGAAGTTTTGCGCCCTGCAGAATCTTCAGAGATCTGGTTTTTGAAAATTTCCATAAACTTTCCCTCTGCCTTCAGTAGCTCCCGGTAGGTTCCTTGCTCCACCACACACCCACCATCCAACACCACCACAGAATCAACACCACGCAACGTCCACGCACGATGAGACACCAACACCACCAAACGCCCCACAGCAGCCACCTTCAACCGAGCAAAAATCTCCTCCTCAGTCTCAGCATCCACAGCACTGGTCGGCTCATCCAACACCCACACCGGCGCATCCCGAAGAACCACACGCGCCAACGCCAAACGCTGCCACTGACCACCCGAAAGACCAACACCACCAAACGACTCACCCAACTGAGCATCCAAACCACCCTCAAGACCACGCACAAAATCATCAGCACAAGCCACCGACAAAGCCGACCACAAATCAGCATCACCAAGACGCTCAACCGCCTCCTGAGGCAAACCCAGAAGAAGATTTTCACGCACAGTCAGTTCATAACGGCCGTAGTCTTGACTCACCA
>ERZ772904.194-NODE-194-length-18663-cov-12.6929_pt1 | contig 18663 bp, 18 predicted proteins | sample MGYA00512122_ERZ772904 | MGnify/ENA primary metagenome ERZ772904 (study PRJEB29015, sample SAMEA2738104) | human oral metagenome | biome: human oral; feature: human-associated habitat; material: saliva | place: China | collected 2269 ... | reverse complement strand
CAGCCACATCTGTACTTCGTACTCGTAGCTTGATGAAGAAACTTGACACAGCTAAGATGCAAGAATATGCTAACCGTTCTCTTACTGAATGTTCAACGATGGAAGAAGTTCTTGAACTTTCAAAAGAATACGTTAACTTCGATTAATCATTTAAAAACCTTATAACAATAAGTTACAAGGTTTTTTTGTTTCTTCGTATAGAAAACTCTGTCTGTAAAATTTCCAAAAATTATGGTAAAATAGACAACGGACAATACAAGGAGGCAACTATGCAAAATAGACCAATCATTATCGGAGTAACAGGAGGTTCTGGAGGAGGAAAAACAAGTGTTTCTAAAGCAATTTTATCTCATTTTCCCAACGAAAAAATTGCTATGATCGAACACGATTCCTACTATAAAGATCAATCTCATCTAACTTTTGAAGAACGAATCAAGACTAACTATGATCATCCTTTTGCTTTTGATACTGACTTGATGATTGAGCAAATCAAGGAATTGTTGGCGGGTCGTCCTGTAGATATTCCTACCTATGATTATGCTGCCCATACTAGAAGTTCGAAAACCTATCGTCAAGAACCTCAAGATGTCTTTATCGTAGAGGGAATCTTAGTTCTAGAAGATAAACGTCTTCGTGATTTGATGGATATAAAGATTTTTGTGGACACTGATGATGATGTTCGTATCATCCGTCGTATTAAACGCGATATGGAAGAACGTGGTCGTAGTTTGGATAGTGTTATTGATCAATATCTTGGTGTAGTAAAACCTATGTATCACCAATTTATTGAACCTACAAAACGTTACGCTGATATTGTGATTCCTGAAGGAGTAACCAATACGGTAGCGATTGATTTGTTGACTACTAAGATTGAAAAGATTTTAGAAGAAGCTCGTTTAGCTCAGTAATAACTAAAAAAACTGTATCTCTTGATACAGTTTTTATTGTTTAATTTTTTCAAGTCTTGGAACAATGGCGAGAGTTAAAATAGCCGAGATAATTAATTCTGCTATCGAATTTGTAGAGATAACAGTCGCTAATAGTTTTTGAATATTTCCATCAAAAACATTACCAAAGAGGAAGAAGATACCACCTAAGACAAATACTGTATTTGTCAGCGAGCCAAGTGCACCAGCAAAAATGAGCCCGGCTTTTCCCTTTAGCAGTTTATAAACGAAATAAGGTGTCAAACCAATCAAGATACGTGGGACAATTGCAATCACAACTGAATATAGGTTACCATTAGGTACAAAAGGTGAGAAGAGATAGCTGGTTGGTAGAATTGTAAGTGTATTAACTGTTAAGCTAATCATACCCATTAAAAATCCAAGGATTGCACCAATCCGTGGGCCGTAAATGATACTTCCAATAATAACAGGAATATGTACAATAGTAGGTTTAATTGGGAATGGTAATACATTAAATAAGATTGAGGTCAGCAGATGGATGACAATCATACTTGCAAAAAAGATAGCAACAGGTGCGATGTTAGAGCGTTTGTTCATTAAGAGTTTCCTTTATTCTTTCTATAATAATTTCCAAATCGGCTAAAGCGCCGCTTCCGAAATCGCCACAAGCTAAGAGAGATTCTTTAGGAGAGATGATCTCGTATCCATAGCTTTCAAGAGTTTTAAGATTTGTCTGTGTGGCAGGGTGGGTAAACATTTTTGTATTCATGGCAGGAGCAAGTAATTTAGGGATATTATCTGGTAATGCCAGAGCAGTACTAGTCACCATATTATCAGCAAAACCATGTGCTAATTTTGCAATGGTATTAGCAGTTGCTGGAGCAACGATAAACAAGTCAGTTTCTTTTCCTCTTTCGATGTGATTGACTTGGTCTGGATAAGGTTCTTGCATGACATCGAGATGTACCAGATTTTGGGACAAGACTTGTAGAGTTAATGGCTGGATAAAATCTGTAGCAGCTTTTGTCATCAAGACCGATACACTATGTCCTTGCTTTTTCAAAGAACTGACTAAATCGGCAGCCTTGTAGGAAGCAATTGAACCAGTAATTGCAAGAGTAATGTGAGCCATAACTTTCCTTTCTAAAAAGTAAATCCTTGAATTTTTTTAATTATTAGCTCAGCGATTTCTTGTTTGCTGTATGCTGTTTGATAATCATTTTTTTCAACTAAGTAAGCCAGGTGTTGATCAGAGTTTATTTGAGTCAAATCGTTAGCAACAATAATGTCTGCTTGATTCTTTTTAAGACTTTCTCTAGCAATATCTATCAAATGATCCTTTGTAACATCAACCAGGAGTTTAAAACCTATTAGATGAATTTTAGGATTCCATTCTTTGACCAAAGAAATAATCTTAGGATTTTTCTTAAGAAAAAGAATCTGAGCATCTTCCTTTGAAGAAATTTTGGACTCAGTATTCTGCTTAGTTAGAAATTTCGATAGATCTTGACTTGCTTGTACCTCATCTATACTTGTCATGTAGACTGGGGTGTAGTCAGATACAGCCATAGAATGAATTAAAACTTGATAATCTTTAACAAGATTTCTCATCTCCTCAAGTAAATCCAAAGTATTCTTAATTTCTATAATTTTAAGATTTGGATGACTAGCTGGTTTAATTGCATGAGAAGTTGTAATCAAGCAAACTTCATGACCTGCTTTTATTAAAGCTTCTGTTATAACCAAGCCAAGACGACCAGTAGAGTGATTCGTGATAGAGCGAACACGGTCTATAGCCTCACTAGTACCACCAGAAGTTACTAAAATTTTCATAGAACCATTCTACACAAAAAAATGTTTTAAGTCAAAGAAAGCGGTTTAGTTTAGCTTTGAGTTATTATAGTTATTATCTATAAAGACATATAAAAAATAGATGATTCTTGTAATTTCACAGAATTATGGCAAAAAATACGAACAATAAATTCATTTTTGTATAAATAAATCTTGTTTTATGATATAATGAGTTAACACATTAGATGTAGAGGAGTTTTGAATGAAAACAGATATTGAAATCGCACAGAGTATCGAGCTAAAACCAATAGTTGATGTTGTTGAGAAACTTGGTATTTCTTACGATGATTTGGAGTTGTATGGAAAATATAAGGCTAAGCTAAGCTTTGATAAGATCCGTGAGGTTGAAAGTAATTCAGTCGGTAAATTGATCTTGGTAACAGCCATTAACCCAACACCAGCAGGTGAAGGAAAATCAACCATCACTATCGGGCTTGCAGACGCCTTGAATAAGATTGGTAAGAAAACCATGATTGCTATCCGCGAACCATCTCTTGGTCCTGTTATGGGGATTAAAGGTGGCGCAGCCGGTGGTGGTTATGCGCAAGTTTTACCAATGGAAGATATCAACCTTCACTTTACTGGTGATATGCATGCTATTACAACTGCAAACAATGCTCTTTCTGCCTTGATTGACAATCACTTGCATCAAGGGAATGAGCTAGGTATCGACCAACGCCGTATTCTCTGGAAACGCGTAGTGGACTTGAATGACCGCGCCCTTCGTCACGTAACTGTTGGCCTTGGTGGTCCGCTTAATGGTATTCCACGTGAAGATGGATTTGATATCACTGTTGCTTCAGAAATCATGGCAATCCTTTGCTTAGCAACTGATATTGAAGATTTAAAACGTCGTTTGGCTAATATCGTTATCGGTTACCGTTATGACCGTACACCTGTTTCAGTTGGTGATTTACAGGTTGAAGGTGCCTTGGCATTGATATTGAAAGATGCTATCAAACCGAACTTGGTTCAAACCATCTATGGAACACCTGCCTTTGTACATGGTGGCCCATTTGCCAATATCGCACACGGATGTAACTCTGTCTTGGCTACAACTACAGCCCTCCATTTGGCAGATTACACAGTAACAGAAGCAGGTTTTGGTGCAGACCTTGGTGCTGAGAAATTCCTTGATATCAAAACTCCAAACTTGCCAACTGCGCCAGATGCAGTAGTTATCGTTGCAACTCTTCGTGCTCTTAAGATGAATGGTGGAGTAGCTAAGGATGCTTTGACAGAAGAAAATGTAGAAGCAGTTCGTGCAGGATTTGCAAACTTGAAACGTCACGTTGAAAATATCCGTAAATTTGGTATTCCAGCAGTTGTTGCTATTAACGAATTTGTATCTGATACAGAAGCAGAAATCGCAGCTTTGAAAGAACTTTGTGCTTCCATTGATGTTCCGGTTGAGTTAGCTAGCGTATGGGCTAATGGAGCTGAAGGAGGAGTGGCTCTAGCTGAAACGCTTGTCAAAACAATTGACGAAAACCCTGCTAACTACAAACGTTTGTATCACAATGACCTTTCAGTACAAGAAAAGATTGAAAAGATTGTCACTGAAATCTATCGTGGAAGCAAAGTAAACTTCGAGAAGAAAGCTCAAACTCAAATCGCACAAATCGTACAAAACGGTTGGGACAAATTGCCAATCTGTATGGCGAAAACTCAATACAGTTTCTCAGATAATCCTAATGCTCTTGGTGCACCTGAAAACTTTGAAATTACTATTCGTGAATTGGTACCAAAATTGGGGGCAGGCTTTATCGTTGCGCTCACTGGTGACGTTATGACCATGCCTGGACTTCCAAAACGACCAGCTGCTCTCAATATGGATGTTGAAAGCGATGGAACAGTTCTCGGTTTATTCTAAGTAAACAAAAAAAAGACAACCTTCAATGTAAGGTTGTCTTTCTAGTTATTTAAAACTCCTAGAAAATTTCTAGGAGTTTTGTTGTTATTTCATAGTTGGGAAAAGAAGTACGTCACGGATAGTAGTAGTATCTGTGAGTAGCATGCAGAGACGGTCGATACCGATTCCCAAACCACCTGTTGGTGGCATACCGTATTCAAGTGCTTCAATGTAATCGTAGTCAATGCCAGTTGCTTCATCGTCACCAAGTTCTTTAGCTTTAGCTTGGGCTTCGAAACGGCTAAGTTGATCGATTGGATCATTCAACTCAGTAAAGGCATTTCCGTATTCTTTAGTCATGATGAAGAGCTCGAAACGATCTGTAAAGCGCTCATCTTCAGGATTTTTCTTAGCAAGTGGTGATACAGCTACTGGGTGACCGTATACAAATGTTGGTTGAATCAATGTTTCTTCAACAAATTCTTCAAAGAAGGCATTGATGATGTGACCAACTTCTGTGTAGTGTTTTTCAACTGGAACTTTCTTCTCAGCTGCGATAGCTTTAGCTTCTTCGAAAGTCATATCTTTCCAGAAATCAACACCAGTAATTTCCTTGATTGCATCAACCATGTGTACTCGTTTAAATGGTTCATTGATCTTAATTTCAGTTCCTTGATAGATAACTGGACCGTCACCTTTAACAGCTTTAGCTACGTGTTGGATAATACCTTCAGTCAAGTCCATGATATCGTGGAAGTCTGCATAAGCTTGATAAACTTCGATAGAAGTAAACTCAGGGTTGTGTGTAGCATCCATTCCTTCGTTACGGAAGATACGACCGATCTCATAAACACGTTCCATACCACCAACGATAAGGCGTTTCAAGTGAAGCTCAGTCGCGATACGAAGTACCATGTCGATGTTTTGTGCATTGTGGTGTGTGATGAATGGGCGAGCAGCAGCACCACCAGCTTCGTTGTGAAGAACAGGTGTTTCGACTTCAAGGAAACCTTGAGCATCGAGGTAGCGACGGATTTCAGAAATGATTTTTGAACGTGTGACGAAGCGATCAAAGCTTTCACGGTTAGAAATCAAATCAAGGTAACGTTTACGGTAGATTGTTTCAACGTCTGAAAGTCCGTGGAATTTCTCTGGAAGGGGACGAAGGGCTTTAGACAAGTGTGTGATGTGAGTAGCCTTGATAGAGAGTTCTCCCATATCCGTACGCATCACTTCACCTTCAACACCTAGGAAGTCACCAAGGTCAGCTTTCTTAAAGATTTCGTAGTTTTCTTCACCGACAGCATCTTTACGAACGTAGATTTGGATTTGTCCTTCGCGGTCTTGGAGGTGAGCAAAACCAACCTTACCCTTACCGCGTTTTGTTACCAAACGTCCAGCGATAGTAGCAGTTTCGTTTAATTCGTGTAGTTGTTCTTTATCAAGGTCAGCAAATTTATCTTTTAGTTCTTGAGAGTTAGCAGTACGTTCAAAACGTTTACCGAAAGGATCAATTCCTTGTTCACGGAGCGCAGCCATTTTTTCACGGCGAACGATCTGTTGGTCATTCAATTCTTCCATATGTTCTGTTGACATTGGTTCCTCCTAGTTTTTAATCAAATTTTGAAATAATAAATCAATTTTTCACGATACTCCCATTTTATCATAAAAAGTCAAGAAATTCACGGATATTCTATAAAAACTAAAAAGAACTTGACGTAATAGATCAAGTTCAATTATTTTTTTGATAAGAAGTATCGTTCCAAGTCTTAAGAGTAAATTTTTCGAAGTCGTCGGTCTCTATAATTGTTAGACTTGCATTGACCAAACCACCATTTTTACGAAGATGCGCTTCATTAAATCCTAAAAGTGTTCGAAGGCTTGCAGTAAGATTTGCTCCGTGGCCAACCAGTAATAGTTGTTCTGCCTTCGTGTTTTTCAAAGATTTAATAAATTGAATGGTTCGTTGAGTTGTGCTGTAGAGGGATTCAGCTTCGAACATGCTCGTGTCAAACTTGGCTAAGTTTGTTTTAAAGGCTTGAATCTGCTGAGGATAAATTGCGTTTAAAGTGGCAATTTTTAACCCTTCTAGTTTTCCAAGGTGCCATTCTCTTAGCTCGGGAACACTTTCCAAAGGACATGGGTTTGTCAGTTGGCTTTGAATAATTTCAGCTGATTTAACAGCCCTTGGTAAATCACTCGAATAAATTTTATCAAATGAAACATCTTTAAGATATTGACCGAGTTCCTTTAAGGTCTCAATGGACTCAGGAAGAAGTGGGGAATCTCCACCTGCACCTTGAAAGCGACCTTCTAGATTCCAGACTGTTCGACCATGACGAACAAAGTAAAGTTTCATAACTTGTTTTCCTCCAAAATATCTACAAAGTTCGCTTTAACAAAGTTTGCCAAATCTTGTGGAGCAATGATAATGCTGTGTCCGACTTCTCCAGCAGAAACAATCATTTTTTCCAATTCCAATGCACTTTCATCAATATAAATTGGGTAGTTGTGTTTTTGACGGATACCGACAGGGTTATTTGCACCATGGATATACCCAGTTGTTTTTTCTAAATCCTTTTGCGGAATCATACTCACTTTTTTATTACCAGAAATCTTTGCTAATTTCTTTTCAGAAAGATGTTCAGTAATAGGAACAATCCCAATAACTGGACCAGTCTTGTCCCCTAAAAGAGCTAGTGTTTTAAAAATGTGACTTCTCTCATACTCAGAAGGAAGCTCTCCCTCTAAAGCATTGATGTGAATCCCTTGGTGTTCAACACCTGCCTTAGCTAATATTTGTTCGACTAAGGTCTTCTTTACTTTAGTTTTTTTTGCCATTATTTGTACTTATCCTCCAATTGACTCATCCAAATCCCTAACCAAATGCCAAGGGCGAAGAAGAAGGCAATAATGACATAGGAAACAAGAGATAAGCCACTATAGCTGATGCTTTCAGCGTTACCAGCGTTTGGAATCAAAATCAGGAGAGTGCTTGAAAGGACGATCCCAATGATAAAGTGATAGACACGAGAGTGGTAGACACGAAGTGCATAATCCATTAACTTTGAGAAAATAATCAGAGTTGCTCCAGCTCCAATTGCAATTGGGAGAAAAGTTCCGATTAAATCAAAAGTCTTGAAACCAGTCAACATTGGACTATATAGTCCTAAAATTAAGAGAAGGTTTGAAGGACTTAATCCTGGGACTAAAACTCCTAAAGCAAGAAGGGCACCAGCTAAGATAAAGCTTGTAAAACTTGCATTTAGTGAACCTACTACAAAGTTTAAAGCATAAAGTCCAATCCCTGAAATGATGAAGGTTGCCCAAAACAAAATCATATCTATCTTATCTCTTTCGGAGTCCTTAGTAGCTTCCCTTACAAGGCTTGGGACAGTTCCAATAATGGCACCCGCAAAGCTCCATAATACATAAACCTGGTAGTGTTCAAGGAGATATTCAATAGGATATGAAAATAGTCCAATACCTAGTAACATCCCAATTGCAACTGGTAAAAAATAAAGAACATCTTCTTTAAAATTTTTAAATGGGTGAGCTAAGAATCGAATCATTCTCTCGTAAATACCCAAGATTGCTGCTAGAACACCACCAGAAATTCCTGGTAAAATAAAGCCTAACGCAATAACAATACCCTTAATAATTTTTGAAATCCAAGATAACATAAACTCTCTCCGTACATTATTTTCATTAAAAACTCTTCTAGTATTATAACACAAAGTAAGAGAAATAAAAAAAGCAAGCAGAAGTAATGTCAAACTTGCTAATTATATTTAAGGCTTTAAGAATAACTTTCTAAATGTCTCTTCCTTATCTTTTGATAAGGAAATGATGTTTAAGTCTAAATGATGTTCAAATCCTACTATTTTTCCTTTTGAGGTATATTGGTGAAGGTCAAAGTCAAGTTCTGTATTTGGTGAACTTTCAAAGTAACCCGAGTCAAGTCCATAAGAAGGAATCCAAATAGCAGAAAATTTATCTGTACTGATGCTATGTTCTTGCATGAAGTAAACACCAATATAGATACCGATGTTTTTAGCACCAAGTGATTCTAGTTTAGCACGGAAAGCTTCAACTCCTTTGTTCATATCAGACATGGTTTTTTCTTCGACATCTAACCAATAGTAACTAGGGTTATAAGGCGAGGCTGAATTATAAAATGATTCAGCTGCTTTTTCCATTTCCTCTACACTTTTTCCAGAAACGTATGCATATACAGCAACTGGGATATTTCGTTTTTGAAACTCTGAAATATGACTTTTATAAGCTTTATCTATTCCATTTGTATAAGATGCATCGTTCTCAGTAGTGATCTGGTTTCCTCCGTGAACTCGAACAATCGCACCAGAGATGTTTTGAGATAAAATATCATAGTTGATTTCTGAAGGTCTTTGCCAGCCAGAGATATCGATGATAGGCTTATCCAAGTTATGTAGAGCTTGTGTTTCTATTTGTACTGGATTTTGTTTAGTTTTTACAGGGTGTTCTTCGAATCGTGGACGATTGAGAATCAAGAGTCCTATAAAAGCAGCAAATATAATAACTATAAAAGCTGGACGAATTTTTTTTCTCATACCTCTATAGTTTATCGTAAATAATGAAAAAAATCAAAATATTTACTCAAAATTGAGTAATGACAGTCTTTTGAGTGGTATTGAGTTCATCAAATTTGTGTATCGTGAACTAAATTGTGGTATAATAATAAAGAATTTCTATAGAAAAGAGAAAAATATGGCAAATTATGCAATTATTTTAGCAGCGGGTAAGGGTACCCGTATGAAATCAGATTTACCGAAGGTTATGCACAAGGTTGCGGGAATTTCAATGCTTGAGCATGTTTTTCGTAGTGTAGGTGAAATTGACCCAGAAAAGACTGTTACAGTTGTTGGACATAAGGCTGAGCTTGTTGAACAAGTTTTAGCCGGACAAACTGATTTTGTGAGACAGTCTGAGCAATTGGGAACTGGTCATGCAGTAATGATGGCTGAGCCAATTCTTGAAGGTCTTTCTGGACAAACATTGGTTATCGCAGGAGACACACCACTAATCACTGGTGAAAGTCTAAAGAACTTGATTGATTTCCATGTAAACCACAAAAATGTAGCAACAATCTTAACTGCAGAAGCTGACGACCCATTTGGTTATGGACGTATTGTTCGTAATGAAAATGCAGAAGTGCTCCGTATTGTTGAACAAAAGGATGCGACTGATTTCGAGAAACAAATCAAGGAAATCAATACAGGAACCTATGTTTTTGATAACGCTCGTCTCTTTGAAGCACTTAAGAATATTAATACCAACAACGCTCAAGGTGAATACTATATTACTGATGTAATTGGTATTTTCCGTGAAGCTGGTGAGAAAGTTGGAGCTTATACTCTGAAAGACTTTGATGAAAGTCTCGGTGTAAATGACCGTGTGGCACTAGCTACAGCAGAAGCTGTTATGCGTCGTCGTATTAACCAAGCTCATATGGTCAATGGTGTTAGTTTTGTAAATCCAGATGCGACTTATATTGATGTTGATGTTGAGATTGCTCCAGATGTTCAAATTGAAGCAAATGTAACCCTCAAAGGTTCTAGTAAGATTGGTTCAGAGACTGTTTTGACAAATGGAACATATATTGTTGATAGTACTATTGGATCAGGGGCAGTGATTACTAATTCAATGATTGAGGAAAGTAGTGTTGCAGATGGTGCTACTGTTGGCCCTTACGCTCATATTCGTCCAGGTTCTAACTTGGCAAAAGATGTTCATATCGGAAACTTTGTCGAAGTAAAAGGTTCTTCAATTGGTGAAAATACTAAAGCGGGTCATTTGACTTACATTGGAAATTGTGAAGTTGGAAGTGACGTCAACTTTGGTGCAGGAACCATCACTGTGAATTACGATGGTCAACACAAGTTTAAAACTGTCATCGGTAACAATGTCTTTGTCGGATCAAATTCAACGATTATCGCTCCAGTAGAACTAGGGGATAACTCTCTTGTTGGTGCAGGTTCAACAATTACTAAAGATGTGCCTGCTGATGCAATTGCTATCGGGCGAGGCCGTCAAGTTAATAAGGACGAATATGCAACTCGTCTCCCTCACCATCCTAAAAACAAATAGGAGCTAACCATGGAATTTGAAGAGAAGACGATTAGTCGAAAAGAAATCTATAAAGGTCCTATTTTCCAATTAGTTCAAGACCAGGTTGAACTTCCTTCAGGAAAAGGGACGGCTCAACGCGATTTGATTTTCCATAACGGTGCAGTATGTGTTCTTGCAGTTACTCAAGAAAACAAGATTGTCTTAGTGAAGCAATATCGCAAGGCAATTGAAAAAGTTTCTTACGAAATTCCTGCTGGAAAATTAGAAGTCGGTGAAAATGCAGATCCAGAAGCAGCAGCTCTTCGTGAATTAGAAGAAGAAGCAGCCTACACAGGGGATTTGACTCTTTTATATGATTTCTATTCAGCTATTGGATTTTGTAATGAAAGATTGAAACTGTACTTGGCAAGCAACCTATCCAAAGTCGAAAATCCACGTCCACAAGATGAAGATGAAACTTTAGAATTACTAGAAGTTAGCCTTGAACAAGCAAAACAACTCATCCAGTCTGGTGATATTTGTGATGCCAAAACTATCATGGCCATCCAGTACTGGGAATTACAAGAAAAATAGAGGAGGAACCCATGGGAAAACCTTTATTAACAGACGAAATTATCGAACGCGCTAATCGTGGTGAAGACATCTCTGGTCCCACTTTAGTAGATGATCAAGAGACAAAGATATTATCTACTTCATCTCATCATTATAGAGCTTCACGTTCAAGTGACCATGGATTTAGTGAAGATACTCTAACGATTGAGGTTGAATCTCAAATCCATAAGAGTCGTCGAATCGAAAATACCAAGAGAAATGTCTTTAATTCTAAATTAAATAAGATTCTATTTGCTGTTATTCTTCTCTTGATTCTGCTAGTTTTAGCAATGAGATTTATTTAATGGGGGATGTCATGAAAATCGGTATTATTGCAGCGATGCCAGAAGAACTTGCCTACCTGATTCAACACTTGGAGAATGCTAGTCAAGAAAAGGTTCTGGGCAATACTTATCACACTGGAAGGATTGGAGCTGTTGAGCTTGTATTAGTGGAAAGTGGTATTGGAAAAGTCATGGCTGCCATGAGTGTTGCAATCTTAGCTGATCACTTTAGAGTGGATGCTGTCATCAATACAGGTTCGGCTGGTGCCCTTGCTGAAAGTATCTCAGTAGGAGATGTCGTGATTGCTGAAAAACTAGCTTACCACGATGTTGATGTGACTGCTTTTGGTTATGAATACGGTCAAATGGCCCAACAACCACTTTACTTTGAATCAGACAAAAAGTTTGTTACTTTGATTCAAGAGAGCTTGTCTAAACTTGATCAAAATTGGCATTTAGGTTTGATTGCGACTGGAGACAGTTTTGTAGCTGGTGATGATAAGATCAAGGCCATTAAAGAACACTTTCCTCAGGTTCTTGCGGTTGAGATGGAAGGTGCAGCTATTGCTCAGGCAGCAAATGCCTTGGAACTACCATTCTTGGTTGTTCGTGCTATGAGTGATAATGCAAATCACGAAGCTTCTATTTCTTTTGATGAATTTATCGTAGAAGCTGGACGTCGCTCAGCACAAGCACTCTTGACACTCTTAGAATCAATTCATGATTAAAATACAAAGAACACTGCTTGGTGTTCTTTTTTGTAAAATAAGCTCGTCCAAGTCCGAGTTATTTTTCGTCTTTTTTGATATAATAGAAACATTGATTTGAAGAATAGGAAGAGAAAATGAACCCTTTATTAAACGGTATGAATGACCGCCAAGCAGAAGCGGTACAGACTACAGAAGGTCCACTGCTAATCATGGCAGGGGCTGGTTCTGGGAAAACACGAGTTTTGACCCATCGTATTGCTTACTTGATTGATGAAAAGATGGTCCATCCATGGAATATCCTAGCTATTACCTTTACCAATAAGGCCGCTCGTGAAATGAAGGAGCGTGCCTATGGTTTGAATCCAGCTACCCAGGATTGTTTGATTGCGACCTTTCACTCCATGTGTGTTCGTATCTTACGTCGGGATGCAGATCATATTGGCTATAATCGTAATTTTACAATCATCGATCCAGGTGAGCAACGAACACTGATGAAGCGTATCTTAAAACAATTAAACTTAGATCCTAAAAAATGGAATGAACGTTCTATTTTAGGAACTATTTCTAATGCTAAGAATGACCTGATTGATGATGTGGCTTATGCTGCTCAAGCTGGAGATTTGTATACTGATATTGTGGCTAAATGTTATACTGCATACCAAAAGGAGCTTCGTCAGTCTGAGTCAGTAGACTTTGATGATTTGATCATGTTGACGCTGCGACTTTTTGATCAGAATCCAGATGTCTTGACATACTACCAGCAAAAGTTCCAGTATATCCATGTGGATGAATATCAAGATACAAACCACGCTCAATATCAACTTGTTAAACTCTTAGCTTCTCGTTTCAAAAATATCTGTGTAGTTGGGGATGCAGACCAGTCTATCTATGGTTGGCGTGGTGCAGATATGCAGAATATCCTCGATTTTGAGAAGGATTATCCAGATGCTAAGGTAGTCTTGTTAGAGGAAAATTATCGTTCCACTAAAACCATCCTACAAGCTGCCAACGATGTTATCAAAAATAATAAGAACCGTCGTCCTAAGAACCTTTGGACTCAAAATGCAGATGGGGAACAAATCATTTACTATCGTGCTAATGATGAACAGGACGAGGCTGTCTTTGTAGCTAAAACGATTGATGAACTTGGACGTAGCCACAACTTCCTACATAAAGACTTTGCAGTTCTTTATCGTACTAATGCCCAGTCACGTACCATAGAGGAAGCTCTGCTTAAGTCAAATATTCCGTACACAATGGTTGGTGGAACAAAATTCTACAGTCGTAAGGAAATTCGTGATATTATTGCTTATCTTAACCTTATTGCTAATTTGAGTGACAATATCAGTTTTGAACGCATTATCAACGAACCAAAACGTGGTATTGGCCCAGGAACTGTTGAGAAGATTCGTGACTTTGCGAACATGCAAGAAATGTCTATGTTAGATGCCTCTGCAAATATCATGTTGTCTGGTATCAAGGGGAAAGCTGCTCAATCTATTTGGGACTTCGCTAATATGATTTTTGATTTGCGTGAACAACTGGACCGATTGACAATCACTGAGTTGGTAGAAGCAGTAATAGAAAGAACAGGTTATGTTGATTTACTTAAGGCCCAAGCAACCTTGGAAAGTAAGGCTCGGGTTGAAAATATCGAGGAGTTCCTCTCTGTTACGAAAAACTTCGATGATGATCCTGAAAGTGATGAAGAGGAAACAGGACTAGATAAACTTAGTCGATTCCTGAACGACTTGGCTTTGATAGCAGATACGGACTCTGGTAGCCAAGAGACATCTGAAGTAACCTTGATGACTCTTCACGCGGCCAAAGGGCTTGAGTTTCCTGTTGTCTTTATCATTGGTATGGAGGAAAATGTTTTCCCACTCAGTCGCGCTACTGAAGATCCAGATGAATTAGAAGAAGAACGTCGTTTGGCTTATGTAGGAATCACGCGCGCCGAGAAAATTCTTTATCTGACCAATGCAAGCTCTCGCTTGCTATTCGGACGTACTAGTTACAATCGTCCCACACGCTTTATCAATGAGATTAGTTCAGATTTGTTGACCTATCAAGGATTAGCACGTCCGGCTAATACAAGTTTTAAAGCGTCTTATAGTGGCGGAGGAACAGCATTTGGTAAAGGAATGAGTCTCGCTCAGGCGCTTCAAGAACGAAAGCGGAATGCTGCTCCTACATCGATCCAATCAAGTGGTTTACCATTTGGACAATTTGCGGCTGGGAATAAGCAAGATTCTAGTGATACAAACTGGTCTGTTGGGGATATTGCCCTTCATAAAAAATGGGGCGAAGGAACTGTTCTGGAAGTTTCAGGCAGTGGATCAACACAGGAATTGAAAATCAATTTTCCAGAGGTTGGTCTCAAAAAACTCTTAGCCAGTGTAGCACCGATTGAGAAAAAGTAAGTTTTCTTAACGAATAAAAATCCCTCTGTAATATTCAGAGGGATTTTTGATGATTATCTTATCACATGATTGTAATAATTTACGTTTTCATAATAATGGAAACTTTTGCTTACATGAATTTGAAAAATAGTGTATAATACAGTGGTTCTAAGTCGAAAGGAGAAGAAAATGACTGAAAAGCAAATGAAAACGTTGGGTTGGATTGCAACCTTTATGTCTGTGATGATGTATATCTCATATATTCCACAAATTATGAACAACCTTGCAGGTCAAAAGGGAAACTTTATTCAGCCAGCAGTAGCTGCAATTAACTGTAGTCTTTGGGTTTACTACGGACTCTTTAAAAAAGAACGTGATATTCCTTTGGCAGCAGCTAATGCACCAGGTATTGTTTTTGGGATTATCACAGCTTTGACAGCTTTATTTTAAAAATAAAAAGCAACTAGCAGAATGTTCTGCTGGTTGCTTTTATTTGTTTACAAAATATATTTTTCAATAGCGCGTGCAACGCCCTCTTCTTCGTTGCTAGTTGTTACGGCATCCGCGAGAGATTTGACGTAGTCGCTGGCATTTCCCATAGCAATCCCTAACCCTGCAAACTCCAACATCTCAATGTCGTTATTGGCATCACCCATTGCCATGATTTCAGAAGGTTGGATATCCAAAATCTCAGCCAAGCGAGAAAGAGCAGAAGCCTTGGTTGTGCCAAGTGGCATCGCCTCATAGATAACAGGTTGAGAACGAACACCGCTAAATCTCTGACAAAGTTCATCAGCAAATCGTTGTTCAAAATCATCTGTTTGCTCTTTTGTGCCTAAGAACATGCCTTGGAACATGCGATATTTCCCGCTAGTAGCTTCTTCCAGTGAGATTTCAGTCAGGTCAGCAAAGACAAGTGTAGCATCATATTGAACAATAGGATTTGGTTTGCCTCCGAGAACGAAGTAGTGTTCCTCGTCAAAGAGAGTCAACTGGACCTCACTCTTTTCAGCAAGTTCATTCAGGTATTCGATGTCAGATTTACTAAGTTCTCGCCAGTCAACAAGGCCCCAGTCACTAGTTTGGTGGGTAGAACAACCATTGTTGACAATAACGTATTCATTCTGCAAATCAAGACCTAGTTTTTTATAGTAGGGAAGAACTCCAAAGAGAGGACGACCAGTACAGAGGACCAGTTTGACACCTTTTTCGATAGCCTTATGAATAGCATCAATATGAGCCTGAGGAATTTCCTTGGCTTCGTTGAGAAGAGTACCATCCATATCTAGGGCAAGTAATTTAATCATAGTATTTACCTTTTTACGTGTTCTGCCTATATTATAGCATATTTTAGACAAATAAGGCTAAAGTAAGGAGAAATGCTATTTCTTTTTAGGATTTTTACTAGATAGATAACAAAAATATGATATACTAAATTTGCGAGCATTTAATTTTATAGAGTAAAGTATAAAAAAGCAGAGGTCCTATCATGAAAAGAAGAACAGTACAGGTTTTACTAGCCTTGTTGGTAATCATTTATAGAAAGACATGGTTTTGGTGGATTTTTAATCATTTTGCAGGTAGACTTGTGCCTGCTAGTAGAGAATTTTTTCAAATTCTTTCTTTTTTAGAGTTTAGCGTTACTTTTCTAGCTACTCTTTATTTACTAGTATTCGAAGGTAGAAGAATTCTTGAGTTGAAGTGGAAATGGAGATATCCAGTTTATTTGCTTCTTGCTTATGGAGTCAGTTATCTTTCAGATATTGTGTTTTCTTTTTTAACCCCAGCAACGTCCAATCAAATCGCTTTAAATGAATTGACTGAGATGACAGGGCGACAAGAGTTACCTTATCTTTTACTTATTGTTTGTCTGTTAGGACCAATTACAGAAGAATTGGTATATCGAGGAGTTCTGATGAATACATTTTTGAAAGATTCACCTTGGTATGGAGATGTTTTACTATCAGCCTGTGTCTTTGGCTATGTGCATGTTGCTGATGGTATAACACCACTTGCCTTTTTCACCTATGCAAGTGGAGGAGCAATTTTAGCTTTCCTCTACCGAAAAACTCATTCTCTCTATTATCCTATTTTACTTCACATCATGTTTAACATTGCTGCATTTTGGGAATTATGGGTACTCTTGTTTTCTGGTAGGTAAATAATAAAAAGTCGGAGTTTATTCCGACTTTTTTGATATGGGACAGGTTAAAATAAGGGCTTTATATCAATCTGTTTTGACTTAAAAAATGATATAATAAAAGGTAATGACAAAAACAAATGAGGCAGAGATGAAACTACTTTATACCGATACTCGGACTTCTTTAACAGAAATCCTAACCAAGGAGGCTCAAGGACTAGTTGACCAAGGCAAACGAGTCTTTTATATTGCCCCTAACTCTCTTTCTTTTGAAAAGGAACGTGCCGTGCTGGAGTGCTTGAGTCAGCAGGCTTCTTTTGCGATTACAGTCACGCGCTTCGCACAAATGGCTCGTTATTTGGTTTTAAACGATATACCCGCGAAGTCAAGTCTCGATGATATTGGTCTGGGTATGGCTTTTTATAAATGTTTGTCTGAGATAGACGCTAAGGATTTGCGTGTTTACGGGGCTATTAAGCAAGATCCTCAATTCATCCAACAACTGATTGAGATTTACCATGAAATGACAACTGCAAAGATGAGCTTTTTGGATTTAGAAAGTCTATCTGACGCTGATAAACGTTCTGATTTACTCTTGATTTTTGAAAAGGTAACAGCATATCTCAACCAAGGACAAATTTCACAAGGGAGTCAATTATCATATCTAATCAATGCTATCGAAGAAAACAAAGTAAGTAGTGATTTTAGTCAGATTGCCCTAGTTATTGATGGTTTTACTCGTTTCTCTTCAGAAGAAGAACACCTAGTGGATCTGCTACACCGTAAGGGTGTTGAGATTATTATTGGTGTGTATGCGACTAAAAAAGCTTATACAAGTCCATTTACTGAAGGGAATCTTTATCAAGCCAGTGTTGAGTTTTTGCATCATTTAGCCTTTAAATATCAGACCAAGGCAGAAAATGCTTGTCAAGACCATGAGAAACTTGATGCCTTTGCTAAAGCCTCAAGGCTTCTCGAAAGTGCTTATGATTATTCCGAAATTAATTTAGACGTGAATGACGAAGATAGAAAGGACTTGCAAATCTGGTCTTGTCTAACACAAAAAGAAGAGTTGGAGTTAGTAGCTCGTAGTATTCGCCAAAAATTGCACCAAGACTCAGAACTGAGCTATAAGAATTTTCGAATCCTGCTAGGTGATGTAGAGTCTTATAAACTGTCTTTGCAGACAATATTTAATCAGTATCAGATTCCATTTTATCTGGGCAAGAGTGAGTCCATGGCTCATCATCCTTTAACGCAATTTGTAGAATCCATCGGACGTTTGAAACGATACAATTTCCGTCAGGAAGATTTGATTAATCTCCTACGAACTAACTTGTATACGGACCTTAGTCAAGAGGAAATTGATAGCTTTGAACAATATCTCCGCTATCTGGGGATTGATGGTCTTTCTAATTTTAAACAAGAGTTTACAAAGTCACATCACGGAAAGTTTGATCTAGAAAAATTAAATGAACTTCGACTTCGTATCATTACACCTTTAGAAAATTTACTAGGAAGTCGCAAGCAAAAGGCTGAAAATCTTCTTGCTAAATGGAACAACTTTTTGAAGGAAGCTCATTTGACCAAGCAGTTACAAGTCTTAACAGAAACATTGGAGGTATCTGAACAAGAAAGACAAGAAGAAGTCTGGAAGGCTTTTTGCCATGTCATGGAGCAATTTGCAACCGTGTTTGAAGGTTCTCAGGTCACTTTAGATGATTTCTTGGCACTTCTTCATTCGGGTATGTCTTTGTCCAATTACCGTACAATTCCAGCAACAGTAGATACTGTTCTGGTGCAGAGTTATGATT
>ERZ772904.189-NODE-189-length-18891-cov-11.6042_pt1 | contig 18891 bp, 10 predicted proteins | sample MGYA00512122_ERZ772904 | MGnify/ENA primary metagenome ERZ772904 (study PRJEB29015, sample SAMEA2738104) | human oral metagenome | biome: human oral; feature: human-associated habitat; material: saliva | place: China | collected 2269 ... | reverse complement strand
AGACCCGCGCCGAGCAGCACGATGTTGTTTGCGAGCTGCTGGCCGTCCTGGGTGGGGCGGAAGTACTCGTCGTGCATGTCGGGGTTGCGGAAGTACATGGTCATCAGGTTTGCCGCGAATGCGGTCAGGCCTGCACCCGCCAGGCGTGCGGGGATGAAGGGTGTCAGCAGGGTTGCGCCGAGTGCGGTCTCTGCGCCGGAGATGAGCTTGCCGAAGGTTGCTGCATCCAGCTTGGAGACTGCAGGAACGCCGGTTGCGGCCATCTGCTGCAGGAAGGCGTAGGTGCCTTCGTCTGCCTTGAGCTTCTTGACGCCTGCGTCGAGGATGAGTGCGCCTGCGGTGAGGCGGAGTGCTGCGTTGGAGAACTTGCCCATTGTTGTGTCCTTCTGTTCTGTTGTTGGTCGGCTAGGTTTTCGTTTGAACGGTTACCACTGTAGACCTGAATCCTTGCACTGTAAAGTTTTGATTGTAAAGTTTCTTAATTTTTTGAAAACCGAAGAGGCGGGGCGCTCGGGATGGGAGCTCTCGGACTCGGCAGGTCACCACAGGCTCACGCCGCCCCTGAACTGTCGCCTCCCTGCGCCGTCTCAAATCCTAGCCATGTTGGATTCCTTGTACTTGTGTGGGTATGAGGGGGTAAAATTTGAGATTATGCATTCTCTGTATATTTCTCATCGGTGATACAAGCCTTGGCTAACCTGTGTCATTGGGGCCCACAAGCTCCGAAATACTGCACGTGCCGCCGAAATAGGAGGTCCACCTCCCTGTACACCGTTAAGGAATATGAGTGAATACCCAACCATCCGGATAAGCCCCCGAGCAAAAAACAGGGCAACCGACGCAGAAAAGAGAAATACGTGACACAGCAGCCAACGCCGCAGAACTCCGTCACTGGCCTAGATTCGGAGGCTGAACACTCCAAGCTCCAGCGCGGACTCAGCTACCGACATATCCAGCTGATTGCCATCGGCGGCGCTATCGGTACGGGCCTCTTCCTCGGCTCGGCCAAAACCATCGCACTGACCGGCCCCTCTATCGTTTTCGTCTACGCCATCATCGGTAGCGTCATCTACTTTGTTCTGCGCGCTATGGGTGAGATTCTGCTCTCCAACCCCAAGTACAAGTCCTTCACTGACTTCATTACCGATATCCTCGGCCTGCGCGCAGGATTCTTCGTCGGCTGGTCGTACTGGTTCTTCTGGGTTGTCACGGGTATCGCGGACGTCATCGCGATTACCGGCTACGTGCAATACTGGCTACCCGGCATGCCCAAGTTCATTCCGGCGCTCGTGGTCATCACGGCACTGCTACTGCTGAACCTGCCCTCGGTGAAGAACTTCGGCGAAATCGAATTCTGGTTCGCGGTCATTAAAATCGTCGCGATTGTCGCCCTCATTATTGTTGGTGCGCTCATGGTTGCCTTCAGCTTCACCAGCCCCGACGGCACCACCGCCTCCCTGGCCCACCTGTGGGATCATCCCGGTCCCTCCGGTAGCGGCATCTTCACCCAGGGCGTGACCGGCTTCCTGGGCTCCTTCCAGATTGCCCTCTTCGCCTTCGTGGGCGCCGAGCTCGTCGGCACCGCCGTGGCTGAGACCAAGCACCCCGAGCGCACCCTGCCCAAGGCCATTAACGCCGTGCCCTTCCGTATCGCGCTCTTCTACGCCGTGCCGCTGCTGACTATTCTCGCCGTGACCCCCTGGGACAAGCTGGACAAGTCCATGAGCCCCTTCGTGGGCATGTTCTCCCTGGCGGGCATCGGCATCGCCGCCTCGCTGGTGAACTTCGTGGTGCTGACCTCCGCGGCATCCTCCGCAAACTCCGGTATCTTCTCGACCTCCCGCATGGTCTACGGTCTGGCGCACGACGGTGCGGCACCCTCCGCACTGGGCAAGCTCACCAAGAACGGCGTGCCCGCCAACGCCCTGTACCTGACCACCGTGCTGCTGCTGTTCAGCCTGGTCATGCTGTATGCCGGCAACGGCATTATGGAGGCGTTCACCGTGGTGACCTCCGTGGCCTCTATGATGGGTATCTTCACCTGGAGCATGATCCTGATTGCGTACCTGGTGTACCGCAAGAAGTTCCCGGAGCGTCACGAAGCATCCGAGTATAAGATGCCCTGGGGTATCGGCATGAGCTGGTTCGGCCTGGTCTTCTTTGCTGTGATGGTTTACGCCCTGAGTCTGTACCCGGATACCGCTGTTGGCCTGGCTCTGACCCCCGTCTGGTTCATCGCCCTGGCCATCGGTTACGAGATCCTGACCCGCCGCCATGCCGCCAAGCGTGCCCGCGCGCTGGCCGGTGAAGGAGTCTCTCAGAAGTAGCCTCTAGCGCTACCGTTCGTCGTTGTTCTGCGCCTCGCCCCCGTATTCTTTCTGGATGCGGGGGCGAGGTTTTTCTGTGTTTATTTACCCCCGTCAGGGGGCTAAATAGTGACCTATGCGATAGACTTGCGACACACCAAAGGCTGAAAAATACTTCATTCACCTTTCAAAACGTGTAGAATATCTATCCAAACAGATGTGAAAGCTCCCAAAGGTTCCCGCATCGGGCGATGTTAGAACTCGCCCCGGATGCGGCGCAAACCATGGCCGAGCCCACCTCCCGCCCCGAAAGCCGGGGCTGCCCCGCCAAGCAACTGGCCGCATATTCATACGCTGACCGTGCCTCCTGTCTTCTCGAGATTTTTACTCCAGGTCATGGCATATGCGGTACGGGGTACAACCGCAGAAAAGAGGACGTCGTGACTGAACATAACCAGGCCACCGTCACCCCCGAGGCTCCCGAACAGACGGAGCGACTGCACCGCGGTCTGAGCAACCGCCACATCCAGCTCATTGCCATTGGCGGTGCCATCGGCACGGGCCTATTCATGGGCTCTGGCCGCGCCATCTCCATGGCGGGTCCCTCCGTTATTTTCGTGTACATGCTCATCGGCGCCGTCATCTTCCTGGTGCTGCGCGCCATGGGTGAAATCCTGCTGTCAAACCTGCGCTACAAGTCCTTCTCGGACTTCACCACCGACCTGTGCGGCCCCATGGCGGGCTTCTTCCTCGGCTGGTCCTACTGGTTCATGTGGGTTGTGACCGCCGTTGCGGACATCATCGCAATCGTCGGCTACCTGCGCTTGTGGTGGCCCGACCTGCAGGCATGGATTCCGGCGCTCGCCGTCATCACCGTTCTGCTGACCCTGAACCTGGTGTCCGTGAAGAACTTCGGCGAAATCGAATTCTGGTTCTCCATGATTAAGATCGTCGCCATCGTTGCCCTGATCATTGTTGGTGGCGGCATGGTCGCTATCGGCTTCACCTCACCCAGTGGCGCTCAGGCATCCGTTGCAAACCTCTGGAACGACGGCGGCATGTTCCCGAACCACTTCATCGGCTTCCTCGGCGCATTCCAGATTGCTGTCTTTGCGTTCATGGGCTCCGAGCTGGTCGGTACCACCGCGGCAGAAACCAAGGACCCCGAAAAGACCCTGCCCAGGGCAATCAACGCCGTTCCGGTACGTATTATGGTCTTCTACGTGGGTGCACTCGTCACTATCCTGATGGTTACCCCCTGGCGCCTGGTTAGCCCCGATAAGAGCCCCTTCGTCGCCATGTTCACCCTGGCGGGCCTGGGTATCGCCGCGCACATCATCAACTTTGTGGTGATTACCAGCGCAACCTCCTCGGCGAACTCCGGTATTTTCTCTACCTCGCGTATGGCATTCGGCCTGGCACGCGAGCGCAGCGCACCGCAGTTCCTGGGCAAGATTTCCAAGAACGGCGTGCCGCGTAACGCTCTGTTCCTCTCCGCTGTGATGCTGCTGTCCTCCATCGTGCTGCTCTACGCGGGTGACTCGATTTCTAGCGCGTTCAACCTGGTCACCACCGTGGCTGCGGTACTCGTGATTTTCGCGTGGGCGATGATCATGGTCAGCTACCTGATGTACCGCAAGAAGTTCCCGTCACGTCACGAGAAGTCGAAGTTCCGCCTGCCCGGCGGCCGTTTCTCCGCCTGGCTGTCGCTGGTGTTCTTCGCCTTCACCATCGGTGTGCTGACCATGGATGAAGAAACCCTCAGGGGTCTGCTCGCGATGCCCGTCTGGTTCGCGATTCTCGGTATCGGCTGGTTCTTCAAGCGCCGCGCGGATGCACGCCGCCACGAGGCGATTTCGACCCGCACCGCGCAGATTGCGATTGTGGAGGCGTCCGAAATCTTCTCGGCACGCTAAGCCGCGCTGGTTACCCGCGCTGACTATCGGTGCCGGCTGCCGCAGCTGGTATCCCGTGCACGCGTAAAGCCCGCGCCCCCTGCTCCTTTTCGGAGGTGGGGGCGCGGGCTTTCGCTGTCTCCAGGGATGAACCCGACGAGAGGCTCGCGGGAGTGCTTGCTTAGACGGAAGCCATCTCAGCCTCTTCGGCAAGCGGGTCGTTGTCGTCATCGGTGCGGTAGAAATCCCAGCGTTCACAACCGCAACCCGAACGCATCGCCTCGATGACGGCGGCAGCTGCCTCCAGTGGGTCGAGCGCGTGCAGATTCCATAGCGCATGCACCGGTACCGGGTGCCTCCAGCCGTGCTCCTGCAGGAGCTCCGGGTCGAAGGCGGGCAGCGCCTCGACGGTGGGTGCAAGCTCGCAGAGGAAACCGGTGGGGGAGCGGAAAACCGTCACCACGGGGGTCGGGTCGGCATCTTCCAGGCAGGCTCCGTCGAAGAAGTAGTAGGTGCTCAGGCGGCGGTTCCAGGCAAGCTGCGCGAGGCGTTCGCCGAAGACTTCCACCGTCTGCTCCCACTGGGCACGGTGGTACGCCGCAAGGTCGGTGTGGGCGGTCTGCACCACGCCGATGCCCTGCTCGGTGAGTTCGCGGGCGCTCAGACGTGCCGGTTCTGCCGGTTCCGCGGGAGCGCCCGCAGGGGAGCCGTCCGGGGTATCCAACTCTGCTAGTTCTGTTTCGGGGAGCTCAGCGTTAGTCAGCTCAGCGTCGAGGAGCTCAAGCTCCTCAGTGGCACTCGATTCAGCAGCGCTCGCCTCAGCGGCACCCGACTCCACGGCAGCTACGTTGGCTTCGTTTTTCGTCCACAGGCGCAGCTCGCGGGCAATCTGCGTGCGTCCGCGATGCAGGGCCGTCTGCCAGGAACCGAACTTGGCGCGTACCGCACCCAGCGGCGGCACCTGCTCAATGAGCGTGGGAATGGTAGACCAGTAGCCGTAGTTCAGCGCCGTCGGCTCGCGGTCGTAGCGGGCGCAATAGCTCAAAAACAGGCTCAGAGTCTTCGGCGCAAAATCCTCGGGTACCGCCGCGGCGTCGATATACCACTCGTTCTCGAGCGCCTCCGCCGGGTAAATGCCGGTGCGGAGCATACCCAGGGACCAGTCGCCGTCACCGAGGTAATCGTTGACCGTCTGTGCGGGGGCAGGCCACGCGGATTCGCCCTCCATACTGGAGGCGAGCAGGGTGTACAGGCTACCGCCCTCGGTGCCTATTTCTTTCACGCCGCGCTGCCTGATGTCCTCGAGGGTCTGCGCGTAGGCTTCTTCCTCCAGCTGGGAGTAGGGGTGTGCGGCAAGGTACTTGAGCGTTGCCCCAATCTTCGCCAGAACGTGCGCAATGTCTTCATTGTTGAAGTGGCGTGCCTCCAGCGCGGACGGCAGGTCGTGAATAATATCGCAATCAAGAATCAGCGCCGCGTACTCGGGCTCTGGAGGCAGATCGTAGGCTTCCGCGAAAACGTACCAGAGACCGCATGCGAGCACCGTGTAGCTCGGGGCGTCTGCCGTGACCGGGCCAAACTGCCAGATGCCGGAGCTCAGCGCATAGTTCAGGTACTTCTTGTTGATGTGCGGGTACAGAAAGTTGAGGCGGCGGAGAACCTGGGTAGGGGTGAACCCCAGCGCGGCGAGTTCGGCGATGAGTTCCGCGTACTCGTCGTGAAAATCTAAGTAGCCCTCCGGCGCGTTTGATAGCGCGGTGCGTTCGCGCATGGGTCCCTCTTTCCTCTGCAGGTGGGCGGCACATCGTCGTACCGTGCCGTCGCACCCTGTATTTCTGCGAGCAGAAAAGGTCGTGCGGGCGGCCGCGCCACCCCCAATCTGCATAAAAGCGAGAAAAATTTTAAAAAATACATCCTTTTAGTTCAAAAATAGTTGAACGTTATATAGGTGTTCAAGCGGCGGGACCGATAATCAGCTAACTAACCAAAAGATGACACGGGCGGCGGCAGAGGCCTAAAAGACGCGGAACCGCTCTTCGGCTGTACGCACTCGGGTTCTGCGGCTGAGCTCGGGGGAGCCCGGCGGCTGGGGCCGAGCGGGGTCGATATTATCTCGGTGGCTAGACCAGGGCGAACCGGGTGGCTACCCAGGTAGGCCCGGCGACGGCCTCGGGGATTCCGATAGCGGTCCCGGCGGCCCGGCTCCCGGAGCGTCGGCGAAGTATGCGAAACTGGAGGGATGAGCGAACACCCCCTCCCGAGCAGCATCGCGCCGCATGGCGCATCCGCCCGCAATGAGTCGCGCCCCGAATCGAACCGTTACGGGCGAATCGAGCGGGCCCCCTCCTCGCACCTCGTCTCGGTACTCGCCGCAGAGCTCGGCATCGCCCCGCACCGCATCGGCGCCGCCGTGGCGCTACTCGACGCCGACAACTCCGTGCCCTTCATCGCGCGTTACCGCAAAGAAGCGACGGGCGCGCTCATCGACACCCAGCTGCGCGCCATCCAGACCCGTCTGGGCCAGCTGCGCGCCCTCGAGGAGCGCCGCGCCCGCGTGCTCGAGGCGCTCACCGCGCGCGCCGACGAAGGACTCATCGACCCGCTCACCCTGCTGCAGCTGCGTTCCTCGCTCATGAACGCCGCCACCGTCGCAGACGTGAACGCCCTCTACGCCCCCTACCGCAGCGAGCGCGTAACCCGCGCGCAGCTGGCCCGCGCTGCCGGGCTCGACTCCCTCGTCGAGGACCTGCTGGAGGTGCCCCTCGCCGACGCGCACGCCATCGCCGCCGCGTACATCACCACCGATGAGGAGATTGCGGAGGCCCGCGCGGAGGGGGATGAGACGCTGCCCATCCGCACGGCCGAGGAGGCCCTCGAGGGCGCCCGCGCAATCCTGATCGACCGCGCCCTCACCGACCCTGTGCTCGGCGAGAAACTCTTGACCCGCCTGCGCGAGCAGGGCGTCATCGAATCCCGCGTCATTGCCGGGCACGAAAGTGACGGCGCGAAGTTCTCGGACTATTTCGTCTTCTCTGACCGTATTCGCTCCATCCCGCCGCACCGCGTGCTGGCGCTGCACCGTGCTAAGGACGCCGGCGTGGTGCGCCTCAAGGTGGACGTGGCACCCGCCCCCGCGCCGCTCAGCCGCCTGCGCGGTGCCGCCCGCGTCGAGGCCGAGGCCGCAGCCGAAAACTACGAGAACGTACGTTCTGCATACGAGCGTGAGGTGGCCGCCGCGCTGCGCATCCCCGTGCAGGTGCTCAACACCGTGGACGACGAGGACCGCGTGCTCGGCTGGCTCGCCGCCACCGTGCGCACCGCCTGGCGCAGCCACCTGCGCCCGCGCCTGGCCGAGCGCATCCGCCACCGCCTGCTCGATACCGCCGCGCAGAACGCGACCGAGGTGTTCGCCTCCAACCTGCGCGATATTCTGCTCGCCGCGCCCGCCGGGCATCGCCGCACCCTCGGTCTGGACCCGGGTCTGCGCCACGGCGTGAAGTACGCCGTTGTCGACGAGACGGGCGAGCCCCTGCGCACGGGCACCGTCTACCCGCACGCCCCGCGCAATCAGTGGGAGGAGGCGATGCGCGAACTCGCCGTTGCCTGCCGCGAGGAGCGCGTGGAGCTCATCGCCATCGGCAACGGCACCGCAAGCCGCGAAACCGACAGGCTTGCCAGCGAACTGATTCGCGCCCTGCGCGAGGAAGGCGCAGAAGCACCCCAGAAGGTGACCGTCTCCGAGGCGGGCGCCTCCGTCTACTCCGCCTCCGCCCTGGCCGCCGCCGAGTTGCCCGACTACGACGTAACCGTACGCGGCGCCGTCTCCATCGCGCGCCGCCTGCAGGACCCGCTCGCCGAGCTCGTCAAAATCGACCCGCAATCCATCGGCGTGGGCCAGTACCAGCACGACGTGCCGCCGGCCGCCCTGCGCCGGGCCCTCAACGACACCGTCGAAGACTGCGTGAACGCCGTGGGCGTGAACCTCAACAGCGCTTCCGTGCAGCTGCTCGCGCACGTGGCGGGCGTGGGCACCGCGACCGCCGAACGCATCGTCGCCTACCGCACCGAGCACGGCCCCTTTGCGAACCGCCGGCAGCTGCTAAACGTGCCGCGGCTGGGTGAGAAGACCTTCCGCCAGGCGGCGGGCTTCATTCGTATTCGTGGCGGCGAGGAGCCTCTGGATGCCTCCGCGGTGCACCCGGAGGCCTACCCGCTCGCGCGCCGCATTATTGCCGACGCGCAGGCCCGCAACGGCGCCCACTGGGTAGCTGGCGCTCTGGGCACCTCGGACGGTAGCGACCCGCTGGCCGGGCTGAACCCCGCCGACTACGTGCAGGAGGGCGGACAGGACGGCGCGGAGGAGGGAACCGCCGGCGTGTACACGGTGCAGGACATCTTCACCGAGCTGCGCCGCCCCGGCCTGGACCCGCGCGGCAGCTTCCGCACCGCACGCTTCTCCGAATCCGTCTCGCGTTTTGAGGATGTGCGCCCCGGCATGGTGCTCGAGGGTACCGTCTCGAACGTGGCGGCCTTCGGCGCGTTCGTGGATATCGGCGTGCACCAGGACGGCCTCGTGCACATCTCGCAGATGAGCCGCGGGTTCGTGGCGAACCCGCACGACATTGTGCGTAGCGGCGACATCGTGCGGGTGCGCGTCGTGGAGGTCGACCCGGCCCGCCGCCGCATCTCCCTCTCGCTGCTGGTGGAGGACGAGAGCTAATCGTCGAAAACTGGCGGGTGACGGCTAGACACCGAGCGCTCACCGAGATAGTTTGCCGGTTTGCCGAAAAATCCAAGAACGAGCGTTCGTCAAAACCAGTCGTCGAAAGCCCGAGAAACCGCGCCACCAGGGCACGCAAAAGCCCCGACAGGCATTATCCGTGCCTGTCGGGGCTTTATGTAGGTTCGATTCGAGCTATACGCCCGAGCTACACCCTAGAAGTCGATGTTCGCCGGGTCAGCACCAATACGACCCTCGGGGGTGGAGAGCGCATCCACAGCCGCGATGTCCTCGGCGGTCAGCTTCACGTTCACCGAGGCCAGGTTCTCCTCAATGCGCGAGGGGGTCACAGACTTCGGGATAACCACGGTGCCCTTAGCGAGGTGCCACGCCAGCACAACCTGCGCGGGGGTTACGCCGTGGCGCTCCGCGATCTCAGCCAGCACGGGGTTCTGCAGCAGATCGCTGCCGTTACCCAGCGGGCTCCACGCCTCGGTCACGATGCCGTACTCGGCGTGCACGGCGCGCAGCGCCTCCTGCGAGAAGTAGGGGTGCAGCTCAACCTGATGGATGACCGGAACCACGCCGGTCTCCTCGATAATCTCGCGCAGCTGCTCCTCGGGGAAGTTCGAAACACCAATCGAGCGGACCTTACCCTGCTTCTGCAGCTCAATCAGCACACGCCAGGAATCCAGGTACAGGCCCTGCTGCGGCTTAGCCCAGTGAATCAGGTACAGGTCAACGTAATCGGTGCCCAGCTTCTCCAGGGAAGCCTCAAACGCCTCGAAAGCGCTCTCGTAGCCCTGGTCGGAGTTCCACAGCTTGGTGGTGAGGAAGATGTCCTCGCGAGCCACGCCGGAGTTGGCGATGGCGCGGCCCACGCCCGCCTCGTTGCCGTAGATGGCGGCGGTGTCGACGTGGCGGTAGCCGGTCTCCAGGGCGGTGCCCACGACCTTCTCGGCAACCTCGTCCTCAACCTGCCACACGCCGTAGCCCAGCTGGGGGATGCTACGGCCGTCGTTGAACTTTACGTTCGGTACGTTGTAGCTCATGATGCTCCTTCGTTTTCTGCGGGGGAGGCGAGGCCTCCGCGGGGTTCATTGGTTCTCTATGCTACGCCCGCGGCCGAGGCGAAGACGAGTCGGTTGTGCCTCGAGCTTAACGATGCGAAGAATCATGACGAGCCGCGGCGGGGGAGAGGGGCCGCTATCTCGCGTCCTTCTCATCCGGCAGCGCGAAGAGCTCGCGCACATCCTCAGCAGTGACCGCCGCGGAGGCGAACTCGCCCTCGCCGACCACCGCATCGAAGAGCGCGGCCTTCGAGGCCTTCAGCTGCATGACCTTCTCCTCGATCGTGCCCTCGGCGACCAGCCGGTACACGTGCACCTCACGCTCCTGGCCGATGCGGTGAATACGGTCCACGGCCTGCTGCTCGGCGGCTGGGTTCCACCACGGATCCATGATGAACACGTGGTCCGCCTCGGTCAGGTTCAGACCGAAACCGCCGGCCTTGAGCGAAATCAGGAACACCGGCGCGGCCCCGGCGCGGAACGCCTCGATGACCTCGGCACGGTTGCGGGTCGAACCGTCCAGGTACAGGTGGCCGATGCCCTTCTCGCTCAGGGCCCGGGCGATGCTCTTCAGGTAACCGGTGAACTGGCTGAACACCAGCACGCGGTGCCCGCCGGCCAGCAGCTCGGGTAGCCGCTCCACCAGGTACTCGCGCTTCGCCGAGGTGACGCCCTCGTAGGCGTCCGGGTCGATGAGCGCGGCATCCAGGGCCAGGCGGCGCAGCAGCGTCAGCGACTGGAAGATCGTGAAACGGTTCTTGTCCATGTCCTCCAGCAGGCCCAGAACCTTCTGGCGCTCACGCTGCAGGTGCGTGTCGTAGATGCGGCGGTGGCCGGGGGCCAGCGGCAGGTTCACGCGCACATCGTTCTTCGCCGGAAGCTCCGCCGCCACCAGCTCCTTGGTGCGGCGCAGCATGAGCGGCCGGATGCGCCGGCGCAGGCGAGCGGTCGTGGCGGCCGCGTGCGCCGGATCCTCGCCGGATTCGGCCGGGCGAGCGTACAGGTCACGGAAGGCGCGGGCGGAGGGGAAGAGCCCGTCCGCCACAATCGCCAGCAACGCCCACAGCTCCATGAGATTGTTCTCCAGGGGCGTGCCGGTCATGGCGATCTTGGTGCGCGCGGGCATCGCGCGGGCGATGGACCAGGCGCGGGTGCCGGTATTTTTGACGAATTGCGCCTCGTCCAGCAGGAGCGCACCCCAGCCGGGGGTGCCGGGGCCCTCCCCCGAGCCGAGCCCGGCCGCGTAGGAGGCGTACGCATCCTCGTCCATGCGCAGTAGCGTGTAGCTGGTCAGCACCAGGTGCGCCCCGGCCACGCGTTCGGCCAGCGGGGTCTTGCCCGCGGTGGTTTCGGTAATGGTGACGACCTTCGCCCCGGGCAGGAAACGTTCGGCCTCCGCCGCCCAGTTCGAGATAACGGAGGTCGGCGCGACCACGAGGAAGGGCGCGAACGGCTCGCCGGGAACCGCGGCGCGGTGCTCCTCGATGGCGTGGGCGAGCAGGGCGAGAGCCTGCACGGTCTTGCCCAGGCCCATGTCGTCGGCGAGAATACCGCCCATGCGGTGCTCGTAGAGGAAGGTGAGCCAGCGGTAGCCCTCCACCTGGTAGGGGCGCAGGGTAGCCTGCAGGCCCACGGGGACCGGGTACTCCCGGTTCAGGCTCGAGCGCGCCGAGCCCGGTTCGTTACGCTTGCCGTGGGCATCGGCGCTTGTCGCGGGCTTATTCCCACCCTCTGCGGGGTCGGTTTCGCGGGCTTCGGATGCCTCCACGAGCGCCAGCAGGGAACGCACCTGCTCATCCCAGCGCCGGGTGGTCTGCACGCTGGCCGCCAGCGATTCCAGCTCCGAGAACAACCCGGCCTGGTGCCGGTTGATGCGCAGCTCGCCGCCCGCCTCGTCGAGCTCCCGCGCCTCCGCGATGAGGGTGCGCAGGGTCTTAAATTCGGGTCGACGTAGCGAGAAGTAGGTGCCGTTGCCTAGCAGGATGCGGTCCGCACCCCGGTCCAGTGCCTCAAAAATCTGGGCGAAGGGCACGGTCCAGTCATTCACCTTCACCGCGATACCCAGCCCGAACCAGTCGCGCGAATTGCCTTCGGTGACGGTTACCTCGATGAGCGCGTCGGTGGCTTCCACGAACTCGGGCGGGGTGCCGTTAAAACGCACCCGAACAGCGGAAATGCGGCGCAGCTTCGGCAGCACGACGCTCAGCAGCTCGCGGGTTTCCCAGCCCTCGACGCGGCGCTCCTCCAGGCTGGCCAGGGCCGGATGCGCGGCCAGCACCGAGCGCACCGAGCGCAGCACGCGGGCCTCGAAGCGCTCGTCGCGCACCTCGCCGCCCTCCTCGCCGGGGTACCCGAAGACCGGCAGGCGCTGAACGCCGGATTCGTGTTCGGGGTCGGCCTCGAAGGGGTTGAGGGGGTACTCCCAGTGCCAGCCCAGCTGCGCATCGTGGCGAACCTCCTCGTCGAAGGTCAGCTCGAGCACCAGGCGCGGCGGGGTGACGGCAGGCAGGGCCAGAGCCGGGTCGGGGGTGAGCGCGGGTACGGAGCGGCTGAGAGCCGGCAGAAAATCGCGCTGGAACGCGGGGCGTTCGGCGGCGGGAATCTCAACGGTCCCCGCCGAGATGAGCGCCTCGGAGGCGGCGTCGAGCGACTCGACCAGGGGGATGAGCGCCAGCTCCACGCCCTCGGGCAGGTTCGGAACCGCGGCCTGCTCAGACTGCATGGGATTAGCCGACTGCACGGGATTCGCCGCCTGCGCGGCCTGCTCCGGCTGAGCGGAATCCGCCGACTGCACGGTTTGCTCAGACTGCACAAAGGCGTCGCGGCCCACCTCGTCCAGCGCGCCCGGCCGGGCGGTCTTCCAGTGCACGGCTTTGGCGGCCTGCTCGTACTCCTGCTGCGCAAGCCCGCCGAGCGCGAAGAAGCCGGTGCGGGGCGTGCCCATGGGGTGGCAGTGGGCGGCCGGAAGCCAGAGCTGGCGCAGAAGCTCGCCCTCGCGCCCCTCCCAGCTCAGCGCGGCCTCGAGGAGCAGGCCCCCGTCCCGGCTCTCCTCGGGGTCCTCGGGCAGGGCGGCGGCGCGCAGACACACCCGCGCGGGCGGCAGAATAGCGTACTCCACCTCGCGCCCGTTAATCAGCAGGGGCAGGCCGATTTCCTCGGCGCGTGCGAGCACATCCCAGAGCAGGGCAGAGCCCGCGGTGCTGAGCGAAATCCAGTCGCGGTGCGAGGAATACATGTTCTGCCAGGGCCGGGCAATCGAGTAGAGCTCGGCGAAGAAACGCTCGTGCTCCGGGTAGATGTCGTGGCGGCCGACCGGCCCGCCTACGCTCGAGGCGAAGGTATCCCAGGTGAGGCCACCCTTGACCCAGCGACCGGTTTTGGAGCGCATGAGTGGGCGCGCGAGCAGATTGATGGCCGGGGTCGCTCCGGGCATGTTGCGGCCGCGCGCGTAGGATCCCGAGACGCTCATCGAGAGATCGAGCGCGCCGCTGACCCGTAGCGAATCGATGCCGGAAAGGTCCTGACGTGCGGAAAGAACCGAGGAGAGATTCTTGCGCCAGGCCGAAATCTTGGAGGCGGGCACCGCCTCCCGGGTGCCGTCCGAGGGGAAGGACACCCCGCCGAGAGAATTGACGTCGAGGGAATCGAGATCGAAGCCCTCCGCGTCCTCGCGATTCTCACGCGCGGTCGGGGTGGCCTCGGCGGAGTCTGGGCTCGGCAGACGCGAGGCCACGGTCAGGGCCCCGGAGGCGCGCAGCGCCGCGAGCGGGTCCTGCGGTTCGGCGCCCGGAACCTCCGCCGCGCTCGCTTCTGGGTCGGTCGCTTCGGTGCCTGTTGTTTCGGAGCCGGTGGCCTCGGTTGCGGGGGCGTCCTTCGCCCCCCGAATCTTGGTTCCACGGCCGCCGCTGTCGAGCGGGCCGATGGCCTGCGGGGTGAGGGCCCTACCCGCCACAGAGGCGCGGTCCAGTGCGGTGAGCATGAGCGCCACGGCGTGCTTGCAATTGCTGACGACCGGGCAGGTGCATCGGGCGGCGAAGGCAGCCGAGCCGGCGCGCGGGGGGAAGAACCGAATCGTCACCTCGTAGGGCACGAGGGTGCTTCCGTTGACGAGTCCGGTGAGGGTGCGGTTGTCCTCGTCGTAGCTGTAGCGCACGACCTCGCGGTTGCGCTGGTAAGCGGCCCCGCGCTGGTAGGTGCGGTGGCCGACCTGTCGAATGATTTGGGGTACGGTGACGGGGATTTCGGGGAAAGGATTGTTGGGCACCTGCCCATTATCTCGCATCGGGTGAGGCGCCGCCCGGCGAGTGGTCACCGCCGCCTGACCGCGTGTATCCCGAGCGCTCTGCGCGGTGAATTGAACACGGTGAAGGTGGCCGCTGCGCCCCGCGCGGGATTGGTCTGCGTGCTCGCGGAGGGGTGAGAGTGAGGGGCTGCGGAGGGTCAAATATTACGTGTCGAGACCGCCGTGGAATGGTACTAAACAATTTGATAAGTAAAAATACATGTGACCTGAATCTTTTGTGAAGAACACTTTACTTAAGGTGAGAACGTGCTGTAAGCTGGAGCCAGCTTCAAGAGTTTCGACTGATAAGCTCCGACTATGGTCGAACGCCAACCCCATGTTCACGGGTGGCTCGGATGACGAAGCGGTTTGTATTCACCACCCTCAGAGGTGGTAACCGGTACAGACAAGAGCAACGCGAAAGGATCGCGCCACTCACGGCGCAGGTTGTCACATGTACAACGGCTCTGCAACCGAAGCAGTAATCTCTCTGAACCCCTCCCGCTCCTACCAGGACAGCCTGCGTGCCGCAGCAGTTCCCGCTCGAGGCGGTTTCACCGCGGTCAGCATTGACGACTACTCCCGCATTTCTTCTAAGCGCGACGAGTTTCTGAACTTCCTTCTTCTGCCCAACCCCGAGGGTATTCCCGCCATCGAAATCGCCGGTCTGCGCGTAGCGTAGCATTAGGAGTATGAACTTTTCCGGTATGCTCCTGGACTCCGACGTTCTCGCGGAGATTCGTAAGGCAAATCCAGACCCTGTCGTGGTTGCGTTTCTGCGCCGCCGCTCGTTTCGCCACATGTACATTTCGGTGTTGAGCGTTGGTGAGCTCAAAGGCCTCTACCCCTATCCCGAGACCGACCGCTGGATTGCTGAGCTGCTCGAACGCTTCGGCGACCACGTCATTAACGTGGATGCGCGCGTGAGCCTCGAGTGGGCGGGCCGCCAGGCCCCGCGCGGTCAGCACGCGGTGGGGCGCGACGATGCCGGCCCCCTCCCCACGGCCGCCCTGGAGGGGCTGATGGCCGCGAGCGCAAGCGCCTACGATCTGGAGCTGGTCTCCTCGAAGGCGCAGGTGTACCGTTCCTGGGGCGTGAACGCATCCAACCCCTGGACCGATCAATAGGGGTGCCGCAAAGATTCCCGCCGAGGGACTAACCCAAAAACTGACGCGACGTGCAAAAACCCGTCTCCGAGGGCCATCACCGGCCCTTCCGGAGGCGGGTTTCGTCGTCAAAACGTGGCATCATGGAAGGACGATGAAAAGCACCTCACCTATCTCCCGCTATTCCATGCCCATGCCCCTGTGGCTTCAGGGCGTCGTTGAGCTGATTCTGACCGCCCTGATGTCCGGTGTCCTGGTGGTGGCCGCTATGGCTGCCGTGTGGGCAACGAACGGTTTTGGCGGCACGGAGTTCTCGTCGGTGGCCGCGATGTCGGCCCACCTGTGGCTCCTGATTCACGGCGTTCCCCTGGACCTCTCGGCCGTCTTTGGCGCCTCCGCGGGCACCATGACCCTGGTGCCGCTGGGCCTGAGTGTTCTGCCGCTGCTATTTTGCTACCGTTCCGGTCGCAGGCTGGCGCGCGCCTCGTACGAGGGGGAGTTCCTCATTCCGGTACTCTCGGGCTCGGTGACCTACGCGCTGATTTGTTCGGCGGTGTACGGTTGGGCGAGCCCGAGCCCGAAGCCGCTGCAGGTGTTGAACGCCGCGCTGGTACCGCTGGGTATCGTGGTGGTCGGCCTGATGTGGGGCGGCTACCGCGAGGCGCGTTCGCTTTCGCGCATGGTGGGTGTTGATACGGCGGAGCAGATTTCGCAGATGAGCCAGTACTCGCGCTGGGCCGGGTCCTACGCGTGGGCTGTGGTGCGCGCGGCGGTGGTTGCCGCGGTGGCCTTCGTGGGTCTGGGCGCGCTGCTGCTGGCCCTGGGTATTCTGGGTGGGTGGTCGCAGGTGGTGGCCACCTACCAGGAGCTGCACGCGGGCCCGGTGGGTGACACCGCTGTGACGCTGCTGCAGCTGGGCTTCCTGCCCAACCTGGTGATTTACGCGATGGCCTGGTCGACCGGTGCCGGTTTCGCCTTTGGGGCGGGTACCTCGATCGGCCTGACGAGTAGCAATGCCGGGTCCCTGCCGATGCTGCCGATCCTGGGCGCGGTTCCTGAGTCCCTGGGAAGCGCCGGCCTGCTGGGTCTGCTGGTTCCGGTGGCCGCCGGCGCGATTGCCGGTTGGTGGTTCCTGCGTGAGGGTGAGGATCACCTGGACGAGTGGGTCGCCCTGAAGGTGCCGTTCCGTCCGCTTTCGGCCCTGCTGTCCTCGCTTGCGCTGGGCGTGCTGACCGGTTTGCTGACTTCTCTGGCCGCCCTGTGGCTGGGCTGGATTTCCTACGGCTCGTTGGGCGTCGGACGCTTCACCGAGGTGGGTGCCGAGCCGCTGAGCTTTGCGGGCCACACGGCCCTGTGGGTGGGGTTCGGCGTGGCTCTGGGTAACCTGCTCAGCCGCGCCCTGGTGCCCGATAGCAGCCGCGATCTGCCGCGATTTGCCGATGAGCGCCCGAACCTGGGCGAGCGCCTGATGAGCCTTGGTGCTTCCGCGAAGGAGCGCCTGGCTCAGCGTCGCGCGGAGCGTGCGGCCGAGCGTGAGGAACGCCGAGCTGCCGAGGAAGCCGAGGCTGAGCGTCGCAAGGCGGAGGAAGCTGAGGAAGCCAAGCGCCGTGAGGAGGAAACTCGCAAGGCAGAATCCAAGCGCAAGGCTGAGGCCGAGCGTCGCGCCCGTGAGGAGGCCGAGGAGGCCAAGCATCGCGAGGAAGAAGCCGAGCGCAAGGCCGCCGAAGATTCCCGAAAGAGCGAGCCGAGCTCCGAGGACTCTGAGAACGAGGATTCTGAGAACGAGGACTCCGAGCACGAGGATTCGCAGGAGCCCTCCGAGGCGCACACGATTGTGGACGAGGTAGCCACCGGCCACGTGCCGGTGCACCCGCAGGAGCCCGTGCACGCCTACCCCCTGGAGGCTTCCGACCCCGTGGCCGAGCGCGCCCTGGCGGATGCGCTCGCCGAGGTCGTTCCCGATGAGGACCTGCCCGAGCCGGTGGAATCCGACCTCTCCATCCCCGAGTTTATGAACCTCGAGCTCGAGAAACCCGAGCCCGCTTCCGCCGCGTCCGAGACCGGTTCTGAGAACGAGAAGAAAGCGGCCCCGAAGTCCACGGAAATCTCGAAGTCTTCCGCGAAGACCGCGGGGGAAGGCCCCTCCAAACCCGAGGACGCCTCCGAAAGCGCCGAGCCCGCTCGCCCGCGAGGCCGTGCCGGGCGCATCATGGCGTACTTCGGTTTCGGCGTTCAGCCCGCCGAAGGCTCCGAGGATGCTGCTCCCGACCGTTCGGAGCACGAAGCCTCCGAGGCCCCGGAGGCCGAGCCCTCCGCGGCGGAACAGCGCGCCCGCAAGCGCCGCGAGAAGAAGGCGGCCAAGAGCGAGCGCAAGGCGCAGAAGAAGGCCGGGGGAGAGCGTGACTTCATGGAACGCGAGCTGGAGGTGCTCTCCGCCGACCAGGCCATGAACCGTATCTTTGGCGTGCGCGCCCAGACCGGCATCCTGCCGCTTCTGACCGACGAGGCCTCCACCGTGGAGCTGCCCCCGCTGCCGACCGGGGAAGAGGTTACCGGCCCGCAGGCCCCGAAGAAGAAATAGTTCGAAAAATAGCACGAAACCCGCGCGAGGATGACTCGTGCGGGTTTCGTGCTGTGTGCGCTCCGGCCGCCGCTAACGGGAGGAGGCCCCTGCCGTGCTGCCGGTGCCCGCGAAGCTGTCCATGCTGTTCTGGAGCATCTGGTCGCAGGTGTACATATCGGTGCTGGTCAGCGCGGCCGTGCGGCACTCGCGGTACTCCTGCATCCCCGGCATGATGGCCAGACCGATTCCGCCAATCACGGTCATGAGGCTGTAGAGGATGCTGAGGGAAGCTGCAACGTAGAAGATCCAGGGGCCGCGCGCGCTCGCGGTGCGCACGATGGCCCAGACGTTCAGTCCCAGGCCCACCAGCGCGAAGAGGAAAAGGCCCAGGAAGTAGGGCATGGGGGAGAGCACGAAGGAGGACGCCCCGAAGATGAGTAGCGCGGAGACAACGAGAACCATGGCCGTGCGGAGCAGGATGCGCTGGCGCTGTAGCGGGTCCATCGGCGGCTTGCCGGGGTTTCCGCCGGGCTGATGCGCGCCCGGCGCGCCGGGGTGCTGTCCGCTGTACCTGCCGGGGGTCGGCGGCCCCTGGTGCTGTCCCTGCTGCGGGTTGGAGGCGGGGCTCTGCGGCTGAGCCTGCTGCTGAGGGTTGCGGGGCTGGTCGTTCGGGGTGTTCGGCGGGGGAGTAGACATAGCTTTAAGGGTACCGTCCCTTCGGGGATGGGGCCCGCCACGCCGCCGTTCGTTCGCCTTCCGCGTCCGGACTGTTGGAGCCCTCCGCTCTTCCGACCGTCCCGGCCTACCGAGCGCTGCCGCCTGGCCTTCTCCCGTTTACGCGGACGACCGTCTCTCCGAGCTCCCGCAACGCATGTGAGATGGGCTATACTGATTGGGTGCGAATTGTGGTTATGGTATCCGGATCCGGAACGAATCTTCAGTCCATCCT
>ERZ772904.183-NODE-183-length-19013-cov-5.14996_pt1 | contig 19013 bp, 17 predicted proteins | sample MGYA00512122_ERZ772904 | MGnify/ENA primary metagenome ERZ772904 (study PRJEB29015, sample SAMEA2738104) | human oral metagenome | biome: human oral; feature: human-associated habitat; material: saliva | place: China | collected 2269 ... | reverse complement strand
TGGTGCACTGAATGATCGACTTGGCTCAGCGCTTCTTGTTGCACCACCAAAGCTTCTGTTGCCACCGAAACTGTTGCCGTAGTTAGGTTGTGTCACCGTCGTACGTGTCGAACTCCCTCGTGGGGCGTAGTACTCGTTGTTGCGAGGTCCATCAAAGTTCCATCGTTGTTGATTACCGAAGCTTCTTGGACGGTCATTCTGGTAGGTTGGCCCATTATTATAGTAGTAGTTACCTCCTCTATAATAGTCGCCACGTAAGTAGTTGTCCCTCATTCCGAATCGACTATCACGTCCGTAGAAGATTTCTCTACCGTTATACCAGCTTCGTCCGCCGTTCATACGCCAGCTATGTGCGCCATTGTAAACGTTATAGAACGCTGGTCGTCCGAAATAGTAGTAGTCGCGTCTTGGATAGCGAGCGTAGACTCCGAATCTCCAATAGCCTCCGTCCCATCTCAAAGGACGGTAGAAATAAGGTGCATCGATGAATGCCCGATATTGCCAATCATAGAGTATATAGCTCAAGTCGACGTTGCGATGCGACCAGTAAATGCCGTAGAGGTCGTCAACAGTATTAACACTCATGAGGTAGTCGAGGTTTATCTCGTAGGCAGCCTCATATTGTGCTTCTGTCAGATTTAGCTCGTAAGCCATCTTATCCGTTAGAAAGAGTGCTTGTACTCGAGCCTGCTCATAACTCATTGCACTTGTTGTTGCAATGCTGACTATGAACGATGCGATGAGGGTTAGTACTATCTTTCTCATAATCGTTACCTTTATTAAGTTCTTATTCAAGTCTTGGAGTGCTTCGAGAAGCGTCCCCCAACTTTTATGATGCAAAGGAACGAATAAAAAAAAGACTATGAAAAGGATTTCCCCTACATGGTGGGGGATTTTCCCTAAACATGTGTTTAGTGTGATAGAAAGGTGTTATTTCTCTACCTTATTATAGTGTTTAGTTTTAATATAAAGCTGCCGTCATCTTTCACGACCCCGTTTAATCATATGTAAACAAGTTAGCTGTTTGCCTATGAAAGATGTCGGCAATGAAAGGGAGGTTAGTTTTAATGGAGTCATTTTACGAACGCTATCTCATCATAACAGAATCGGTATTCACCGTCATCTTCAGTCAGAATACCAGCAAAGAGGCCTTTTCGGTAGATTTCTGCTTGTTTCATTGTTTCTTGGTTGGCGTAAGTTCGTAGTTAAACAAATCGAGGAGCTGGTTCACCTTATCCATCTTTAGCGTTTGTTTCCCTTGCTCTAAATTGCGAACAAAGCACAGTCCTACACCAGACTTCATGGCAAGGTCTTCTTGTGTAAGTCCATATTCTTTACGCAAGGCCTTGACAACCATCGATAATTTAGTTCGTTCCATATTAATTATATTACTTCGGATGTAAAGGTACAAGTTTTTCCTTAAATTATATCATAACGAATATAAAAAAGCAAGATAATAATGTTTTTATATGCTTTCGACTATAAAAAGGGGCGTAAAACAGCGTGGTTACGGGTCCTGTAAGTGGCTTTTGGGATGCTAAAGGAGGGCGAACGGATAGTGTGGTCATGGGCGGCAGTATTCAGAAGGGGCCGTTTTGGAATTTCTTTTCATGAAGAAAAATATTTTTTTTCATGATAATAAATAATTATTTTCATGAAAATAATTCGGCGACAACGGCGTCTTTGGTGAAGGAGAAAACGCTGCGAGCTGTTGTGGACTGTGTTATTTGCACTCGTGAAACTTACTGTCTACAGTGCAGTACTTTGCTATTTACGTTTGGAGAGCTTGTTTTCTACATTGCAGTATTTTATTAAAAACATTCTAATACATTGCTATTCAGAATACACGAGAGAATGGTATACGGGATAACAGCTAATTATTTACATTCAGTGGGCGTGTTGTCTATAATATAATAATGTGTATTCACTTACAGAGAATTAAGTTGGTTAATCGCCTTTTTTTTATTATCTTTGTGGCTGATATTAACTTTTATAATGATGAAGAAGTTACTTTCAACCTTGGTAGGCATGTTGATAGCATCGACAATGCAGGCTCAGTATCAAGAGTCCGTACGTCGTGACACGTCAAGGTTGCAGCCATTAAAATGCTTAGAATACAAGGTGGAGATGCAGGGGAGCCTTGCCAAAGGGCGAACACCCCTCTGGCTCAATGCCAATAAATACGGACTGAGTTCGCTGGAGACGGCGAACGGCTATGTGCGGGGCGGTATGGAGCGACCTTTGCAGACGGATGAGGGGCGGAAATTCGGTTTAGGCTATGGCTTAGACGTTGTACTGCCTATCAACTATACGAGTAAGGCTATTATTCAGCAAGCCTACGTCGAGGGACGATGGTGGCACGGAACACTGACCATAGGAACGAAGGAAGAACCGATGGAACTCAAGAATAATGAACTCAGTTCGGGCTCGCAGACGTTGGGAATCAATGCCCGCCCAGTCCCACAGGTGCGTTTGGCACTGGCAGACTATTGGACACTACCGTTTGCAAATGGCTGGTTGCACATGAAAGGACACGTCGCCTACGGAATGACAACCGACCAGAATTGGCAGCACGACTTCACTGCTAAGCAATCGAAATATACCGACCGAGTGCTCTATCATTCAAAGGCAGGCTATCTGAAGATAGGTAACGAAGAGGTGTTCTGTCCGTGGTCATTAGAGATGGGATTGGAGATGGTGAGCCTTTTCGGTGGTACCTCTTATCTCTCAGATGGGCATGGCGGTATGCAGAAGATAGAGAATGGGAAAGGACTGCGAGCCTATTGGCATGCCTTTCTGCCAGGTGGAGCCGACAATGGCGAGACCACCTATCAGAATGTACAGGGCGACCAGTTAGGCAGTTGGGTGATGCGTCTGAACTATGATGGCGACTGGAGCGGTTTTTCCCTCTATGCTGATAAGTTCTTCGAAGACCATTCAGCCATGCTTCAGCTCGACTATGACGGCTATGGAGAGGGTAGCGAGTGGATGGAGAAGAAACAGCGTCGCTATCTGCTCTACGACTTCAAAGACTGGATGTTAGGCTTTGAATATCGGTATAAACCTGATAACTGGCTGAACAATATCGTCGTTGAGTATCTTTACTCAAAGTATCAGAGTGGACCGATATACCATGATCACACCATAACGGTGGCCGACCATATCGGAGGAAAGGACAACTACTATAATCATTATATCCTTCCTGGCTATCAGCATTGGGGCCAAGCGATGGGAAACCCGCTCTATCGGTCGCCTATCTACAATGAGGATGGGACCATCTACTTTAAGGACAACCGCTTTGTGGGCTTCCATGTAGGAATGAGCGGGCACCCTTCTGAGTGCTTCAAGTGGCGCTTCCTCGGTACGTGGCAGGAGGGTTTGGGCACTTACGAACAGCCTTACACGAAGAGACGACACAACGTCAGCCTGATGGGAGAGGCTACTTACATGCTACGAGGGCAACGACTGCCAGCATGGATGCGTAACACTGATGTGCGGATGGGTGTTGGGGCCGACTTTGGGTCAATCCTCCATGGGAATAACTACGGACTGCAATTGACCATTGCGAAGCGTGGTCTCTTGGGGAAACGATAGTCTGCTGATTATGAATAAAGTAAGAAAAAAGAACATGAAAAGAATAAAGATATTATCCTTCGTCCTACCTCTATTAATGCTGCTATGCTCCTCTTGTTCGTTAGAGAGCGATAACGACGCAGGCAGATTAGAGGGTATGTGGCATTTAGTCTGTGTCGAGACGATCAGTACAGGGGCCACGGAAGACTTGAGCAATCAGGTTGTCTTCTGGTCGTTTCAGGCCAAACTCTTACAGATGGAGGATAAGACAGGACAGATCAATAGCTATCTCTATCGTTTTCGCATTGATAACGACCAACTGAGACTGTCGTCTCCTTACCTCTTCGACCGTGAGAATGGCGACCATCCCTTGACTGTTTACGAAGCGACTTTGAGTCGTTATGGCATTAAGAGTCTTACTCCCACGTTTCGTATTGAGAGGGTTGACAGGCGTAAGTTGGTGGTGAATGACGGTACGGTAAGGCTCTACTTCGATAAATTCTAAGGGATAGTCGATGGCTAAATACGGTAGATAATCGGCGAAGCAATAGTAGTCTGCGATGCTCGTAAGCAATGATAATGGTGTCTCTCGGTCCTCTTCAATCTGTTTGCGGAGGGCTGGAGGATAATGTGTTGAGGCTTGATACCTGTTTTGTTAATGTCTGATATATAATGTGTTAAGGCTCGACACAGGATGTATGGAGGATTAACATGCGGGCTGCGGAGAGCGGTTATGTCGTAAGATGTTGCAGTCATAGGAGTAAGCAGACGGATAGTAATCGAAAGAAACGAGGTTTTTAACGGTCATGAGAATAAAACGAGAAAAGGTAGGCTTGCGCCTACCTTTCTGCGTATAGAGAATAACGTCCTGTTCTGATTACCATCGTTTCTTTCCATCCTCCGCATTTACTCCGTAAACGGCAGTGCTCCCCTCCTTCTGATGAAGGAGTCGAGTGTGTAATGGAAGGCGATGTAGATAACGACATCTATCGCAATAATCCACGTCACAAGGAGGTGATTGAAAAGCGAGAGATTGATGATTATGAACAGAAAGGACAGTGCAATAACACTAATCAATGTCTGATGCTGAGTTAGTCCTGCACGTATCAACTTATGGTGGATATGGTTCTTATCCGCCCTGAAAATCGGCTTGTGATGCAATAATCGTACGATGATAACCCTGAAAACATCAAATGTTGGTACGATAAGTAAGGTGACGGAGAGGAGTGTAGCCCCCTTCTGATAAGGCATGACATGAGGGTTATACATACAGAACTTAATCAGTAGTACGCCAAGGATATAGCCAAGTGTCAAGCTACCAGAGTCGCCCATGAATATCTTTTGGTTCTTCTCCTGCTTTCCCCAGATATTGTGATAGAGGAAAGGCACCAAGACTCCCATCAAGCCAGCGATGAGGATGCAGTAAACCCATATATGTTCGCGATGGAAAACATAGAAAAGACCCGACAAGGCGATGAGCGTCAAGCTGGCAGAAAGGCCGTCGATGCCATCAATCAGATTGATAGCATTCATGATAAAGACCAGTACTCCAACGGTGATCACCATCCCCACGAGTGTTGGTATCTCATAGATGCCCAAGAAACCATAGAGGTTATTGATGTAAAGATAGGACATCGGCAACAGACTGGCAACCACTATCTGTACAAGAAGTTTGAGCTTAGCCCTCACACCAAAGATGTCGTCCAAGACACCTGTTATGTAAATAATCGTGATACCCACGCCAAAGAAGACACTCCAAGGGCTAATCCCAATTTTACTCCCTTTACTCGTATAGACCCACGTCAGCAGGGCCACGAGTGTAGCCACCAACATACTCGGCATGAAAGAGACGCCCCCTAAGCGTGGAATAGCATTCTTGTGTATTTTTCTGGCATCTGGTGTGTCATATAACTTCCGCTTTTTACAAAACGAGAGAATCTGTGGTATCATAACGAAACCACAGGTCGCACTCATGGCAAAAGCAAAGAAGCTGATTAAAGTGTATGTCGACATATCGTTTGTAATCTTGTGTTTAATAAAACTCAATAATTGTAATTATATTGTATTTGAGTATTAGAAAAAGTAGAATAAATCTCTTCTAATAATTGTTTTTACGAAATCTTCTTACCATGAATGGCAGTTTGTTATTTTCTTTTTGTACATTTGTAGCTAAAGAATACTAATGGAGTCGTCATAAGGCTTAGGCTGTGAATGGTTCTTTTAAGTATTTTTTGTAAAAACATCTTAGATATCAATGTGATGGAACGTATTGACGTATCAGTTTTAATGGCCGTTTATAAGAAAGATAATCCTGCTTTCCTTCGTGAGAGTTTAGAGAGTATCTTTACGCAGACTGTGGAGGCTGGTGAGGTTGTTCTATTAGAGGATGGACCCTTGACAGAGGCGTTGTATGAGGTTATAAAGTCATATCAGTCAAAATATCCGGCGTTAAGAGTGGTGGCGTATTCCGTGAATCGTGGGTTAGGAAAAACCTTAAATGATGGGTTACAGTTATGTAAATACGATATTGTAGCCCGTATGGATGCGGATGATATATGCAAGTCTAATAGATTTGAAACAGAGTATAAGTGGCTTAAGACACATGAAGACTATGACGTGATAGGCTCTTGGGTTGATGAGTTTACCAAGGATAAGACGCAAGTCAGGTCGATAAGGAAAGTGCCTGAACAGTACGAAGATATAAAGAAGTATGCTCGTTATAGATGTCCTGTTAATCATCCGACAGTGATGTATAGGAAGGCTGCAGTGCAGGCAGTAGGAGGCTATCTCACAGAGTATTTCCCTGAAGATTATTTCCTTTGGTTGCGAATGTTAAAGAACGGCTGTAAGTTTCATAATATTCAGCAGTCTTTGTTGTGGTTCCGATATTCAGAAGAGACCGTGGCAAAGCGTGGTGGCTGGTCTTATGCTTGTGATGAGGTACGCATATTGGTAAGAATGCTGAAGATGGGGTACATCCCCTTTCATATATTCTGCCAAAGTGTTGTTATCCGATTTACCACCCGCATAATGCCTTTACCTATCCGTCAGCGCCTATATAATCTGATAAGAAAGACATAAGACAGCCTTATTGAGTAAACAAGGAGGGCATCAATGGTATCCACAAAGAGTTAGCACAATAAAACAGCTAACAATGCGTTACTATTTAGATGTTATAGTTAATGGTCAAAGATAAATACAGAATAAATTATAGATTCAATGGAAGACAATAAGAAGGAGAGTGTTGCAGTCAGTTCCTTTCTCAAGAAGCTCAAGCATGATTGGCTACGTTATCTAATCGTGTTTGTCGTTGCTTTGATAGGAGCTATCTTAGTGATTCTACCTGTCCCACGCTATTATAAGTGTGACATATCACTTGCTCCGGAGATGGATAATACTGAGAACGGGGGGAAACTAAGCTCTATTGCCTCTTCCTTTGGCGTGGATCTTGGTGATGTAGCATCTGGTAATGCCTTGCAACCCAGTCTTTATCCAGACTTGATGAAGTCGAATGAGTTTATAAAGAGTCTGCTACAGATTCCTGTAGAGACAAAAGATGGGTCGGTGAAGGCAAGTTACTATGATTATCTTTACAGTCATCAGAAAGACTCACCATACGGTAAGGCAATCGGATGGATAGCGAAGACGTTTGGTGATAGCGATAGTCTTACCACTACAACAGAGCCTGTTAACCCCTTTATGCTCAATAAGAAGCAAGACGAAATATTCTCAAAGATAAAGGGAAACATAGCATGTGACATTGATATCAAGACTGGTCTGATAACGATTTCAGTGGAAGATCAAGACCCATTGATTAGTGCTACGATAGCTGATTCGGTACGAGCTAAACTGCAGGACTTCATCACCAACTATAAAACAAACAAGATGAAGAATGACGTTAAGTACTATACAAAGTTGGTAGCAGAGGCAAAGAAGAAATATGAAGCCGCCCGTCAGAAGTATGCAACCTTCTCTGATGCTAATCAAGATGTTATCTTGCAAGAGCTTCAGTCACAGCGTGATGACTTAGAGAATGATATGCAGTTGAAGTTTAATGCATATAGTGCGCTGAGCACACAACTACAGAATGCACAGGCAAAGTTACAGGAGCATACCCCTTCCTTTACCATTGTTCAGAGCGCATCAGTGCCTGTCAAGCCCGCAGGACCTAAGCGAATGGCCTTCGTCTTCATTGTTGTTTTCCTCAGTATGATGGTTACGTTCGTTGTATGTAACTTCTCATTGTTGTTTGGTGGAGCAAAGGGCGAATAGTTGATGATAACAGTTAAGGATATAATAACGCGTATCAACTCGTCTTCTATATCACGAAGAATGGGGAAGGGACTGGTATGGTCGTTTACAGGGACGGCTTTAGCGAAGTTCCTTACCTTAGTCGTTGGCATCATCTGTGCCCATATCTTGCAGAAAGAGGCATACGGAGAGTTCTCTATGGTACGCTCCACTATTAATATGTTCATCGTCCTTGGCTCTGCAGGCTTAGGTGTTACGTCGACTAAGTATATAGCAGAATATAGGGAGAATCAGGCTGATAAGATTCCAGCTGTCTATGCTGCAACAAACTGCTTTGGCCTTTTAATGGCTATCATAACGGCAATCCTGATACTGTTAGGTGCACCGTTCATTGCGAATAATATCCTTCACCATGCAAGTATTGTGCTACCAGTAAGGGTAGGAGCGGTGTTGTTGTTCTTTTCTATCATCAATGGCGTACAGAACGGAGCCTTGATGGGCTTCGAGAACTTTAAGGCTATTGCTATTAACACACTGTTGGGTAGTATCTTGGAGTCGGTCTTGACCATCCTCGGCGCTTATTATTTTGGGGTAAATGGAGCTGTACTTGGTTTCGGGATGGGTTTCATCTTGATTTTTGTTATGAACCATCTCTCCATTAATAAGAACTTCTCTGCTATACAGATAAAGAAGTTAAGCATAAAGAACCTCCGTCTGAAGGATTTCTCTATCTTGTACACTTACAGTCTGCCAGCGGCACTCTCTTCCCTGCTTATTGCTCCTTCCTTCTGGTTGATACGTTCTATACTTGTCAGGACAGACGGCTTCCGAGAGCTTGCAGTGTTTGAAGCAGCCGACCAATGGAAGGTTATTATCTTGTTCATCCCCACCGCCTTCAGTCAAATAGTTCTTCCTATCCTGTCCAGTCTACATAAGGAAAAGACCTCCTTTGTGTCTACTTTGAAATATAATATGCTGATAGTAGGAGTTACGGCATTGTTATTGGCAATAGGCGTAATGCTATTCGGTGGTTTTATCATGCGTCTGTACGGTACGACCTATAACAATTCTGCCCCCTTACAGATACTGGCTATCTCAACAATCTTCTCTGCTTTAGCTAACGTTCTTGAGATGGCTGTATATAGCTTAGGCAAGATGTGGCAATGTTTTGGTATCAATGTCGTGTGGGCAATATTGATGATAGGATGCACCTACATCCTTTGTCAGAGAGGTAGTGGGGCTAATGGGCTGTCTATGGCAGTATTAGTTTCCTATATCGTGTCCTTCTTCATGTTCTTAGTTTACACATTCTTTGTTGTTAGGAAGGAGGTAAAGTGATGTCAGAGAAAGTACGTTATACGTTGTTTGCACTCTTTCTTTTCCTTACACAGATACTGGGTACGGGTATTGTTCCTATGGGGTTATTTGCCCTTTCGTTGTTAATGATACTCTCGCCCACCACCTTCTTAAGAAATCTAAGGTACACTCCAATTTTCTTTCTGTTTATTTGTCTATCCTTGGGTGTCGGAATCTATTTCGCATTATGCAATGGTCTGAAGTCTTGGAATATAGCTTATTGGGGACAGTTCTATTTCCTTTGCATCCTTCTCATGGGTGTTAAGGATAAGAAATCGTGCTTGGAAGCGTTACGCATCTTCGTCTTTATCATCTTTATCCTTGACTTTGGCACTAATCTCTTGTTCCTTGTAGGAGTGAATGTACCATGGACTGAACTGCCACCAGTGCGCCCTGGTGAGGCACTTGCACGTTTCCCAGGTTTTAAGGGAAATGCTTTATATTCGGGAAGTGTCACCTTCGTGAGTGCTTGTTATATGCTTAATCAGAAGAAGGTGAATAAGCTTGTCTTCTACATAGGACTTGCGTCGATGGTAGGCAACCTTATCTTATCTGGTTCTTATCGCTATCTTATCATCGGAGCGGTTGTTGCAACGATGTATTACCTACGCTTGTATAGAAGTAAGATAATGATGATTGGGATGTATGTGTCAAGTATTATCGTTGTGTTTATGGCAACACTTGTCACGATGTTCTCTAATCTAAGCAACTTCTACCGGGCGTTTATTTGGTTCCATTTCATAAAGGAGATAGGCAAAGACCCATGGATAGGCCATGGCTTCTTCAATATCCATTTGGATGAAAACCAAGACTTTAGTACACCTTCTCATCTGATAGCTAATGGCGTGACCGAGTCATGTATCCTAACTATTGGCTATAGCTTTGGTGTCATAGTCTTGTTATTTTTCCTCGTAAGTATTGTAAAGACATTATTAAGATATAAGGCATACCGACGTTATTCAGTAGAGTTAGGATTGTTTATCGGTCTAACCTTGGACCTTTTCTGGGGTGGAAGTTTCGATAACACCTATACCTTTGCGTTATTGTTATTAAGTTGGTATCTGATTAATGAGACTGCTTGTAAAAGAGAACTGAATGAAGACATTCACGATAATAATACCGACGTATAATAATCTCGACCTTTTCAAGAGTGCGTATAGTTCTGTTTGTAAGCAGGACTTCAAGGACTATGAGATTGTAGTAGTAGATGATTCCGAAGATTCATCTATATCGGATTACGTGTCAATGGTCAATGATTCATCTATCGTTTATCGGCATCATGTGCCCTCAGCAGGCGCTGTTAATAATTGGAATAGTGGCTTACAGTTAGCAAGTGGTAGGTTTGTTATTGTGTTACATCACGATGAGGCGTTCGAAGAAGACAATTATCTGACTTCATTAAATGAGCATTTTCAAATGGGATACGACGTAGTTGTGACTCGTGTAAAGGTCTTCAATGGTGGAGAACTCAAGCCTAATGTATTCTCAGAAGCTGTGATGAGGCTCTTTACGGGCTTTCCTTCGCTCCTTTTCCTTTGTAATGTCATTGGTCCTTGCTCTTGTATCGCTTTTAGACGAGAGCATCTAACCTACTTTGATAACCGACTCCGCTGGCTTGTTGATGTTGATTGGTATTATCGTCTACTAAAGGGAAGGCGCAGAACGTTCGTAGACAGTCTTCATGTTGACTCTTTTAATGATCATGACGATAAGATAACTAACCGGATAGATATCAAGCAAACCGAGGTAGAAGATATCTCTGTTCTTAGTTCAAAGTATAAGTATCGCCTCCTGTTAAGATGTTGCTTGTGGGTCAATAAGGTCGTTATGCACTCTAATCTGAAATGTATAATAAAGAAAATAATCCGCAAATGAAGATAGTAAAGATATTAGGTGGCTTAGGCAATCAGATGTTTCAGTATGCTCTATACCTCTCCCTGCAAGAGTCATTCCCAAAGGAGCGGGTGGCGCTCGACCTTTCTTGCTTCCATGGCTATCACCTACATAATGGTTTCGAACTGGAGCGTATCTTCTCATTGACCGCACAGAAGGCATCTGCAGCAGCTATCATGCGCATTGCTTATTACTACCCCAACTATCTTTTATGGCGTGTTGGCAAACGACTTCTACCTCGTCGTAAGACAATGTGCTTGGAGAGTTCCACCTTTCGCTATGATGAGTCGGTGTTGACAAGAGAAGGAAACAGATACTTCGATGGCTATTGGCAGGATGAAAGATACTTTATTGCGTGTCGGGAGAAGGTCTTGAAAGCCTTTACTTTCCCAGCATTTAAGCGCGCAGAGAACCTATCTTTGTTAAGGAAATTAGATAAGAACAGCGTTGCAATACACGTGAGGCGAGGCGATTATATAGGTAATCAACTTTATCAAGGCATCTGCGATCTCGACTATTATCGGGCTGCGATTGATAAGATAAGTACGTATGTTACACCCTCCGTGTTTTGTATCTTTAGTAATGATATAGCATGGTGTCAGACGCATCTTCAGCCTTATCTGAAAGCTCCTGTAATCTATGTGACATGGAACACAGGAACAGAGAGCTACCGAGATATGCAGTTGATGTCGTGTTGTGCACATAACATCATTGCAAACTCTTCTTTCTCATGGTGGGGTGCGTGGCTCAATCAGAATAACGAAAAGGTTGTTATTGCTCCTAAGCGGTGGTTGAATATGGACGACTGCCAGTTCCCCTTACCAGCGTCTTGGGTTAAGATATAATCTACAAAAGCATCAATACTTTTTGATAGGTTTGCTTTCTACAGGCTACTCATTGCTTGTATGTCATAGTGTCTACTATTAACAGCAAACCAAACTACCCTTTTCTTTTATTGTCCGGAGGCCTCGGACAAGTTGTCCGAACGCTTCGGACATGTTGTCCGGAGCCTCCGGACAAGTCATGTGAATGATGAATACCAATAGTGTGAAGCCTTTACTCGGTGTTAATAAGGTATGATGCATCGTACTACTTATTCTTATAACGCTGACAGAAATTGGTTGACAATGATATTCAAGCCCTTTGTCTGTGTAGGATAGGGGACTTGAGAGGATTTGTCCTCTTGCCAACCTATCTCTTTAGCGTATTATTGTCAGATTAATGAAAAACGGTAGATCAGTATGTATTATACTGGTCTACCGTTTCTCTATCAGTGCCTATTGTGACAGCAAAATAGCTGCCATACCCTTTCTCCTCTTACTTTATCAAGTTCGCAATCGTAGCTATGACGGCTGCGATGCTGGCTGCACTCGAGCCGACACTGAGGGTTTCAGCAAGGCTCATGCGACTTTGTATCTTTGTAGGAACAATGATCTCGCAGCCAGGACGTACCTTGGCATTGTGGCCAACCTTTGCTAACATACCGTTCATGTATAGGATATAGGTGTTACTCTTCTTGGCATCGCTGGCAAAACCACCGGCCTGATCGATATAGTAAGCAACACTCTTACCCTCAACATAGCCGACAGAGTTAGGGAACATAACGGCACCATTGATCTTAACCGTACCATTGTATTGTGGAATAACAATGCGGTCGCCCTCACGAAGGACGATATCTGCATCGCTTCCAGGCTCTGCAATCGCTTTATCTAACTCTATACCAACAGGGTAGACATCAGGTACTTGGAATTTCTCCTCTAACTTCTTGTTGTTATCTTGTATCGCTTGAAGCACACCAGCATCCTTTGTTCTGATGGCTAAGTCCATCATGTTCTTGCGTTGTTGGTCTAATTGCATTTTATAAGCACTCTCCATTCGTAGGCGTTCGGATGGGGTAGGGCGTCGCTCTAAGCGTGCTCCTTTAATATAACCCAGCTCTGTTGCACCGCCTGCAGCCTTATAGATGTCGCTAAGGCGCATCTTTCTTGAGGTCAGCGTGTAGTTTCCTGCGAACACCACCTCGCCTTCTATGCTCACATTCTGTTGGTCGGTCGTACCCGGACTCTTGCGTACATAGACCTCATCGTAGGGTTCAAGAACGAAGCCCGGAGCACCATCAATGACGAAGCCATCGCGCAATGAGAAGGAGTAAGTGCGTGCGATGATAGAGTCAGGGGTAAGTGCTTGTGGATTGGTGATACGTCGTGACACATCCACCTTAACTGTGGAAGCAGTCTGTTTCAGGCCACCTGCCTGTAAGATAAAGTCTTCTAACGACTCATTATCAGCATATTGATAGATACCCGGATAGAGCACCTCGCCATGAATAGTTATCGTTCGTTGCTCTTGTGCATCGGTGCGAGTAGGAATAAACAGTACATCCTCGTTTTGTAACGGTATATCGGCAACACGTCCGGTGAGGATACCATCTACGTCGACAGAGATAACCTCGAGTGTGCGGTCGGCCTTTCTGCGGTGTAAGACAGCGTGTGGAGCAAAGGCCACCTCGGTCAGTCCGTCTGCAGCCTCAATCAGTCCACGCACGCTATTGATGCGTCCTCCAACCTCGTACATACCCGGACGGAACACAGCACCCTTGATTTCGACCATGTTCTCATACCTTGGAATGACAGAGTCAACGCTGATGGAGTCTTCATCGGCCACTCGGAAGCTACGCATATCAAACTCGTTGACATTAAAGATAGAGTATTGACGACCCGTCTTCCTGCGTACCCGGACCGAACGGGTGTAGGCATCGCCTGCGAAACCACCTGCATAACTAATCAAGGTACCCAAGCTCTCGCCTCGTTTCATCTCATAGAACATTGGTCGTTTGACCTTTCCACTTACCTGAGCGAGCATCTCGTAGGGACCAACAACGATGACGTCATTGTCTGCCAGGCGTACGTTACCACTCAGATGGCCGCGACGAAGGAAGTCGTAGACATCGACTGTGCTAATCAGCGTTCCTCCTCTATACACCTTAATATTACGTAGTGTACCCAAGTCTCCGATACCTCCCGCCATATAAAGGGCATTGAAGACAGTGGCAAAGGCTGACAGTGTATAAGTACCAGGGGTCTTCACCTCACCAACCACGTTGACCATGATAGTATGGGTCTGCCCAACAGAGAGGCGGATGTTCGAACTGCTGTATCGTTTACCTATCTTTTCACGGATGCGATTATTAGCTTGAGCGACCGTCAATCCGCTTACCTGAATAGGTCCGAAGCCTTCCAAGGTGACGTAACCATCTGGGGCTACGGTCGTCTGGTAGGATTTCTGTGATGCACCATACACGTCGATAAACACAGCATCACCCGGTCCTATGCGATAGTTGCGTGGTAGAGCCATGTTCATATTAGGTTCGAAGGACAGACTCTTATTGTTGAAGATGTCACGCCCCCACACCTTCTTGCGGTTCCTACTGAGTTGTTTCAGAAGGTTCTCATACATTGCTGCGGTGTCTTGCGGCATCCAGTCGTTCATTTCGGCTTGCATCTTCAGATACTCACCATCGTTCTCATCGTAAGTGTTTGTCCATGAGCGGTTAGGAGAGATGCGTCCTTCAGAATATCTACCCACCTCCTGTTCGTTGGCGTCATAGTCGTTGAGCGTTGCATCAGCTATCTGTCGCTTACTCTTTCCAGGCGTTGTTTGTCCGTTGTTCGTACGACTGCGGTCGGCTGTTGTCCCTTCCTTTGTAGCCCCGAAAGCAGCATTTCCTTTCTGCATCTTCTCGTATAAGTTCCTGACACGGCGTATCTGCGAGATGTCAACACCACTCTGCATGAGCTTGGTGACAATCTGCGACTGTGGAGTACCTTTCTTATGCTCTTTCTGCACAAAGTCCATAACCTGTGTATCGGTCATTGACGACTGTGCAAACCCATTGAGGGAACATAATGCGAGTAATACAAATAGAATATATTTCTTCATTGTCTTGTTTAGAATTTCTTACCTATAAGGATGTTGACGACCGTCTTAACGATGATTGTAAAGTCGAGCCAAAGCGTCCGATGTTCTAAGTAATGGATGTCCATCTCCATACGTTTAAGCATCTTCTCCATCGTGTCTGTATAGCCATTATAGAGTGTTGCCTCCGACGTTAAACCTGGTTTCATCTCATAGATGAGCTGATAGCGGTCGGTATGTCTTAGTATTTTGTCGATAAAATACTTACGTTCAGGACGCGGCCCCACGAATGACATGTCGCCTCTCAGCACATTCCATAGCTGTGGCAGTTCGTCTAAGTGATGGCCACGCAGGAACTGTTCCAATCGAGTAGAGTTCGAGCTGTCGCATTTAGCAACCAGTTGTGGACCCTCTTCCTCCACGATGCTGCTCATTGTTCGGAACTTAAAGATAGCAAACGGACGACCTTTATATCCAATGCGTATCTGTCGGAAGAAGATTGGTCCGTTGCTTTGATAAGTAATCAGAATACTGATGACGAGAAATAAGGGCGAACAGAGGGCCAGTCCGATGAGGGCACCAATAATGTCAAAGGCACGCTTCATACTGTGTTGAAGCTTCCCCATGGCATCAAGACTCCCTTTCTCTCTCATTGTTTCTTCCTACTTTTAGTCCTTTATTGTTATAATAACTCTATTTTTGTAATTTTGTTGCAAAGGTACAGTATTTTATTTATTTTTCACTTAGAAATGCTTATCTTTCCCTTTGTCGTCGTAACTTTGTAAGGGAAAACGAGCTGAATATGCGTAAAATAATCCATATTGACATGGATGCTTTCTTTGCTTCTGTAGAGCAGAGGGACAATCCGGAATTGCGAGGCAAGCCTATTGCGGTTGGCTTCGACGGACCACGTGGCGTGGTGTCTACGGCCAGCTATGAGGCACGCCCATACGGTGTACACTCGGCTATGTCTATGGCTCAGGCGAAGCGGAGGTGCCCACAGCTCATTGTCGTCCCTACTCATTTCGAGAAATATAAGGAGGTTTCACAACAAATCCATGCTGTCTTCCATGAATACACAGACTTAGTAGAGCCGATATCACTTGATGAAGCGTTCTTGGATGTGACCGACAACAAAAAGGGAATTGAACTGGCGGTTGATATCGCTAAGGAGATTAAGCAGAAAATACTTGAGCGTACGTCGTTGACGGCTTCTGCTGGGATTAGTTTCAACAAGCTGTTGGCGAAGATAGCGTCTGATATGCGCAAGCCGAACGGTATCTTTACGGTGCATCCCGACCGTGCGCTCGATTTCATTGGGAGCTTACCAGTGGAGAAGCTATGGGGTGTCGGACCGAAGACTGCTAACAGGATGCATGAGATGGGGGTGTTCACGGGTGCACAGCTGCGGCGCATCTCGTGCGAACATCTCGTACAGGTGTTTGGTAAGATGGGGCGTGTTTATTACGACTTCTCACGGGGTATTGACAATCGACCAGTCGTTGTTGCCTACGAACGTAAGTCGGTAGGATGCGAGCGCACGTTCCTTGAGGATTTACACATTGACACGAAGATTATCATCGAACTCTATCATATCGTCTTGGAACTGGTTGAACGCATTGAACGAAAGGATTTTAGGGGAAGGACACTCACCTTGAAACTGAAGTGGGATGCGACGACTCAGATAACACGAAGCCTTACACAAGAGAAGGTGCTACGAACGAAAGACGATATCCTGCCGCTTGCCAAACGACTACTGAAGGACACGGAGTATCATGACCGACCTATCCGTCTGATGGGACTCTCGGTCTCTTCGCCTGAAACAAACGATAAAGAGGGACAAAACCGACCACAGTGGGTGGAGGGTTTCCTGCCTTTCAGCGACGATAAACACAAGAGATAACAGGCGGCTGAAAGTCATTGACGAGCAAGGCAGAACTATCCTTGCCGAATTATCATCATGAAAAAAAAGAATTATTATCATGAAAAAAAATATTTATTGTCGTGAAAAGAAATATTTTTCTTCATGAAAAGAAATTAAGACGGTCGGTCTTCTGTCATGGAATACTAAGTTAGATGCTAATCGAAAGTTCGTTAACTTGCCCTTAGAATAATGCTTAAAACATTTCCAAATATCAAAGAAAAGTATTAAATTTGCACTTGATAATCTGGTGTATAACGCCAAGGATATATTTTGTCCTTTGTTCTCTTCAATCATTATTATTAAGAAGTCATAGCGTATGCAATATAATGTAACGTGTAACAAATGCAATCGCACATTTACAATTACGGCTGATGGTGGCGAGAGTTTACAGTGTACTTGTCCTTATTGTGGGCAGTCGTTGTTTGTCAACTTGCCTTCACAGGTAAGCCCTGTGGCCCCTGTTGCACAGCAACCTATCAAAGATCAGCATGACAGCGGGAATCAAAATTCAACGCTAAAAATACTTCTTACGATTCTGATTGTACTTATCTTAGGTGGCTTGGCCGTCTTTGGTTTTATCTACTGGCAGAACGAGAAGGAGGCGGCCCAGATGGAGTTGCAGGCGCAAAGGAAGGCTCATTCAGACTCGTTGATGCAGGTGCGTGCACAGATGGAGGCTCAGGAGGAAGCCGTACAAAAGCAGAATGAGAAGCGGAAGGGGATATGCAGTTTCCTAACATCGTTCTATCAGAAGGCCGTTCTGGTTGATGATGCGGACGCAAACTTCTATAGTCGTTACCTTACCGACTATTGTCGTCGAATTGTCTTCGGCTTGCCTGATGGTTATGATGCGGATGTTGATGAGTCGACGATGTGGTGGGGAGCCTTCGGAAACACTGCTATGGAGCCCGACCTCTCACAGCTTTTGCGCAATCTGACAGTGGTCCCTATAGATGACAACTGGTATAAGGTAAGACTGTCACAAGATGGAGAAACGGAGTATCGTCAGGTGAAGGTGCTATCGCAAGATGGTCATATCCTCATTGACGACATAAGATAATAAAGACGAAAGGAGGTTAGAATGCAATTTCAGATAGCTTGCAAACATTGTCATCGTCCCTTTGTTATTCAGTCGGAGGGTGGCAACACGCTAAGATGTAATTGCCCCTATTGTGGTGAGAGTATGACGGTGGCCACCCCACAGATGGGTGCGCCAGAGGGCAGTCGTGCTGAGACGACGGCCACAGTGAGCCACGTACAAGTGGAGCGGGATAACATGAACGTACAAGCCAGACCTACGGTGGAGCGAAAACCATCGAAGGGTGGACTGGGAAAGAAGGTAACAATCATCTTTGTTGGCTTCTTGTTATTCGTTATTCTCATGTCGTCACTCTTATATATAATATTCTCAGCGATGTCAAATTAAACTTTTACACACTCAAATTTATGAAACAGACAAAGATAGTATGTTCTATTAGCGACCGTCACTGTGATGTTGACTTCCTAAGAAAGCTGTTCTTCTCAGGTATGAACGTTGTACGTATGAATACAGCACACGCCAGTCAGGAGGGTATCAGACAGATTATTCGCAACACAAGGGCTGTGTCGCAGCACTTAGCCTTGCTCATTGATACCAAGGGACCAGAGGTGAGAACGACCGCAGTGGACGAGCCTATTCATTATAAAGTAGGCGATATGGTTAAGATCATTGGCCGTCCTGAGATGGACACAGCCAAGGACATTATTAATGTCTCTTATCCTGACTTCGCTCGTGATGTGAAGGTTGGCGACCACGTCCTATTTGATGACGGTGCATTAGACATGCTTGTTGTTGAGAGCGATGGCCCAATGCTGATCGCACAGGTGCAGAATGAGGGCGATCTCGGCTCTCGTAAGAGTGTGAACGTACCGGGTGAACATATCGAACTCCCTGCCCTTACGGAGAAAGACAAGAGTAATATCTTGTTGGCAATAGAGGAGGATATCGACTTTATTGCCCATTCTTTCGTTCGCTCAGCGGCTGATGTTCTTGAAGTACAGAAGATACTTGACGAGCATAACTCTGATATTAAGATTATCTCAAAGATTGAGAATCAAGAGG
>ERZ772904.181-NODE-181-length-19194-cov-7.22687_pt1 | contig 19194 bp, 16 predicted proteins | sample MGYA00512122_ERZ772904 | MGnify/ENA primary metagenome ERZ772904 (study PRJEB29015, sample SAMEA2738104) | human oral metagenome | biome: human oral; feature: human-associated habitat; material: saliva | place: China | collected 2269 ... | reverse complement strand
CTCAACTTCAGCAAAGACGAGAACACGCTGTTAGACATATACCGTCCTGCCATGAACTATTATGGCACAGCCTAACCTTCAACCACAACTTGAGAAACGCTCTTTGGAGAAAGTTTTTAGGCCTTTGCGGCGGCTTCCAAAACCCGGTGACTGAACCCTCACAAAAACCCACTAAAAAACCACAGGCCTTTGAGCTAGTCCAGCGAAAATTTCTGAATCAAACCCAAAGATTCCACACCAAAGCCCACCGATAAGCGACCGAAAATCCCTCAGAAAAAATTTTTAAATTTTTTTTCTCGCAACATTCGCGCGGCCCGGCTGGGTTCGGCGAAACGAGGCCGCCTCCCCCGGCGCCCGGGGTAGGTGTCAGAGGGGCGGGCGCCTCATTCCCCGAGAGTCAGTCTTCGGCGGCCTCCGAGACCTCCGGGAGCAGCTCGCGCGTCACGGCATCGCCGAGCAGGCGGCCCTTGAGGGTGAGGCGCACGTGCGCCTCCGGGTCGGGCTCGGCGGAGGCGGTGAGCGCATCCGGTTCGATGAGCCCCTGGGAGACGAGCCAGCGCAGGGACGCGCCCAACTGCGCCTCATCGTGCACGGCGAGCAGCTCGCGCATCGCCAGGCCCTCGCGCACACGAATCATGAGCATAATCGTCTCAAAAGCACGAGTGGCAGTGTCCAGCACCTCACGTGCCGCCGCCGGGGACTCCCCCGCACGCACCTTCTGCGCGTACGGCACCGGGTGCTTCACGTTCCACCAGCGGGTACCGTTCATGTGCGAGTGCGCGCCGGGGCCGATGCCCCACCAGTCCTGGTTGCGCCAGTAGGCGAGGTTGTGGTCACTGCGGGTGTCCTCGCTACGCGAGTAGTTGGACACCTCGTACCAGTTGTAGCCGGCTTCGGTGAGCAGCTCCTCGGCGAGCAGGTACATGTCCGCCATGAGGTCTTCGTCGGGCATGGTGTATTCGCCGCGGCGGATCTGCGCGGCAAGCTTGGTGCCGTCCTCCACGATCAGCGAGTACGCGGAAATGTGGTCGGGCTCGTAGGAGATTGCGGCGCGAACGCTGCGCTCCCACTGGTGCAGGCTCTCCCCCGGCGAACCGTAGATGAGGTCCACGGACACCTGCAGGCCGACCTCCTTAGCCCAGGCGACGACCTTCGGTACGTTCGACGGCGTGTGGGTGCGGTCGAGTACCTGTAGCACCTCGGGCACGACGGACTGCATGCCGAAGGAGACGCGGGTGAAGCCGCCTTCCTTGAGGGTCTGCAGGTCTTCGCGGGTCACGGAGTCGGGATTCGCTTCGGTGGTGACTTCTGCACCCTCGACGAGGCCGAAGACGTCGATGGCTGCCTGCAGGATGCGCACGAGGTCGCGGGCGGGCAGTTTGGTGGGGGTGCCGCCTCCGAAGAAGACGGTGTGCATGGGGCGTTTTGCGACGCCGGAGGTTTCGAGGGTGCGGGCGGCGAAGAGGATTTCTGCGATGGCGTCGTTGGCGTAGGTGCCGAGGCCGATGCCGTCGCCGAAGTCTTCGGTGGCGTAGGTGTTGAAGTCGCAGTAGCCGCAGCGTACGGAGCAGAAGGGGATGTGTACGTAGAGGCTGAAGTCGCGGGTTTCGCATCCTGCCGCACTGGTGGCGGGGATGCGCCCGTCGCGGGGTGCGGGGTCGCCGGTGGGCTGGGCGGGCATTCTGCCTCCTGGAACTAGGTGTACGAGTAGTGAATCAAATAGGGGCACCGCGCATGCGGCTACGCGGGTGGCATCAAGGCGGGTAGCATCAACAGACAGCGTGCAGAGAACCCGGCGGTACACGAGGCACCAGCCGGGTTCTCCACACAAACAGGTCAGCACACAGCCGGAAAAGCTACGAAGCGGCGAAGGCTACTTCTTCTTTTCCTTCTCCTCGCTCGAAGACAGTGCCGCAATGAAGGCTTCCTGAGGAACCTCCACACGACCGACCATCTTCATGCGCTTCTTGCCTTCCTTCTGCTTCTCCAGCAGCTTACGCTTACGCGAAATATCGCCACCGTAACACTTCGACAGAACGTCCTTACGCATCGCGCGGATGTTCTCGCGGGCAATAATACGCGAACCGATAGCCGCCTGAATCGGCACCTCAAACTGCTGACGAGGAATCAGCTCGCGCAGCTTCGAGGTCATCATCAGGCCGTACGAGTACGCCTTATCGCGGTGAGTAATGGCGCTGAACGCATCCACCTTCTCACCCTGCAGCAGGATGTCGACCTTCACCAGGTCGGCCTCTTCCTCACCGTCGAACTTCCAGTCCAGCGACGCGTAACCGCGGGTGCGGGACTTCAGCTGATCGAAGAAGTCGAACACAATCTCTGCCAGGGGCAGGCGGTAACGCATCTCCACGCGGTCCTTGGAGAGGTAATCCATGCCGCCCATCTGGCCGCGGCGGGACTGGCACAGCTCCATGATCGCGCCAATGTACTCGCTCGGGGCAATAATCGTACACGCCACCATGGGCTCGCGGATGGTCGCGACCTTACCCTCGGGGAATTCGCTCGGGTTGGTCACGCGCTTAGCGTTACCGGCCTCGTCCACCACGTCGTAAATAACGTTCGGCGCGGTCGAAATCAGGTCCAGGTTGAACTCGCGTTCCAGGCGCTCACGCACAATCTCCAGGTGCAGTAGACCCAGGAAGCCACAGCGGAAACCGAAGCCCAGAGCGGCTGAGGTCTCCGGCTCGTAAATCAGCGCGGCATCGTTGAGCTTCAGCTTATCTAGCGCGTCACGCAGGGCCGGGTAGTCCGAACCGTCAATCGGAAACAGGCCAGAGAACACCATCGGCTTGGGGTCCTCGTAACCGCCCAGGGACTCCTGCGCAGGCTTTGCGGCGGAAGTAACGGTATCACCCACACGGGACTGACGCACGTCCTTCACACCGGTAATGAGGTAACCCACCTCGCCCACGCCCAGGCCCTTCGACGGGACAGGCTCCGGGGAAATCACACCGATTTCGAGCAGGTCATGCTCAGCGCCGGTGGACATCATCTTAATCTTCTGACGCGGCTGCAGGCTGCCGTCCACAACACGTACGTAGGTGACCACGCCGCGGTAGGAGTCATACACCGAGTCAAAAATCATGGCGCGGGCCGGGGCGGATGCGTCACCCTGCGGGGCGGGAATCGCCTCCACAATACGGTCCAGCAAAGCCTCAACACCCTCACCGGTCTTACCCGATACGCGCAGAACCTCGTCCGGCTCGCAACCAATCAGGTTCGCCAGCTCCTCAGCGTACTTATCCGGCTGAGCTGCGGGCAGGTCAATCTTGTTCAGCACCGGGATGATGGTCAGGTCGTTCTCCATCGCCAGGTACAGGTTCGCCAGGGTCTGCGCCTCAATACCCTGGGCGGCGTCCACGAGCAGAAGCGCACCCTCACATGCGGCCAGGGAGCGGGAAACCTCGTAGGTGAAGTCTACGTGGCCGGGGGTGTCAATCATGTTCAGCGCGTAGGAGGTGCCGTCAACATCCCAGGGCATGCGCACGGCCTGAGACTTAATGGTGATGCCGCGCTCACGTTCAATATCCATGCGGTCCAGGTACTGCGCCTTCATATCGCGCGGGGCAACCACGCCGGTGGCCTGCAGCATGCGGTCCGCGAGGGTGGACTTACCGTGGTCAATGTGAGCGATAATGCAGAAGTTGCGAATAATCGCGGGGTCGGTCGCCGCCGGAACGGGCGGGTTCTTCGACATGGGTGCCAATCACATCATCCTTTCGAGATGCTGGCTGCGGGTATGGGCATAGTTACCTATCATTTTCCCATACCCGCGGCCGATGCGCGAACGGACCTAGCGTTCCGAAGAATCCTCCGCGACTCCCGCACCACCGTCTGCCGGGTTTTCGGCCTCGGATGCGCCGTTGAGGGAATCCAGGTAGCCCTCAATATCCTCGGCAATCACCTCACCGGAGACAGTGCGCAGAGTCGAATCCATCTTCTGCTCAATCTCACGCACCAGCTCAACCTTCTCGTAGTCCTTCGCCATTTCTTCGGCGAGCTCCGCCTCCCACTCATCAGCGTGGGCGCGCAGACGGTCGTACTCCTCCGATTCGACCTTGATGCCGAGGATGACTTCCAGCGCCTCGATCAGGCTCACAACCGCGCGCGGGTTCTGTTGGTCAAAGCTCAGATACCCCGGGATGCTCATACGCAGCATGACCGATGAGGGCAGGCCGTGCTCGGCGGCGAGCGCAGACATCGCCATCGTCACCGAGGTAGAACCGGTGTAGTCCTCGTGCAGAATACCGGGGATTGCCGCCAGCTTCTCGTCGTGAGTGGTCAGCGTGTACGGGTACGGGCGGGTGTGCGCCACCTGATCCTCAAAGGTCTCAACGAAGATCGCGTGGTCCACGTGGAGCTTCTTCACGTACTTGAAGAAGCGGGTCATGAACCGCTGCAGGCACAGGCTCGGGGCGGGGCCGGTCACCACGAGCAGGCGCAGTCGGCGCTCCGGGATGGTGACCATGTTGTAGAACATCTTGGGCCACACCAGGACCGTGGATTCGGAGTCGTCGCTGTTCTGCAGCTGCGGGGCAACGGAACCGTAGTCGTAGAAGTCGTCCATGTCGAAGCCGGGGCTCTCATCGCACGGGTCGAACGCGCGGTGAATCACGTCGAGGGCGTCCTCACCGTTGCCCGGGGGTTCCTTCGCGGAGTTGAAACCGACCAGCATGACGGTCGTGTAGTTGTCTTCCTCGGAGGATTCGCCCAGGCCCAGCTTGCCGAGCAGGCCCTTCTTTGCGGACTGTTCTGTGGAGGCGGGCTTGGCGAAAGCGTCAAAGAGTCGGGCGGGTGGGAAGTTCGGCTGGCTCATCGTTGTCCTTAGCTCGTGGTCGGTGGTTGTGTGGTGTGTATCGGCGGTGCTCACTCCCCCGGTGCCGTTCATCGTGCCGTTTAAGGCGCTACATGCAGGCGCGGGTGGTGTGAGGTACCGCCGATAGTTCCCACTATACGGGCTCTTCCGCGACCCGCAAGCGGTTTCGTCACCGGGCGGGCGCCTCCCCATAATCCTGCTAAAAAATTCAGTACCGAATCATCAAGTACGAATACATCGCCTGTGAGCTGATGTGTATGAGTCTTTGGGTTTCCATGGTGCATCCCCCCCCCTAACAGGGCGGGGCTAAATATAATGGTTGGCATGGATTTACAACAATTTATAATAATCATTATTTCTGGCATATCAGCACTTGCTACCGTCGTTGCAGCTATTTATACAAGGCGGCAGGCTATTGGCTCTAAGGAAGCGAAAGCGAAGGCAGAGGAATCACACAAGGCAACTCTAGACATGCGTGATGCGGCTGTCCGTTCTGCGGATGCGGCTGAGAAGCAAGCCCGCCAGTCTGAGAAGTTGCTTGAACAGAAGGAGCAGGTTGTTACAAAGCAACCAGTTCAATTACAGCCTGAAATTGCGGCTAGTCTATGGCGCCCTAAATTTCAGCTGACTCATGTCCAGGGCTCGCGGTACAAACTACAAAACATCAGCGAGCATTCTTTAGATGTGCTTAAGGTTGTGAATCAGAATGAATTTTTCCGGTGCGATGATATCAACCAGCAGTTTAATCCAGGCGAATCACTCGACATTCTTCTAGGTGGTGCGTGGGGGATTCCCTTACCTTCAAATTTAATTCTTCAGGTTGCAGGTCGAGACAAACCTATCTACGTTCAGATTCCAGGTAAATCTGGCTAAAGCAAGTATCCATGCTGGTATATTCCCTACCGACGGAGGGACCCGCTGAATCCTAATAGATGGCCTCGTACCGATACAGGTACGGGGCTGCTTTTACAGTACGTGGGAGAGGGTGTGTCGCTACTAATTTTTCCCACTATACGGCTGTAAGTGTCTCCAAAATTCAGGTATGGAAAAATTCAGTACCGAATCATCAAGTACGAATACATCCCCTACGAGCAGATGTGTATAGTATGTTGACTTGCTATCTATAGCGGACCACATTTGCTTAAAATGGTTAGTATGGATCAATTTTTTCAAATTCTTTTTGCTGGTCTGTCGGCAATTGGAGCTATCGTTTCAGGTTTCTGCGCCTATAAGACGTGGCTTCATACCATTGGTTCTAAGGAGGCCGAGGCAAAGGCAGAGGAATCACGCAAGGCAGCTCTAGATATGCGTGATGCGGCTGAACGTTCTGCAAAGGCAGCAGAAAAACGGGCCAACCAGGCTGAGAAGTCACTCGAGAAGATGCAGCAGCTTGTCGCTGAACAACAGAGTCAATCCCAGTCGCAGTCTGAGATTGCAGCCAGCCTGCACCGACCTATCTTGGAGTTTACTCATGTAATCAATGACCAACGTCATAATGATTACAGCTATTACTTGCGTAATAATACTGGGACACCTGTCATAGTTCTTGAGGTGACAAATCTGAACAATTTCAACCACCCCGGCCTTTCTATTCCCAAACTTCCTATAGAGGTACACCCCGGCAACCCGGTTAAGTTCAACATACCGCATACTCGAGCAAATAAGAGTCTGGAGCTTCGAATCAATGTCAGTGGGAAGGAAGAAACTATCTTTGTAGAGATTCCTTGATAATTCGAGCTTTCAACATCGAGAACCAGCGAACCTTTCACAAGTTTGACGATATTGAAACAGGCAACTTACAGCAGTAATTGCCCGGTGTATATGGACCGACAAAAGCCAATCGCATTTGCTGAGGCGCAGGAGCGTATCTAGCAAGCAACTTGGTCCCCATTTACTCCCCACCTTGAGGCATTATTCGTTGCAACAGGTAAGCAGATAAAAGAAACCCCCCGCGTTCCCCTTAGAGGAGGGGGAACACAGGGGGTCTCTGCCCTTAAACCAGAGAGGTACTCACGTACCCCGCAAGTTTTAGAAAGCCTTGTTTACCAGCGCAGCAAGACCGGACTTTTTGTTTGCAGCGGTCTTCTTGTGCAGAACACCCTTGGAAACAGCCTTGTCCAGCTTACGGTTCACAAAACGCAGAGCCTCAACAGCAGCTTCCTGGTTCTGTGCCTCAACAGCAGCCTTGACCTTGCGGGTCGCGGTCTTCAGCTCGGACTTTACAGCGTTGTTACGCAGGCGAGCCTTCTCGTTGGTGAGGATACGCTTCTTCTGAGACTTAATGTTAGCCACAATTAAACTTTCTGTTTTGTCTTATTGGTCGGTGAGGGCGACGCTGGCCGATCATCGACTGAGCGGCGTGGGGATGCCTATGGCAACCGGCCAGCAGTGCCCGATGACCATCGGACACTCAACCACACATAATACCAGATGAACAGCCTCCACGACAGACCCTCGCGGAGAGAAAAATACTGTGAAAACCACTACACGCAGCCCCCACATCTAACGCCGGACACCCTCAGGCACCCGGCATCAAGCACAGGGCGTTAGCCGTTATGGCGAGTCCACGCACGCTCAATCAGGCGGAACGTATCCTCCGGCATAATCGCACCCTCACGGCGCATCGCACCCGGGCGAACACGAATCACACGGTTCAGCTTCACCTCAGAAGCGCGGCCCTGCGGATCCCACGGACCCGAACCAATATCAAGGTAGTTCGAATCAGCGTGCTCACGGTTATTGTGATCCTTGCTGGTCATCATCAGCGCCAGCAGGTACTCACCGTCACGACCCACCAGAAGCACCGGGCGGTCCTTACCCTGCGAGTGGTCCTCCTCGAAGGGAACCCACGTCCACACGATTTCACCCGGGTCAGCGTCGCCATCCAGGGAGGGCGAGTACTCAAAGTTGATCATGTCGCGGTAATCGCCCGGGTAGTCCGAACCGTCGGATGCACCGGTAGCCGGTGCGGAAGGCTTAGGTGCCGAGGACTTTGCCGAGGAAGGCTTCGGAGCGCTCGGCTTGGGCGAAGACTGCGAGGACGCGCGGCGTTCCTCGCCCTTCGATTCGTGCGAGTCGTCGGAGCCATTAGAGGAGGACGCCTCGTTGAGCATGTCCTCCGCCGCCTTCTGTAGGTGGGGCAGCAGGGCAAAGAAAATTTTCTTCAGGAATTCAAGCATGCGCACCATTATGCACTAGTCGCGGGCGGGCAGTGCAATCGCCAACACCGCGCGCTCCACGGCGTACACCGCATCCTGCGATTCTCCCTTGAGCTGAGCGTCGGCATCGGCCAGAAGCTGCACGATATGCGCCAGCTGCGCGCCGGTGAAGCGGCGGCCATCTCGCTGAGCCTGCTCAACCTGCCACGGCGCCATGCCCACCTCGCGCGCCAGCTCGTTGGCGCTCATGCGCACGTGGTGCACGCGGGCAATATTGCGGATGCGCATGGCGAGCGCGCCGAGCATCGGAATCGGCTCCGTGCCGGTGGCCAATGCGTGGCGGAGCAGGCGCAGGGCCTCGGGAGCGTTACCCGAGATGGCGGCGTCACTTACTCGGAAGGCGGTGACCTCGGTACGGCCACCGTAATAGAGGTTCACGGATTCCTCGGTGATTTCGCCAGGGATATCGGCAAGCAGCTGCTGGCAGGCGGCGGCCAGCTCGGCGGTGTCCGATGCGGCAGCGGTCAGTAGGGCCAGCGCTCCCCCGGTGATGGGTCGGTGGGCGGCCGAGAACTCGCTGGCCAGGAACTCGCCCTTCTCACGGTCGGTTTTGAGCGCCTTGCAGTTGACGAGCACAAACTGGGAGCGCACCAGGTCGATGAGCTTCTTGCCTCGGTTGCCGCCCGAGTGGTTCAGAATCAGCATGATGTCCGGCTCGGGAGCCTTCAGGTAGGCCAGGGTATCGGTGAGGAAGTCCTCGCTCATGGAGGCAACGTTCTCCACCTCAATGATTTTGGCCGAACCGAAGAGTGAGGGGGACGCCTGCAGGGTCAGCTCCCCCGCCGTGTAGGTTGCGGCGTTCATCTGCACGCGGTCCACCTCGGGGTGCGCCTCGCGGAAGAGCTCGCGCAGGCGTGCCGCGGCGCGGGAGGCGAAGTACTCCTCGGGGCCGTAGAGCATGACGGCCGGCGCGGGCGTGACGGTACGCCAGGCGGTGTCGAGGGCCGGGCCACCGCGGCGGCTGTATCCTCCTCGGCCACGCTGGGGTGTACGCTGACCTGCCACGCTCATCACTCGCCTTCTGTTGGGTTTATCTCGCGGGGTTCCGCTGAGTATCCATCATAGCCTCTCCGCGCCGGTTGCCTCCTTTCCGCCGGTGATATTTCCGCCTGTACCTCGCGTGCCGGTGCTCCGCGCGACGACCCGCAGGTAGCGGCGGTGGGTTACGGTGCAGTAGCGGCGCGCATCCGCCCACCAGAGCAGTGCGCTAAGCCCCGCAACGGCCGTGATGCTCAGGAGCACCGCCGGGAGGTCGTTCCCCGGTTCCCAGGGGTTTCCGGGGGCTTGGGCCGCGGTGACGGCGATGCGTTCGATGCCCGCAGCCGCGAGACCCCCGACGCGCAGGCAGAGGTCGGCCAGGGGCGTCATGCCCGTCGCGAGGAAACCCAGGGCGGCCAACCCGGCGAGCATGCTCACGGGGGCGAGGGGTGCCGCCGCGAGGTTGGCCGGGACCGCGTAGAGCGGCACCTTACCGCTCATCGCCAGGATGAGCGGGGTGCACCACAGGGAGGCCACGATGGGGGTTGCGAGCGCGTGCGCCCAGAATCCCGGCAGGGCCCGCATGAAAAGGCGTGCCAGGGGCGGGCCCAATAGGATGAGCGCGGCGGTGGCCGTGACTGAGAGGGCGAATCCGGCATCCAGGGCGCGATGAGGTGCCAAGAGCAGGCAGGCCAGCACGGTAACCTGCAGTGCGGCCAGCGATTGGCGACCCGAGCCGCGCAGCAGGGCGTAGGCACCGAGCAGACCCATGGCGAGGGAACGTACGACCGATCCCTCGTTCTCCAGGAGCGTGGCGTAGGTGAGTACCGCCGCGATGCCGCAGAGCACCACGGCCCGGCGCGGAATGTTTAGAAGGCTCAGCCTGCGTACGAGCGGAGGGAGGGTGGCGCTCGGTGCCGGGTCGGTGGAGGCGACCGTTGCGTGCCTAGTGCCGTCGTGCCTCCTCGGACGGGTGCGTGCACCACCCCGCCCGGCGATACCGTGCCGCAACTCTCCCAGCCTCCTCAGCCGCTCGGCCCAGGAGCGGTAGTGCAGGTAGCCGGTGGCGATGCGGTAGGGCCGCACACGCAGCACCAGGCGGTAGGCAGCGGCGAACATGAGGGCGATGTTCGCCCCGGAAACCGCCGTCAGATGGCTGAGCCCGCTGAGCTTGTACTCCTCACGAATTGTGGCGCTCATGAGGGAGTCGTCACCGTAAGCCGTGCCCAGAACGATCGCTGCCGAGTCTGCCCCGAGAACCTCCCGGCCGTGGGCTCGTAGCCGCTCCTTAAGGCCGGTCAGCATGCCTCGGGGGTCCGCGCCACCGGGGTTACCGCTCGTCGAGCTGTTGTTCTGTGCGAAGAGCGTTCCGCGCAGGCGAGCCGTCGCGGTGAACGGGCCCTCGCCGAACTCCACGGTGCCGATGGCCGTGACTCTCGTTCCGGGCCGCAGCTGCCGATTCCCCGAGCCTCCCCTCGCGCCTTGGGGAGCCTTGCCGAAGGTCGTGCGCGCGTATACTCGCACCCGCTCGTTGACCGCGGCCCGCACGGCGCGGCCCTGTACCTCCTCCAGCCTGATGACCGTTAGGGTGGTGCGCGGATCGATAGGGCGCACCTGTTCCACGACGCCGCTCAGGCGAATGGACCGGCCCTGAGCCTGGTGCAGGGTGGCGCGGGAGGCATCCACCCCCGTGACGCACAGCAGTACCGCCTGCGCGACGATAACGCAGGCAACCAGCACGCCCTGGCCCGTGAGACGGAAGAGGAAGAGCCCCCGTGCCTTCGCGAGGCGCGAATCCGCCCCACCTCTCGGCGCCAGCAAGGCTATAGCCAGGCACCCCAGCACCCCAATCAGAACGCACGCCGCCGGGTGAAGCACCGCCCAGGTTCCACGGTTCAGGGCAAGCGCGGTGAACCCCCAGAGGGTGAGCGTAGCCGGGATGAGACGCAGGTCCAGGTGGATGAGGCTCCCCTGGGCCCTCAGTTCCTCGCTGCCTCGGCGTTCTGCCCACCGCTCAGCCTGCACCGCCCAGCTGTGCCGAAGGCTGCCGTAAAGGCCACGCAGTCGATTGCCTCCGCGGGCCGGGGTGCGCAAAGTACGAGCCATCAGACCGTCACCAGCGGACGCAGGGTCTCGAGCAGGGTCGGGCCGATGCCGGGCACCGCATCCAGCTCATCCACGCTACGGAAGCCGCCGTGGGCCTCACGCCAGGTGATGATGCGCTGGGCCATGGCCGGGCCGATGCGCGGCAGGCTCTGCAACTGCTCGGCAGTCGCGGTGTTGATGTTGACCGGGGCTGAGGCGGCGGGAGTACCCGTGCCCCCGGAGGGGGTGAGAGTGCGCTGAGGCTGTGAGCCTCCTCCCTGGGATGTACCCTGAGCCCCTCCCTGCGCGGTGTTGGGTTGAATCGGCGCCGGCGCGGCGGTTTCCCCTCGGCGCGGAACGTAGAGCTGCATGCCGTCGGTCAGCTCGCCGGCGAGGTTCACCCTGTCCAGGTCTGCATCGGCGGCGGCCCCGGATGCGGCGGCGATGGCGTCCACGGCGCGGCCGTTCGCCGGGAGGGTGTACACGCCGGGGTTATTGACGGCCCCGGCCACGTGCACCCGCACCTCGGCCGCCTGACTGGGCTGGGGCGTCGGATGCGCACTTTCCGCCACCTGCCCGCTCACCTGCGCGGTGCCCGAAGCCGGTGCGGGCACCTGGGCTACCGGCTCGCTGCGGGGCGTCGCCGAGAACTGCGAGACTCCCCAGATGACGACCGCCAGAACGATGAGCGCCACGAGTACCAGGGCGCGCGGCGAGATGCCCCAGCGCGTTCTGCGGGTGGTGCCGGGCGCATCGGCCTCTTCCCAGTCCTCCCAATCGTCCCACTCTTCCAGGGCTTCTGGCTCTTCCAGAGCGCCCGATTCGTCGGGGGCCTCCGGGCCATCCTCGGCGCGGGATGTGCTGACCAGGCGCACGGTGTCCTCCCGGTCGCAGTCCGGAATTGCCTCGGCACGCCCCGAAGGATTGGGCCCGACGGGCCCACCGCTTTCGGGGGTCGCGGGGTTCGCAGGTTCCGGGGCGCGCCCGGGCGTGCGGTACAGGCCGTTCATGAGTTCGCGCGCTGTGCGCGGCGGCACCCCGGTCGGTGCGGCGGCACCCGGTGAATCTGCCACGTGGTACCCGTATTCGGCGGGGACGTCTTCGTCGGCGAACTCGTTGAAAGCCCGCTCGGCCGAGGAATCTTCCCGCGGCGGGAGATTCTGAAAGGAAATGCGGTGGTTGGGGGTCATGCTCGTCATACCCCCACACTAGGCTTGCGCGCGCGGCTATTCCGGAGCGCAGAAAAGCCTGTGGATAACGCTCCTTCCCCGGCGGGAAAAGGCGCAATCCACAGGCTTCTTTTTGAAAAAATCTACCCTTTTATTCAAATATGCACGGCGTGCACACGTAACACGGGGGTCAAAACATAACGGCTAAGTCGCGGGTTTTCGGCGTTCGTAAAACCTTCCGCAGCACCCACAAAATAGTTCGGAGCCCACACGAGTTCCTGGATATCCACGGGAGCCCCCGTGAGAGCACGGTTTCCGTTACGGCGCTCCCAGGCAATTACCCGGCATCCACGCTGGCCCCGGCGCCCCTATCGGCTCGCGGCCTTAGCCAGCCACGCCCTAGTCCTCGCGCGGCAACTCGGTACCGGGAATACCTAGCTCGGCGGCGCGCTTATCGGCCATGACCAGCAGGCGGCGAATACGGCCCGCAATCGCGTCCTTCGTCATGGGCGGCTCGGCCAGGCGACCCAACTCGTCCAGAGAGGCGTGCTTGTTCACCACGCGTAGCTCCCCCGCGTAACGCAGGTGTTCGGGGGCCTGATCGCCCAGAATCTCGAGGGCGCGCTCCACACGGGCGCTGGCCGCCACGGCGGCCTGGGCGCTACGGCGCAGGTTAGCGTCATCAAAGTTGGCCAGTCGGTTGGCGGTCGCGCGCACCTCCTTGCGGGTGCGGGCCTCACGCCAGGTGGTGAGGGTGCCGGTCGCGCCCATGCGCTCGAGCAGTTGCGCAATGGTCTCGCCGTCACGCACCACCACGCGGTCGGTACCGCGCACCTCGCGGGCCTTCGCAATGATGTCGAGGCGACGGGCGGCACCCACGAGAGCCAGGGCGGCCTCGGGGCCGGGGCAGGTAAACTCCAGTGCGGAGGAACGGCCCGGCTCGGTCAGGGAGCCGTGCGCCAGGAATGCGCCGCGCATGACGGCCTCCGCATCCTGCAGGGAACCGTTGACCACGGCCGGCGGCAGGCCGCGCACGGGGCGACCGCGCACATCCAGCAGACCGGTCTGACGGGCCAGGGCCTCGCCGCCCTGATCCACGCGCACCACGTAGCGGCCACCGCGGCGCAGGCCGCCACCGGTGACGCTGGTGAGCTCGGAGTCGTGACCGTAAATCTCAGAGATGATGCGGCGCATGCGGTGGGCGGTGGGCTCGTGATCTACCTCAGATTCCACCACGATTCGCCCCGAGACAATGTGCAGACCGCCGGTGAAGCGCAGAATCGTTGAAATCTCGGCCTTGCGGGCAGAGATTTTCGGCGCGTCATAGCTGGCGAGTTCGTCTTTGACGAGGGTGGTCAATGCCATAGGTTGGTGTCCTTCTGGGCGGGTAGTCGGCACGGATGGCCGGAAAAGTTCAGTCTGGTAAAGTTCGGGCTAAAATTCGGGTCGCCGCTTCTTGAGTGCGCTAAGAAAACCTCTAAGCGCTCAGCTCGAAGGTTTCGTTGTACGCGGAGGCGAGCTTCAGCGGATCGTGCACATCCGGCCGGGTGCTCGAACGCAGGTGCGCCCACACGACCTTCGCACCCATCGAGGCGGCCTCGCGCTCGAGTCCCGCGCGGTGGTCGGCCTGCATGTCGGCGTCGGCAATCACGGCGTCCAGGTGCAGCTTGGACGCGTACTGACGCAGAAGCTCCAGGTGGGTTGCCGGGGTAAACCCCACGGTCTCCTTGTCGTCGGAGAGGTTCATGACCACGCATCGGCGCGCCTCCGTGCGAATAATCGCCTCGCGCTGGGCGTCCAGCAGCAGGTGCGGCAGAACCGAGGTGCGCCACGAGCCGGGGCCGAGCACAATCCAGTCGGATTCCTCAATAGCGGAGAGCGCCTCCGGGCAGGGACGCGCATGCTCCGGGGACAGGCCAATATCGTGCACGCGCTCCTCCTTGGAGAGGTTCACCTGCCCCACGACCTTGACCCGCTCGATTCCGCCACCGGAGTGCTCGCGCAGCACGGTACCGTAAATCACCATGGGGTCCAGGGCCATGGGGAGCACGCGGCCGCGGGCGTTCAGCAGGGCGCCCGCCCAGTCCAGGCCGGCCACCGGGTCGTCCAGCAGCTGCCAGAGCGTCGCGATGAGCAGGTTGCCGAGCGCGTGGTAGTCCAGGGGAAACTCCCCCTCGTAGCCTTCGGGCGCGGCGAAACGGTGCTGCATGACGTCGCGCCAGGTGCGGCCCCAATCGGTGTCGTCGCAGAGCGCCGAGAGCGCCATGCGCAAATCTCCGGGAGGAAGAATACCCATCTCCTCACGCAGGCGACCCGAGGAGCCGCCGTCGTCCGCCACGGTTACCACGGCCGTCAGGTCGGGGGTCACGTGGCGCAGAGCCGAAAGGGATCCGTACAGGCCGTGCCCGCCGCCCATGGCCGTCACCTTCGGTGAACGGTGCGTGGTCTTCAGCAGACGCAGAGCCTGGGTCGGGAGCGCGGGCAGGCGGGGAATCCCCTGAGTGTCATAACTGGTTGAATGAGTGTTCATAGTCTGTATCTCACATACCCGGAAGCGGCCGGCCCTCCGCTCGGTGTGCGAAGGGCGACCGGTAGCTGATTATGGGTTGCCGGTCAGTACTGCGGGGCTATTCGCGGCCCTTGTCGCGGTGCTGCACGTTCACGTTGACATCGGGGAAGGCGGAGAGGCGGCGGGCCAACTCCTCGGTCACGGCCACCGAGCGGTGCTTACCACCGGTGCAACCAATCGCGATGGTGGCGTAGTACTTACCCTCGCGGCGGTAGCCCTCCAGCACGGGACGCAGGGCGGCCAGGTAGTTGCTGATAAACTCCTCGGTGCCGGCGTGCTCCAGCACGTAGTCGCGCACGGGGGCATCCTGGCCGGTCAGCGGGCGCAGTTCGGGTACCCAGTGCGGGTTCGGAATAAAGCGCATGTCGGCCATGTAGTTGGCGTCCGAAGGCGCACCGTACTTGAAGCCGAAGCTCATGACGGTCAGGTTCAGCTTCTTGTCCGCACCCTCGGCGAACATCTCGCGCACGGTGCGGGCCAGCTCGTGAACGTTCATGCCGGTCGTATCAATCGTGCGGTCCGAGGCCAGGCGCAGGCCCTCGAAGAGGGTGCGCTCGGCGCGGATGCCGTCGAGCACGCGGCCCTCACCCTGCAGCGGGTGCGGGCGGCGCTGAGCCTCGTAACGGGCGATGATGGTCTCGTCCTTGGCATCCAGGAAGAGCATGGAGAAGTCAATATCGGACTTGCGCAACGTCTCGATGGCGGCCGGCAAATCAGAGAACAGCGCGCGGGCGCGCACGTCAATGCCGAGAGCCACCTTCGGCACGCGAGCGCCGTCGCGGGTCACCAGCTCGGCCAGGGAACCGAGCATCTGCGGGGGGATGTTATCGATAACGTACCAGCCCTCGTCCTCGAGCACGTTAGCGACGGTGCTACGGCCCGCACCGGAGATACCGGTAATCACCAAAATCTGCGGGCGCTCATCGCTCTGGACGGAATGTGCGGCGGCATGGTGCTGATTGTCTGCCATGGTGTCTCTTCCCCTTTGACGCGAACTACTCTATAAGCCATGATACAAGACCTTGATTAGACGGTCCGGGCCCGTGCTCACATATTTCAGGACATGACAAAAAAGAGTCGCCCCCCCCCCCCATCTCCCCCGAGCGTTAACGCGAAACGACCCGCCGCAAAGAATGTGACGGGTCGAATGTTCCGCTCGTGAAAAGCGCCGTAAAAATGTTATGAAAATGTTGTGAAGAGCGCTACGAATGTGCTGCGGATGCGTCTGCCGCGGGAACGGCCGCGGGCTAGGAGCAGTCCGGGCCGAAGAAGCCGCTCACGTACTCCAGCAGGCGCACCGAAACGTCCTTCTTCGAGCCAATCAGCACCGGCTCCTCATCGGTCAGCGCAGAGAGCAGGGTAATCGTGTTCTCGTCCGTACCGAAGCCCAGGTTCACGCCCACCGTGTTCACGGCCAGGAAGTCGGCGCCCTTGCGCTGCATCTTCTCGCGGCCCAGCTCCAGCGGGGTCTTTTCTGCCGAGCCGGTCTCCGCGGCGAAACCCACAATAATCTGCGGGCCCATGCAGGTCTGACCGGCCTCCCGAGCCTGAGCGCGACGCACCACAACCTCACGCAGGATATCGGGGTTGCGCACCAGGTTGATGACCGGCGCATCCTCGGAATCGGCGCTCTTCTTAATCTTGAACTCGGCGAACTCGGCGGGCCTGAAATCGGCCACCGCCGCGGACATCACCAGAACGTCCGCGGATGCGCTCGCCTCCAGGACGACCTCGCGCAGCTCCAGGGCGCGTTCAACACGGGTCACCCGCACGCCCTCGGGGGCGGGCACCTCAATGTTCGCGGCAATCAGGTGCACGTGCGCACCCAGGTCGCGGGCCGCCTCGGCCAGGGCCACGCCCTGCTTGCCGGTCGAACGGTTACCCAGGTAGCGCACGGGGTCGAGGGGCTCGCGGGTGCCGCCGGCGGTAATCACCACGGTGCGGCCGGCCAGCGGACCGGACGAGACGGGCACCTCCCGGGCCGCGCTCTCGACGGCCTCGGGGCCGCCATGACCGTCGATGCTCACCGACCCCAGGGTCGCCAGGCGTGCGGCGGCCGCGCGCTCCTGCTCCGTATCGGCGTACAGGGGCTGGGTCGGGGCGTAGCCGGGCGTGTACACCGGGTGCGTAGAACGCTTCGGGAACCGTGCAATGACCTCCTGCGCCAGGCGGAAGATGTCCTCGGGTTCGGGCATGCGGCCGGGGCCGGAGTCCGGGCCCGTCAGACGGCCAATCGCCGGCTCAATCACGTGGTAGCCCCGCGAACGCAGGGTCTGCACGTTCGCGCGGGTCGCCGGGTTCTCCCACATCTGCGTGTGCATGGCCGGGGCCAGAATCACGGGCGCGTGCGTGGTCAGCACGGTCGCCGACAACAAATCGTCCGCGCGGCCGGCAGCCAGGCGGGCCAGCAGGTCAGCGGTGGCCGGGGCAATCACCACGGCGTCGGCCTGCTCGGCCTGGCGCACGTGGTTCACCTCGGGCACGCGCTCGAACACGTCGGTCGAAACGGGGTTGCCGCTGAGCGCCTCCAGGGTGGGGACCCCCACGAACTTGGTTGCGTTCGGGGTGGGCATGGCGATGACCTCGTCACCATTCTTCGCAAAAAGGCGAAGGAGCATCGCCGCCTTGTACGCGGCGATGCCCCCTCCCATACCAACGATAATGCGCATGGTACGTCAGATAATCCTTAAACTAGCCGGTCGGCTCGTTACTCGGCGTGGTCGTCGAGGATGACCTCTTCAATCGCGATGACCTCGTCGCTACCGGCGGGAATGTACTCTTCCTCGATAGCGTCGGGGTACTCGGTGACGCTGAAGTCAATCAGAGCGTTCGGCTCTTCAGCGATCGGGTAACCGTCCTCGTTGAACTTGGTGCCGGGCTTGTGCTCAGCCTCAACGCGGTCGGTAATGATCTCGCGCATAGCAACCGACAGGGACTTCTCAGTCGAGTCAGCGTCGACCAGCGGGCCGATGTGAGGGTTCTTGGAATCCTGCAGGTTAGCGTAGTACGCGTTGATCTGGCGGGCGCGGCGGGCACCGAAAATCACCAGGCCGTACTTGGACTCTGCCTTCTCGATCAGCGAGTCTGCGCTGGGGCGCACGATGCCCTCGGGAGTAACGCCGTCAACGAAGTTGTAGTCCTCGTGTTCCTTGATTTCGTTTGCCACTAAAAACTCCAAAAATCTTGATGGATGTACGTACCGAACGCCCTTCTCGGGGCGCCCACGCTCGGATTCGGGCGGGCGCGGGAAGGGCTCGGTCAAAACTAAAGAACTATTCTACCCTCTCGGCGGCCAAAAAGCACGTACCGGATGGCGGAGAAGATGCAAAGGGGCGGGTCACGCTATTTTTGCGCGACCCGCCCCTCACGGCGGAAGACCTACGCGGCGCCAATCAGCTCGGCAATTTCCCGAGCCGCACGCTCCACGCTGTCGTTCACCACCGTCACGTCAAATTCCTTCTCGGCGGCCAGCTCAACCTTCGCGGTTTCCAGACGGCGAGCCTGCTCCTGCTCGCTCTCGGTACCGCGGCCCTTCAGACGCGACACCAGCTCATCCCAGCTCGGCGGGGCCAGGAAAATCAGGCGAGCGTCAGGCATGGTCTCACGAATCTGGCGAGCGCCCTGCAGGTCAATCTCCAGAATCACCGGGTGACCGGCGTCCAGAGCCTCCTGCACCTTAGCGCGCGGGGTGCCGTACTTATTCTTTCCGTGCACCACCGCGTACTCCAGCATCTGGCCGTCGGCAATCATCTGATCAAACTCGTCCATAGAGACAAAGTAGTAGTGAACGCCGTCGACCTCACCGGGGCGAGGATCGCGAGTGGTTGCGGACACCGAGAACCACACCTTCGGATAGTTCTCGCGAATGTACTGGCACACCGTACCCTTACCAACGGCGGTGGGGCCGGCCAGAACGGTCAAAGTCGGCTGAGACATAGCTTCCTTCCAGATGCGCCGCCGCACGCGCGGGGCGCAAACACTTTAGGACTGAGAAGATTCAGAAGACTGAGCAGCAGTCCTGCGACGTGCGCGGTTGAGATACCGCGAATTACGGTTGAAGTACTCCACCATCTTGCGACGCTGGTGAACGCCAAGACCACCCAGACGGCGGGTCGGCGCAATATGAAGTTCTTCAATGATGCGTTCTGCTCGAACGGCACCAATGCCCGGAAGTGCGCGCAGCATCTGCCCCACCGGCATTTTAGCCAGTGCAGGGTCGGAATCGACCATATCGAGAACCTGACGTACGGAAAGCTCACGTTCACTCAGTGCACGCTTAATTTCCTGGCGGTGTGCTCGGGCAAGTACTGCCTTCTCGCGGGCGGAGGCGCGCGCATCCTC
>ERZ772904.170-NODE-170-length-20500-cov-4.70756_pt1 | contig 20500 bp, 17 predicted proteins | sample MGYA00512122_ERZ772904 | MGnify/ENA primary metagenome ERZ772904 (study PRJEB29015, sample SAMEA2738104) | human oral metagenome | biome: human oral; feature: human-associated habitat; material: saliva | place: China | collected 2269 ... | reverse complement strand
CAGCCAACACCGCGATAGTGGTCAGGTGCTGTTTTGAGGCAATATCAGCGCTTTCTAGTAGCACCGTGTTAGTGGGGCGAGAGCCGTCCTGGACAGTGTCAACCAAACCTAGCTGGGCTAGGTGGGCTAGCAGCGCGCCGCCGTCGGCATGGTATTTAACCGGGCGGGTGAAAACCGTTGGGGTATTAGCCATAACATTCCTTCTTGCCTGCGGCGAGCCGGAACGTAAAAGGCTCGCCGCGAGGGCGAGCCTTAAAACTTAAAACGCATCACGAAAGTGGCTCACCCATTAAGGTAGCCACCACCAAGCACGGATCATGGATACGTTCTGCACGCGGTAAGCCTAGCATTCTTGACGCCCAGGTAAAAACCTAAGTTTGTCAGGATGCCCGTGGTGACTCTGAGCTGCACCCGTGGTGACGATCAGATGGTGAGGCTGGCACTGTGCGTACGGTGACACTGAGCTGCGCCCATGGTGACGATCAGGGGGCGCGCACGGTGACGCTAGCTATGCGTACTGATGCGAACAGGCGTTAGCGCTGGTAGACGATGCCCTGCTTGACGCTGGCCACCACCTGCTCGGCGTCGTCGCCCAAAAGCAGGCGGATAATCTCAAAACCCAGCTCAGTGGAGGTGCCCATGCCACGCGAAGTGATCAAGTTAGCGTCACGCACCACCGCAGCCTCACTCATAAGCGCACCACCTGCGGCAATAGCATCCATGAAGCCGGGGTTGGCGGTGGCGTGGCGAGCCTGCAGAGCGCCATGCTCAGCCAGGATAGAAGGGGCGGCGCAGATAGCGGCTAGGGGCTGGCCTGCGGCGCTACGACGGCGCACCTCGTCAGTGACCAGGGCGCTGGCACCCAGGTTCAGCGTGCCCGGCATACCGCCAGGTAGGAACATTAGGGCGTAGCTGGCGAGGTTAACCTGGCTGGCCAGGGCGTCACAGCGCAAGTGAATGCCGTGGGAGGAGGTAACTTCAAGCGAATCAGAGATGGACAGCAGGTCAGCGCCAATACCGGCGCGGAACAGCACATCCACCACCGCCAGGCACTCGACCTCTTCAAGCCCATCGGCCACCATCACGGCAACGCGCTTATCAGTTACCATACTTGCAGGGGTAGGCATGGGAGCCTTCTTTCTATCTAGAGATTATGCCTAATGTGCAGTCTAATACCTGATCAGCCCCGCAGCCCGGAGGCGGGCTGGATCTTTTTGAAGCTTTGTGATGTTAGGCCTTGGCTGGGATCTCCAGCTTGGGGAGAGAGAGGCCACTAGCTCCTGGGTGCGCATGGAGACAGTGACCAGGCGCTTGATCAGGTCCACGACCGCGTCGGGGCGGCCGCGCTCGACGCCTACTTCGACACCGGCGCAGCTAGATAGCCAGGCTCATTCCCCTGTCGCGAAGCATCATAAAGGGGTTGAGACACTTCACCCCGAGCGCGACACACGCGTCGGGAATCTTGATCCGTTTCTTCGCTCTTGGTGCCGACTTTTCGTGCGTGACGACCACCCACCCATTAGCCAGTGCATGCGCAACGATCCAGGAGTCTGCAACGCGTTGAAACTCGCTGACTGCTGGCGCCTCATAGTTGTCTTTTGCCCACTTCATAACCTGCTGATAGCGAGCCACCACGCGCGAGTCAGGAGCAATAAAGTGTTGTCTATTCTGCTTCGCCCAGTCCTTGAGAGGATCACCGTCGCCCGCCTCACCCAGTTCGTCGTACACCGACTTGATACTCACGGCGTGGTGAGAGTCGAATAGCTGAATGAGAAAGTCCCAATATCCGGGGGCCAGATCGAACGCATAGTATGCGTTTGCCGCATCAATGAAGACGTTCGTGTCCAGGACGTACATCGCTCACACCACCTGGAGACGTCTGGCCAGCTCGTCAAACACTTCCCGCTTATGACTACCGATCATGCGGAAACCCTCAGTGAAGCCCATGCGTCCCTCCAGGGTGGAGGTGACGATCGCGGTCGCGAGCGGTCGCCCAAGACGTGCGGTGAGGGTGTTGTAATAGTTACCACCGCCAGTGTGGCGCTTCTCGCTCCCGTAGTCAGCGCGCACCGCCTCTAGAAGCGCACCGTAACGTTCCTCATCGATCCGGCGAGCCCCGTACAGTCTATGGAGTGCGACCTCAGCGGAAACACCAAAGCGACGCGCGGCTACCCGGTAGTCCTGCACAGATTGCGCCGCATCGAACGCTACCAAGGCATCGTCGGGTAGCAGCGCTAGCGCTGCGACACGGTTACACCATGCCTCCTCACTAGTGCCTCCGAGTAGATGGTCTCCACCAGAGAGAGCGCTATGCCCTGCCAGCAAGTGGGTAAACTCGTGAACGAGCGTGAAATTCTGAGCGCCGTAGGACTCTCCGGCGAGATTGACAAAAATCAGGGGTGCAAGATCGTCGTAGAGGCTAAAGCCACGGAACTCATCCGTAGACAAGGGCCGATGAGTGTTGGTTCCGACGATCCCGCTCATCATCACAAGGACACCCACTTCCTCAAGTGCCTTGACAATGTCACGTCGCCATTGCTCCGGGGTGGTCGCCGTTATCTGATCAAGAAGCAAGAGCTCGCGTACACGGTGAGCAACCATGTGTGGCTTATCCTGTGAGCTCACGGAACCCAAGAACGGAAGTTTCTCTGCCCCCTGTTCGCGAGCATAATCGTGATACCAGTCCTGGAATTGCTGGTAGCGGTCAATCGTATCGAGAAGATTCCCGGAAGGACGTTCGATAACCTTGCTTCCGCGGGTACGCATGTCTGCAATGGGAAGTGACTCATCCGGCGGCTCGGGCATGATGAGCGCACCCAGGGACACATGCGTAAAGGATGCGAATTTCTCAAGCTCACGGAGGCTTGGCAGGGCGTCCCCGCTCATCCAATCCCCGAACTTCGGAAACTTTTTGACCGTTTCTTCGTATGAGCGGTCAGCGCGCTGGAGAGCCCACGCCAGCACAGATTGAGTGACAGCAACATGTGTGCTCACGGCGTACCTCCTCCGGGCATATTTTTATGCCGATATCGTACCGCGCTCCCTTGATGTTTCCGTCTCATTGCACAGTTTTCCACGCAACATCAACCTACGCGGTGCAAGCTGCTTCACAAATTAGCCCCTAGTTGCAGTCACGACGATCGTGGCGACGGTGCCGCTGCGCGTGCAAAAGAGTTGTCGGCGCGAGCCTCAGGCCTGCGCCGACAATCTCAGCTCACGCCCGTGGGGCGAGGACAACGCGCTCGGCCAGCCAGTTCTTGTACACGGTGCCAGACCTGCCCGGGGCCAGGTCCAACAACCTTGCCGTGGGATGATCCTTCCCGCCAGTGGCCGCGATACCGGTGAGCTCACGGGCCCCGGCGTCGTCGGTCCTCATGGTGCCACACGCCTCTCATCGACCCTGAGTACCCGCACGCCTGCGAAGCGGGCGGGGTTCAGATGCGGCGTGCAGGCACGGCTTGATATGGGACCACACGGTGTTACACGTGGTTGCCAGTTATCGAGCCAATCTGGCAATGGTGGCTCCCTCGAAGCGCAACTGTCGGATCGCCCAGCGGATCGCCCGCGTCCCCAGACGCGCCCGGGGCGCGCACACCCGCTCGTCATGTTCCAGGAACGTCACCGTCTGGCAGGTGCGTTCGCGGCACATCCAGCGCCGTATTGTGCCACCGGATCCTTGCCGGGACCCCGGGCCCAAGGCGCGTCGATCACCTCCACCACCACGCGCCCGTGACCTTGAGCGATTCACTCCACAACCTGGGTAGCCAGCACAGCGGTCACAGGAGTCTATGTCGAGCACCAGAGCGCACTCACGCCGAGCGGCAGCAACCAGGTGGAAGCCCTCTAAGTCGACGAGCAGATCACACCGATCACAACGATCAAGCGACACAGGCCAGCAGTAGGTAGGGTGAGACACCGCCCGAGGTCCTTGAAGAACAGTGGGGGTTGAAGTCCGCTCATCATCAAGGACCTCGACCTCTACCCGCAACCCCCGACCAACACCCGCTCACCCACACTCAACTCGGAAGAGCCCGAAAAGGCCTACGCCAGATCATCGACAGCTCCATCAACTACAAACTGAAACACGGCGGAACCATACGCATCTCATGGAAAGAACAGGCTTTTGATGGCTCGCGCCTACACCGGAACGCGACCTACAACGAAGTGCTCGATGCAATCGAAAGCATCATCCTCTTCCGCCTCTCTAACTACTTCCTTCGATTCTCCAACGATTTCAAACGGAAAACCGGCCTAGAGCAGTTCCCCAACGACTGGTAAGAGTACGTCGAGTACGGCACCGACAACCCCATCACCATCGGTCTACAACGACTGGGATTCAGCCGCGAGTCAGCCGCTTACCTGCGCACCCACACAAACCGCGGCTACTACACCGTCGACAAGGCTAACCAAGTATTCCTCAACCCGCGCATACTCGAGTGCGACAACCCCGAAGTGCGCATGGAAGCAAAGGAAATACAATACAACGTTCCCGAGTTCATGCTCCCGGGCAACTAACCTGACGTTTCCGCCGTTGGCTCACTCACTTGCAGGCTGAGCACTTAGCCTGTGGCGAGTCAAAAGCCGACGCGAACAACGATACCTTTTCAGGCATGGATGATGGCGATCTCCTTGGCAGCAAGCGAAAGATCCACAACTGCGAGACGGTGAGCCTGACGCTCACGCGAAGGCCACTTCGGGAAAACAGCTGGGCCAGGGAGACTCTGCACCCCGATTGGAGCCACGATCTCTGATTTCGACGGCGCTTCCGCATTCAGTGCTGGCTTCGTGATGCTAAATTTGAGAAGCAGTCATTGTGCGCAGCACGCAAAGAACCCGATTGCATCTACGTCAGTGGATTTCCCCGAGAATGGCGAGGTGCCCGACCAGGAGCAGGACGATGAGGCACGACAACAACCTCGTGAGACCCCCACAACGGGTCGGCGGCGATCGTTCTCGACTTCTTCGGAGCCCGTTGAGGGCGTCCTGGTGCAAATCGGCGTCGCTCGATCGATAGCGTCGGCTGGTGCCACATTGCCACACAGAGTTACAGAAGCTTCTGGTGTAACAAGGAAAAGATGGAATGAACGATCAGATTGTGAATCGCGAGGGCACGGTTGATCCGATGTGGGATGACGCTCCGGTAAGCGTGGCCAACGAAGTTAGTTTCATCTGGTCAATCGCGAACAAGCTGCGGGGAACCTACAGCTCGGACAAGTACAAGGACGTCATCATCCCGATGACGATCATCCGTCGCTTCGAGTGCGCGCTCGCACCCACCAAGGACAAAGTGGTTGCCCAGCACGAGAAGATGCCCAGCTACCCGTACAAGGCCATGTGCCGGATTGCCGGGTTCTCCTTCTACAACACCTCACGCTTCACCCTTGAGCGACTGCTGGACGATCCGGACAACATTGCAGCCAACTTCAAGGCCTACATAGAGGGCTTCTCACCCAACGTCAACGACCTGCTCATGTCTGTGGAGAAAGGCCTGGACTTCGCCAAGCAGATCGACAAGATGGACAAGGGCAACCGCCTTTACAGCGTGGTGAAAGCCTTCTCCGAATTGGATCTAGACCCGCGCTCGATCGATTCGATCAAGATGGGCTACATCTTCGAAGAACTCATCCGGAAGTTCTCCGAAAACGCCGAGGCCGGTGAGCACTACACCGGCAGAGACATCATCAAGCTCATGGTGTCGATCCTGCTGGCTGAGGGATGCGATGACATCTTCGACGACGGCAAGGTCATCACCATCCTGGACCAGGCCTGCGGCACAGGCGGCATGCTCTCCACCGCCTTCAACTACATCCACCGTTTCAACCCAACCGCGGACATTCGACTCTTTGGCCAGGAGAACAACCCTGAGTCCTACGCCATGTGCCTCGCCGAGATGCTCATCAAGGACCAGGACGCAGACAGCATCCGTTTCCAAGACACGATGATTGCGGACTGCTTCACGGATATCAAGATGCGATTCGTGATTGAGAACCCACCCTTCGGACAGGCATGGGGCGGCAAAGACGCCGCCGACGGTGTTGAGAACGCCGTCATCGCTGAACACCAAAAAGGCTTCTCCGGCCGTTGGGGGGCCGGGACGCCCGGTGCAGGAGATATGCAGATGCTCTTCTTGCAGTCAGCCGTAGACAAGATGGATCCCGAGCACGGCCGCGCCGCGATCATTGAGAACGGCAGTCCTCTCTACACGGGTGGAGTGGCCTCTGGTGAGAGTCAGATCCGCCGGTGGCTGCTCGAACAGGACCTCATTGAGGCGATCATTGCCTTGCCGGTGGACCTGTTCTACAACACGGGAATTGCCACCTACATCTGGGTATTGTCAAAGAACAAGCGCGCTGAACGCAAGGGCAAAGTCCAGCTCATCGATGCCAGCCAAATCTTCCACAAACTCCGTAAGGGCCTCGGCAATAAGAAAAATGAAATCGCCCCCGAGGATCGTGAACAGATCACCCGCCTATACGCGGACTTCGCGGAGAGCGATCTGTGTCAGATCTACCCGAACGAAGAGTTCATCTACCGTGAGTACACCGTCATGCAGCCGCTGCAGCGGTCCTACGGTATCACCGAGGAACGCATCGAGAACCTCATCAACAGCGGCAACCTCAAATCACTGTTCAATCCAGCAAAAGTGGCGGAACTTGAGCAGAAGGAAGAACTAACCGCAAAGGAAGAGCGGGACCTCGCTAAGCACCGCCAGGGCGAACCGCTCTACACCACCATCATCGATACCCTCCGGGCAACAATCACTGACCACGTGTGGCTTGCTCCCAAGCCTTTCAATGCTCACCTACAAGGTCTGCTGCAAGAGACCACTGTAGACAGCAAGCTCCTTGCCAAGATTGCCGACGGCCTCTCACTCATGGACAAATCCGCTGAGATTCAGTGCGACCGCAAGGGCAACACCATTTACGACCCAACAACAAAGGATGTAGAACGAGTCCCCTCTCAAGAAGACATCACCACATACATGGATCGTGAAGTACTTCCATACTTACCGGACGCAAAGGCATTCTTCGAAGAAGACCTATCCAAGAAGAAGCCGGTAGTGAAGACCGGCGCGGAAATACCATTCACGAGATATTTCTATTCCTACGAGACGCCTGTAACGGCAGAAATATATTCCCAAGAGTTTATGCGCCTAGAACAAGAAATCTCTGCCTCCATCGTTTCCCTCTTTGGAGGGCGACTGTGAAGACAGTTGGGTCTCACTGGATCGCCGACGTACCATCAGGGTGGCGAATTGACACTCCTCGCTTCGCATTTAGCGTTCGTGGTGAGCGTGCAAAGCCGGGCATGGAACAGATGACTGCCTCCCAACAGTATGGGGTCATTCCACAGTCCGAGTATGTCAAGAAGACTGGCAGTCACGTAGTAGTTGTCGAGAAGGACTTCACCATTCTCAAGGCCGTTTACCCTGGCGATTTTGTTATTCACATGCGCAGCTTTCAGGGTGGATTAGAACTCAGCGAAGTTAAGGGTTGCACAAGTTCCGCTTACGTAATGCTGATTCCTGGACCGCAGATCCACTCAGCACGCTATTATCGATGGGTTTTTAAGTGTGATGGCTATATCAATGAACTGAGAAGCACATCAAATCTAGTTCGCGACGGTCAGGCGATGAGATGGGCGAATTTTATCCAAGTTCCAATCCCATTCCCACCACCCGAAGTACAAGACAGTATTGCAAAATATCTCGACCGTGAAACTGAGCGAATTGAGGAACTGAAAGATTCGATCCGAGCGCAGATTGATGCACTGGAAGCTTACAAGCGATCTTTGATTCTCAGAACTGTGACCAAGGGGCTTCGCCCTAATGCAGAGCTGATCGACTCAAATGTCGATTGGATCGGAGACATTCCAGCACACTGGTCCCTTCGGCGACTGGGGACGCTCTTTAGGGTTCGTAACGAAAGAGTGAGCGCTTTATCCTTCGAACCATTATCCGTCACGAAGAATGGCATTCTGCCACAGCTTGAGCATGTCGCAAAGACTGATTACGTCGACAATCGTAAATTAGTCAAAGCTGGCGATTTTGTTATCAATAGTCGTTCAGATCGAAGGGGCTCCTGCGGTATTTCTCCGCGAGATGGATCGGTCTCCCTAATCAATACTGTACTTGCCTCACGTGACTCGAATGAAGTGCCTCCGTATTTCGGCTGGCTATTGCACAGCGAGGCATTTTCAGATGAGTTCTACCGGTGGGGTCATGGGATCGTGGCAGATTTGTGGACCACGAACTGGGACGACATGCGGCGTATTGTCGTTCCCGTACCGTCAGCTGAGGAACAGGACGAAATTTGTAACTTTCTTGAAAATTGCACAATGGATCTTAGCTCAACTATTCGGGCAAAGCGCCGACAGTTGGAAGTTCTTGAATCCTATAAGCAGTCGCTGATCTATGAAGCCGTGACTGGTAAGAAAGAGGTGCCGGTGCAATGAGGCCAATTCTCACTGAGCGGGACTATCAAGAGTTCATTGTCGAAGAGCTCGGGATGCGGCATGGTTACCTTGAGCGTGACGATTCTGATTTTGATCGCCGGTACATGATTGACGCCGGCATCCTGATGGAGTTCCTCTCCGAGACACAGAAGGACACAATTAAGGCGCTGGCCAAGATCTATAAACAGGATCTTCAGGAAACTATCCTTGGGGCCATCAACAATGAGGCGACTAAGCGTGGCGGCAGTCTGCTCTCGGTTTTCAAGCGGGGTATTGAGCTGTCTAATCGCACGCTGACCTTGATGTACCCGAAGCCTGCAACGAGCTTCAACGCAGAATTGTCTGCGAAGTATCGGGCCAATCGCTTCACGGTCGTGCAGGAGGTGTGGACGACCGAGGAAGAGAAAGAACGGATCGACCTCGTCATCTGCCTCAATGGCCTGCCGATTGTCAGTTTCGAGCTCAAGTGCAACGCTTCCGGACAGTCCGTTGAGGACGCGATGTGGCAGTACCGCAAGGAACGCGACCCTAAGAGCCGTCTGTTCTTGTTCAAGGCCGGGACCCTGGTCAATTTCGCGATGGACCTCAACGAGGTCTACATGACCACCAAACTCGATGAGGAGAAGACCTTTTTCTTGCCCTTCAACATGGGCAGCGGCGAAGGTGTCTACGCAGGCAAAGGCAACCCACCCAGCAAGGACGACTATCCGGTCTCTTACATGTGGAAGGAGATCCTGGCACCCGACTCCATTATCGAGCTGATCTCCAAGTTCATCTTTATCCAGACCAAGGAGAGTGTGGATGAGGCGACCGGGAGGAAAAAGCGCAGCGAAGCGATTATCTTCCCCCGCTACCACCAGTTGCGCGCCGTCCGTCGCATTCTTGCTGACGTTGTGGACAACGGCTCGACCCGCAACTACCTGATCCAGCACTCGGCAGGTTCGGGCAAGACAAACTCGATCGCTTGGCTGGCTCACCGTCTTGCTTCGCAGCATGACGCGAACGATGAGGTCATCTTCAACAACGTCATCATCGTGACCGACCGTGTCGTTGTCGACCGGCAGTTACAGAAGGCCGTGATGGGACTGGAGCACAAGTCTGGCCTCATCCAGGTAATGGGCGACAAGGCCACCTCGGCAGACCTTGCCAAAGCACTGATGGGTAACACGAAGATCGTGGCCACCACGATCCAGAAGTTCCCCTACATCGTTGACACCGTCAGTGGGCTGAAAGCTAAGCGCTTCGCCGTCATCATCGACGAAGCCCACTCATCCACCTCCGGCAAAGACATGTCCGCTATCACCCAGACCCTAGGCTCTGGTGACACAGGTGAAGTGGATGTTGAGGACATGCTTGCGGATGAGATCCGCAAGAACGGCAAGCAAGACAACGTCTCCATCTTCGCCTTCACCGCCACCCCCAAGCCCACAACCCTGCAGCTGTTTGGCACCCAGACGCCTAAGGGCCTGTGGGAGGCCTTCGATGTCTACTCCATGAAGCAGGCTATCGAAGAAGGCTTCATCCTGGACGTGCTGACGAACTACACCACTTACGACACCTTCTACCGCCTGAACAAGGCCATCGAAGAAGACCCGCGTTGCAAAACCAACGACGCCAAGCGGCAGATCGCACGATTCGTGGCACTGCATGAGACGAACATCCAGCAGCGCATCGAAGTCATCATCGAACACTTCCGCACCACCGTTGCCAGGGAACTCGGAGGTACAGCGAAGGCCATGGTGATCACCGGGTCTCGCCAGGAAGCCGTGAAATACCGGCAAGCCCTCGAAGACTACGTGACTCGCAAGGGATACCAAGACATTCACGCCCTGGTCGCCTTCTCGGGCAAAGTTACCCTTGAAGGAGACAAGACGGAGTACACCGAAGCCGGGATGAATGGCTTTCCTGATGTACGTCTGACCAGTGAATTCGATAAGGACGACTACCGAGTCTTACTAGTGGCCAATAAATACCAGACCGGCTTCGATCAGCCCAAGCTGTGCGCGATGTACGTGCTCAAGACGCTGCGCGGCGTATCAGCAGTGCAGACCCTGTCACGCTTGAACCGGATCTGCCCGCCCTATGACAAGCGCACTTTTGTGCTCGATTTCGTCAACGACTACGAGGCCATCAAGAACTCTTTTGCCCCGTATTACACCACCACGATGCTGTCGAACACCGTCACCTCCGACGGCATCTACGAGCTCGAAGCCAAGATCGATGGCTACCTCGTCCTTGACCCTGACGATGTGGAGAAAGCTAACGATCTCATCTATTCAGGTAGCACGACTGCCAAGACGCAGCAGCGCATCATCTACTACCTGCAGCGAGCAAAAGCGGCCATTGAGCGGCTCCCGATTGAGGAGCAACTCGAGATCCAAGGCTTGATGAAGTCCTTCGTCCGCTTCTACGAGTTCCTCATTCAAGCCACCTCGTTCGAGGACACCGATCTACACCGCAAGTACAACTTCATCACCTATCTGCTGCGTTTCTTCGCCGTCAAGCACCCCGGTAGCGGCTTCGACTTGAAGGGGAAGATCCAGGCCAGCAACTTCGTACAGAAGAAGACCGGCGAGCACGCTACACCAAACCTGGTCGCTAAGCCTGTAGTGAGCCTTCCCCTGGCTGGGGGCCTTGGCATGAGTGAGGATGAGGAACAAGAACTGTCCAAGATCCTCGCTGAGATCAACGCACGCACGGGCCAGAACCTCGACCAGGACGTCGCCGTCAAGGCCCTGCTGCAAATCAGGGACCTTCTCCTGAAATCTGAAGCCCTCAAGACCAGCGCACGCAACAACACCGAGTCCGACTTCAAGTTCAGCTACTACTCGGCCATCGATGACGCCCTCCTGGCTGGCCTTGGCCAGAACCAAGAGTTCTTCTCGCATCTCCTCAACAATGACGATGCCAAGAAGCAACTCATGGGTCTCTTCAGCCGTGACATCTACCAGAACCTCCGAAATGGCGAGTGAACATGGGAACTCCTTTAGACCCTCAGACCATTAGACAATTCACTCGCTTGCTGAACAAGGGTGGCTACGTCCTCGACTTCAGTGACCATGGGTTCGCGCTATTTACTAAGGGGGTTGTAGGTGTCTCGATTCAGGAACGATATGGGCTTTCGAAGGGTAAATCTCTTGAACAGTACCTTTACGAGGCTGATCGTGAGGACTCCATCAAACTCCTCAACGCACTGATGGGCGAATGGGAAGTTCGCGAGCGAGAGAATGCTCCTGATTGTATGCAATCGATTGCAGACAAGTGCTGGCAAATACTCAAGGAACTCGGCCCCGTAAGTGCGACATTCCGAACCAGACACGAGTACCTGGATTCTCGCGGTTTCACGAGTGAGTACCTCAGTAAGCAACGCGAGCTTCTAATGAGGGATGTCCAAGACGATCCCACTATGGCGATCGGTCTCGCTAAGGAACTCGTGGAATCCTGCTGCCACTCGATTCTTGAGGCACGCGCCGTCCAACCCGAGCCCTCCATCAGCTTGCCAAAGCTCGTGGTATTGACGCAGAAGACCCTTCAAATTGCACCGAAGGAAGTCAATGCAACTATTCCGCAAGCTGATGAGGTTAAGCGGCTTCTGGGGTCTCTAACGAATACGGTCATAAGCCTTGCGGAGCTACGCAATTCGTACGGTTCGGGCCACGGGAAGAGCATGTCGTATGTGGCTTTGTCCCCTCGGCATGCCAGGCTTGCTGCTGGTGCTGCGCTGAGTGTCGTTGAATATCTCTGGGACACCCATCTACAGCGTCTTTCGGAGGGCGACCCTGGGACTGTCTGAGATTGAATTCCAATCTTCGGAAGACATGACCAACTTCTGGGCACCCGCAAGGCATCCCAGACGCGTGTCCGTTCTCGAACTTTTCGACGCCCACGCACACCAGCAGATACAGAAAAAGGCCTGTTACCAGGCCGATCAAGCAGCGAGGGCGAAGCCACGCACACCGTCATTTTGTATCAACTGGCGCGTACTACGTTTCATGACGATGACGGTGATCGCGGAATCCTTCTCCGCCTTCGCACGCCCGTTGTTGGCGGCCAGGCCCTCAAAGTCCTCGGTGATCGTGCCGTCGCCCTCGTGCAGCTGGAAGGTGTCCGTCAGGGTCATGCCCGGAAACTCAACATAACCCTCATCCACGCCCTGCTCCGCGCGCACCTGGTGGTACACCTGCTCAATATTGATAGAGGCAATATAGTAGGAGAGTAGCACCACCTCGTTGGCAAAAATCTCCTGCAAATACTTGCGCTCCAAAGCCTCAGCTGGAATCACACCCAATTGCAACAGACGCGCCACAAATGTACCCGTGCCAGCAAAAGGTTCAATAATAGCCACACCAGGATTAGCTAAAGTTTGCTTAAAAGCAGTGTCCATAGCGTCGTTGGCACTGCGAATAATAAAGTCCACTACCTCCACGGGCGTGAAGACGATACACAGGCGCTCACTCATGCTTGGGAAGGCCTGCGAGAAGAAGCGGTCATAAAGCGTGCGCATGATATCTTGCTTGTCAGCCAAGGTGTGCACTGCCTCAATACACTCAATCATTGCCTGATAGAAGGCATCCAGAGAGGCGCGCTCATTTTCAAACATCGAGTGTGAAGCCAGCATCTCCACCGCAGCGTTACGGTCTACAGCCGGATTCAAAGTAGTTTGCAGGGCCTTAACGAAATCCTGGAACGCACTTTGACGTTGAGGATCCTCAAGCAGCTGGTTAATCAAACGAATGTAGCAGTTTATTACCGTGGCAATCGAGTTGATCGCTGCGTCCAGGCGCTCGTCGTGTGCTCGCAGAGCCTTTAAAACCTGCCACACGACCTGGAAGCGCTTGTTGTCGTCCAGCGCGCGCTCTGGAGCCATGCCCGCCGGCACGGCCACGGGCAGGATGATGTAGCCAAAGTCCTTACCCTCAGCGCGACGCATTACGCGTCCCACCGCCTGGATCACGTCCACCTGAGAGTTGCGCGGCGATAGGAAAAGCACTGCGTCCAGCGTGGGAACATCTACGCCCTCGCTCAAGCAACACGCATTAGTGAGAATCCGGCAAACCGGCTCCTCATCTGTGCCCGCGCCCTCCGTCAGCCAATCCATCTCGCGCGCACGCACCGCCGCGTTCATCGTGTCGTCCACGTGACGGCACTCGACCTGCAGGTTATCCGACGCGTCGTCGTTGCTCAGGTCGCTCAGGCCAAAGGAACCGTTCACCAGGTCCGGGAACTGATCAGTTACCTGCTTAGAAGCCTTAATGTCACGGCAGAAAACCCCAGCTTGGTGAGAATCGGTGGGGCGGCACCTCGATCACGTACAGCGGTGTCGCGACCGGACGCAAGTGGGGGCGGCTGGAAACCTACGGCGGAAAGCTGGTCGATAACATCGTCCAAGCAGTCGGTCGTGACCTCCTCGTCCACGGCATAGGACTCGTCGCTCTGGCTGGGTACAGGATCGTCATGCACGTCCACGACGAAATAGTTATTGACGAACCAGCCGACTCCAGCTTCGCCGTCGTCGACGCCTGCGCTCTCATGGCCTGCCCACCCGACTGGGCAGATGGCCTCCCGTTGGATGCCGCCGGGTACGAATGCTCGTATTACTGCAAGGACTGACCGGGCGGTGTAGAGCTAGTGGTCGGCGGTGAGCAGCTGCTTCTGCATTTCGCCGTAGCGGGCTGGGGTTGCGATGCCTGCGGCGAGAAGGGCATTCGTGGCAAGGATCGGCTCGACGCGGTTGGCGAGCCAATCCTGCTGGAGACCGGTCTTGGTGGCGACTTGGTCAAGCGCTACGAAGATCTTGTAGATCGAATGATCGCTGAACTGACGGTGGTCTCGTTTGGCTCGTCGGGCGATGTTGGAGAGGAGTCCTGGGCGGTCGAGAACAGCGTGGTTCCATAGCTTCGCACAGTGGGCGTTGCGGTTGCGTAGGTAGACGAATGATCGGACTTGGCTTGGCAGTGTAGTTGGAGAAACGTTCATCGACGCTGCCATGTCGTGCAGCACTCCGGACTTGCTTGAAGCCTCAATAAGCCTGGACAGGCTGCCAAACGAGAATGCCTCAACCGCTACCCAGACGGGCATGCGTGCGTAGGCTTCGATGCTGTAAGCGTTGCCCGTCTTGATCTCATCACGGTAGTGAGACACAAAGGTCTCCTTGCTGCGATCCAGATTCGACAGCGCATGTTCTTCGACACGTTCGTCATTAGGATCAGGCGATTGCGTGAACCCGTCACCACGGGCGAACGTTCCGATCGCTCCGACATGCTGTGCGTAGTAGTAGGCGAACCGAGTTCGGAGTAGAACCTCGATCGGGTGGAGAACTTCGTCACAGACTGCAACCAGGTCTTGTTCGGCTTCGTAGAGCCGCTGAATCACTTCAAAGGATGAACCGTCGAGGAAGCGATTGTTGCCCGCCATTGGGTCAACTTGCCAGTAACGGAAATATCCCGAGAGCCGGTAGTAGTTCACGCGAGATAGGAACTCAGCTGCTGATGCGGCGTCAGTGACGGTCAAACCGCGTTCTTGAAGCAGTTTGACTTGTTCGTCATAACTGAGCCAGCGCTTGACCATGAGCTCCCTAGAAAGTGAAAGGCCCCGGTCATTTGTGCATTGTCCCTTGCGGGACTAGAGGCCTGACCGGGGATCTACCGTCTTCTACGGTACGTCAACGTGGACGCCTGGTCAACGTCACGTGCCGAAGTTGGCGTCTCCACACTAGAGATCCAGCCCACTCCCGACAGGGGTCGAGTCGAGGTCGAGCTGAACGGTTACCCACAACCTAGCCGGGTTCATACCGGCACTCCAACGACGCGGGTTGTGTCAAGGCTGCCGTAGCGATTCTCCGGTGACCCGTCCGGATTTGCCAGTGCTCGGGGGCGTATGGGCGAGAGCCTTCCTCACTCCGTGTCCGGTTTTGGGTCCTGCCGTACCTGACAGGTGAGAGCCTGGCGCAACCCGCGCCGCCCATTGTCTACCTGGCTCTCAGAATAGGAGCTGGTCATGGCTACCGGACTACAAGCGTTCACCAACCACGAGTTCGGCACGATCCGAACCATCACCTCAGGCGGGCAGATCCTGTTCTGCGGCAAGGACGTAGCGACCGCCCTCGGCTACTCCAACACGAAAGATGCCCTGGCGCGTCACTGCAAGGGGGTCGTGAATCACTACCCCCTTGAAACTGCTGGTGGTGTTCAGCAGGTCAGGTTCATCAGCGAAGGCGACCTGTACCGGCTGATCGTCTCCTCCAAGCTGCCCGCCGCCCGGCAGTTCGAGGCGTGGGTGTTCGACGACGTCCTCCCGTCTATCCGCCGTCACGGCATGTACGCCATCGACGAGCTTCTGTCCGACGACGAGTTCTTGGAGCAGGCCATCGTCACCCTGTGGGCTGAGCGGGCCAAGCGCCTCGCCGCCGAACAAGCCCTATTGGAAGCAGCACCGAAGGTGTCCTACTACGACATCGTGTTGGCCTCGCCTTCGCTGATCACCACCACCGAAATCGCCAAGGACTACGGCCTGTCGGCGAAGAAGCTCAACCAGATTCTGCGCGAGGAGCAGGTTCAGTTCCATCAGTCCGACCGCTGGTTCCTCTACGCCAAGTTTGCTGAGCAGGGCTACACCCAGTCCAAGACGCACGAGTACGACAAGGGCAAGACCCGCACCCACATGTACTGGACGCAGAAGGGACGGCTCTTCATCTATGACCTGTTGAAGAACACCCGTGGCCTGCTGCCGGTGAGCGAGCGTGAAGGTGAGGACGCCCGATGACCACCACCCTCGACGTCAGAATCCCGAAGAAGAACATCGAAGGATACCCCGACCCCACCTGCTACAAGGCGCTCAAAGAAATCCAACGCACCGAAACTCGACGGGCTGCCGCGCCACACGGATCTGCAAGCTGGGGAGATGCGTCTGGCGGAGACGTTGGATCGGATCGACATCTACCGTGCTCGTTACGGGCAGGCTCGGGAGTACATGGCGTGGTTCCTGCCCGCCTGGCAGCTGCTCACCGACGACGACAGGTTCGTGCTCGAAGCATTCTTCCTCGGCGACGGTACCCAGGATGAGGCGGTGCAGAGGGTGTGTGACCACTTCTACGTGGAGCGCGCCAGCGCCTATCAGAAGAAGTCCCGGGCGCTCGCCCGGCTGACGTCTGCGTTGTATGGCCGTTTGTGAGGGTTTTGCACCCTTGCGCCAAAAGGTGTCAAGAACAGCGGATGCATTTACCGTTTCCGGCCTGCAATGATGTAGGTAGTTGAAAAGTAGGAAAAGCCCCAGGGTAAACCCGGTTATCGGCTGGGTGTCTTGGGGCTTCGCCACATCTGGGCACGGGAAGAATAAGATGCCGGTCAAGCCTGCACGTCCGTGTTCCCAGCCCGGCTGCCCGAACCTCACTCACCAGCGTTTCTGCGAAGCCTACGCCAAGGCGGAGGACGAGCGCTACCGGCGATTGGCAGCGTGACCCGAAGATCAACTGGCGCTACGGTGCCCGCCGGCGCAGAATCCGTGCCGCCTACATCACCGCCCACCCGCTGTGCGAGAACTGCTTCGCGACCAGCCGGTACACGCCCGCGTAGGAAGTCCACCACGTGATCCCGCTGGAGCACGGCGGCACCCACGACCCCGGTAACCTTCGCGCCTTGTGTAAGCCGTGCCACTCCCGCCAGTCGGCGCTCGACGGCGACCGATGGAGGCAAGCCTCAAGGGTCTACACCTACTGAAATCAGCGCCACGTTCCGCCCTGACGCGGCCGAGAACGCGAACCTCAAAGTTGCCGACCTCGACCTTGTTCGCCGCACTCGAGGCAACGTCGCAGCGCTGGCGAAGGGTTGGGGCCTCTTGATCTCTACGACTCGTTCACGGGTCAGCGGGCGGGGCCAACCGCACACAAAGTCCCCGAATCAAACAGGGTATTGACGCTGTCACCGCCGATCGCGCCACGGCGCAAGCGGATCTAAGTAGGTTTCCAAGACCAGTTCGCACCACAAAGTAGCGGCGTTGATGGCCAGACGAGCGTGACGGGCGTAAAGACCAACGCGAGCTGTGGCTGGTCCATGACCGGTTCCGTGCCCGGCATTCCGCAGTTCGTTCAAGCCGAGCGCAACGCTCGATGCGCCACCGAGGATTCGCTTTACAGAATCCTCACTATCGACGCCTTTTGCGGTGCTGGGATCAAGCCCCAGCTCGGACTGGACAAGCTTCACCAGCTTATTGAATTTGGCATTCGGGTCGTAGGTCTTACCCAGCTCGGCGAGTATGACTTTCGCTGTCGATTCGATAAGTTCCTTAGAAGCCCCGATAACGGCTGCGGGATCATCTTGAGAGCGACGCAAGCGTTCAAGCTGTTCATGGATTGCGCTTGCATCCTTCAAATCACTCATCGCGAGACGAGATAGTTGGTCTTGGTAGGTGAGCGGGGAGATTTTACCTTCAGTAGTTATCTCCCATCCATCTTCCTTGAGGTAGCGAGTGAAGGCATCCCAAGTTGATATGTCATGTACAAATTGACGCGCCGGAGATATGGGAATGAGGATACGCTCCATCGCTCTTATCGCTCGGTCACACTCGTTGACATCAGTCCAATTCACAGCGTTAAGGAAGTTGTTGGCCGTCAAACGACGGTCGCTGGAGTCTTTGAAGTCTGGGTCGGAATTTGGGGAAAACCCTTCGTCCCTGAAGGCGTCTTCAATCTGCCCGACTGTCGAGTTAGTTGTGAGTTTCCTGAATTCGCTACGAGTCCTACGGCTTATTATTTCGCGCTGCATGACCACCAAGTATAGTTGGCGACCTAACGCTTACGAGCAAGGAGCAGAGACCGTGGCTAAAGACGGCACCAACCGGGGTGGCCGCCGCGTGCATGCCGGAGCGAAACCTGATCCGCTCAACGAGAAGCTCGCTGCCGGACGCCCCGCCACCCGCCTCGAAGACCCACTTAACGAACCATTCGACTTCGAAGGCAACGACATTGGCGACGGTGCGGTGCTGGCCGGTGAGACCATGCCAGAACCCTCCGACTACCTCTCTGAGGTTCAGCGCGACGGCAAACCGCTGGGCGCTGACATCGTCTACCGGGAAACCTGGCAGTGGCTCGACGCTCGCGGCTGTTCGCAGTTCGTGGTACCCCGCCTGATTGAGGCGTATGCGCAGGCGTTCGCGCGTTATGTGCAGTGCGAGCAGGCGATCTCCAAGTTCGGCCTGCTCGGCAAACACCCCAGCAGCGGTGCCGCCATCGCGTCTCCGTTCGTCGCCATGTCGCAGTCGTTTGGGAAGCAGGCGAATGTGTATTGGTATGAGATTTACGAGATCGTCCGCGCCACCTGTACCACCGACTACTCGGGCGCTGCACCTGGTGATGACGTAATGGAACAGCCCCTTAAAGCCCGCTCGTCGGCGCCAACCTGCAGACTTACGCGGTCAAGTATCAGGCGAGCGCGGCGCCTGAGGGAACAGGGTGTTTAGGTCGGTTAGTTATTGGCCTGCTTTTGGGAGCAGTCATTGCACAGGCCGAAGAATTCGGCCACGTGCTCTACCTTGGTAAAACCATTGGCTGAGGCAATGTCATGCACCCAGTTTTCAAACAAGGAGCCGGCAATCTCTACCGCCTTGCCGCAGCTGCGGCACACCAAGTGGTGATGGTGCCCCTCGTTAGTGCACAGACGATACAGGGCCTCGCCGTCGTCGGAACGGACCGTATCTACCAAATCCTCCTCAGCCAAAGACTGCAAATTCCGGTAGACCGTAGCCAAGCCAACCTTAGTGCCCTCCTCCTCAAGCTCGGCGTGAATCTGCTGGGCAGAAAGAAACACCTGGCTGTCGAAACAAGGGCGGTTGGATTCGCAGTGGGGACGCCGCTGTGTGATGATAGTGGCTGTCTTGGCGGAGATCCCGCTGCGTGCATTCGGGGAGACCGTGAGGGGGTGTCGTGTTGGATCGGAGTATTTCCTCGACTATTACGGTGGGTGGCGCGACGAATGCTGGGACGTTTGAGGCAGCGGAGCTGATGGTTGCCGGTATGAGTGCCCGCGAGGCGAGCGGCGTGTTGTTCGAGCAGAATCTGGTGGTTGCGGATTCAGAATCGACAAGGAGGCGCTTGGCGACTGCGACGACGAAGCATCTGTCTTTCCTGGAGGATGATGCTCTTCGTTTCGTTGCGAATCGCGACTGACCTGAAGTGGGCCCGTGGGGAAATCAAGAAGAACAACGTGTGGTGGTCCTGACAGTGCCTCCACCCCGTGGGACACTGGAGAGGCACCCGGTCTGGCAACGAAAGGACACAACGTGAAGCTGACGCACATCGCTATCACGAACTGGCGCAACTTCGCCCACATCGAGTTCGACCTGTCCTCGCGCCTCTTCGTCGTCGGCCCCAACTCCTCAGGAAAGACCAACCTTCTCGGCGCACTGCGATTCCTGGGTGATATTGGGCGCCGTGGGCTTGTGGCCGCTTCGGAGGATCTGGGTGGCCCAGACCGATACTTTCGTTCTGGCGCGGATTCTGCCGCTTTCGTCGCGACATTTAACGACACCCAGAACTCGGTGGAATTCGCTTTGTTTCTTCGGCTGATGTCGGCGGGTCCCAAGTCGACGAAACGCGGCAGTGATGCCGATCAAACGTTCGCGTTTCCGATGACGGATCCACTCACTGGTGAGCCCAACGACAGGTATCTGGACGTTCATCAAACAATCACGGCAGGGGGCAAGAAGCCTGCAGACGAAGGCGAGTCCTTCCCGGTTGAAGATGAGGAAGCGCAGCGAACAAGAGTTCGTCAAACCCTCGCGGGCATCCGATACATCCATCCGAATCCCAAGAAGATGCTTGAGCGTTCAGATCGCTACGACCCCGACCACGGGACGGGCTTCTTCCAGCACGTGGGGCGCTTCTCGGATCAGCAGCTGGATGCCGTGGTCGATCGTATTCGCCCGATCATGGCCTCGGTGGTTCCGGAAATCCCGAACCTGTCTTACCAGCGGATGGGGCTCGGCACGGAGGTAGTATTTTACAGCGACACTCCCGTGCGCGGGGCGAGCGGCGTCTACTCGCACGAGCAGTTCT
>ERZ772904.166-NODE-166-length-20767-cov-6.13944_pt1 | contig 20767 bp, 17 predicted proteins | sample MGYA00512122_ERZ772904 | MGnify/ENA primary metagenome ERZ772904 (study PRJEB29015, sample SAMEA2738104) | human oral metagenome | biome: human oral; feature: human-associated habitat; material: saliva | place: China | collected 2269 ... | reverse complement strand
GTGTTGATCTCGGCTTGCATCAGGGCCTTACCGCGGACTTTGTTGGGATCGCGATAGGCGTCGATGATGTTCTGGTAGACGCTCCATGTGACTTCGAGTGCGACGTGGCAATCGCTGGCGAACAGGTCGGCTAGCTGGTGTTGCTGGCGTGGCGTGAGCATGCATGACCGGGTGTGTAACATCCTGCGGGCCTTGTACAGGGGATCCGTGGCACGCCCGCGCCGATGGTGAAGCTCTTGCCCGGTGCGCCTGCGGCACTCATCGAAAGCATCCCCGGCCAAGGTGCACGACGTAGAAGGGGTCCATGACTGCCCTTGCGTAGGGGAGTTCTTCGGCGGCTGCGCTTTTGAACCCGGTGAATCCATCCATCGCGACGATCTCGATGTTCTCGCGCCAGGTGTCGGGCTGTGAGGCCAGCCAGGTTTTGAAGACCCCCTTGGATCGGCCCGGGACCATGTCCAAGAGCCGGGAGGGACCGCGACGGTCTCGTACAGGAGTCAAGTCCAAAATGACGGTGACGTATTTATCGCCGTATGGGGTGTGGCGCCACACGTGTTCATCCACGCCAATGACACGCACCCCCTCGAAACGATCGGGATCATTGATCAGCAGACGCGCCCCTTCGGCCAGGACAGCACAGTGTTAGCGGCTCTTCCAGGACACACCCAGGGCCCGGGCGACGCGCGCCACCGTCAAATGGTGGACCACCAGGCCCGTCAGCGCCCAGCGCACCGCCGCACGCGAGAGCTTCGCGCGCGGATCGGCCGCTTGACTCATATCTTGGCGCCACACATGGGCGCACTGCGAGCACCGGTAGCGGCGCACGCTCACATGCAAGATCGTGGGGCGCCACCCGCAGGGTACGTGCGCGGGGCGCCTGACCACCGTGCCACGCGCCTCGCCCTGGCACCCGCAGCGTCGGCACCACCGGTCCTCACCAGTAATACGGCACGCCAACACTGCATGGTCTGCCTCAATGCACTGGCCCGTCACCTCCAACCCCAAGCTATCCAGGCGTGTGAACGCGCTCAGATCAGGGCGATCAAAGATAGTATTGGGCATGTCGAGGTCTTTCAGATGGACGGTGTCGGAACCCCCATCATCGGAAGACCTCGACCCCTACCCGGCCACGACACGCCCAACCCCGCCCACAACACCTACACCCTCAAATGCGAAGAGCCCGTTTACCCATTTAAGTTCACTACTGCTTCGAAACAATCAAGGTTAGAACGTGAGTGGAGTACAACCACAGCTTGCTTACCAGTACGACATAAAACCTGCTTCATTGACTCGATCTCACTACGTTCTTCAACAGGGTTAAGCCCCTTCAAAGTCTCGTCTCGAAGCCCATATAGCCCCCACACAAACCAGCGAATAAAAAACTGTCCACATATAGCAAGGAGGCCCCGGCAAAATGCCGAGGCCTCCTTAACTTTTAGCTACTAGCCCTTAACCGCACCGGCGGTCAGACCAGAAACAATGTACTTCTGCAGGTACTGGAACAGCAGCACCACGGGCACAGCCGCGATTACCGCACCAGCAGCGAAGATACCCCACGGGGCGTTACGTGCGTCCGAAGCCCAGGCGTACATACCCACAGCCAGCGTGTACTGGTCTTGGGTCTGCAGCACTACGCGGGCAATCACGAAGTCGCCGAAGGAGGAGATGAAGCTCAGCAGCCCCACCACGGCCAGTACCGGCAGCACCAGCGGCATGATGATGGTCCAGAAGGTCTGGGCGTGCGAGGCGCCGTCGATCTCCGCAGCCTCATCGAGCTCACGCGGAATGGAGTTGAAGAAACCGTAGAGCAGGAAGGTGTTGCTACCCAGCGCACCACCCAGGTACACGCAGATCAGACCTAGCTTCGAGTTCAGACCCAGAGCCGGGAATACATCCTGCAGGCCCAGCAGCAACAGGAACAGTGCCACGAAGGCCAGCATCTGCGGGAACATCTGGATCAGCAGCAGGCCGGTCAGAGTGCCGCGACGGCCACGGAAACGGAAACGGCTAAAGGCGTAGGCCGCAGCCGCACCCATCAGCACGGTACCCACAGCGGTCACAGAAGACACGATCAGCGAGTTGAGGATCCAGGACCAGAACACGGAGTACTTACCCGCGCCCAGGGCGGTGAAGTTTTCGAACATGGTGGAGAACTGGAAGTTCTTGAACAGTCCACCGGTCAAAGTGGCGCGCGGCGTTAGAGCCACCGAAACCACGTAGATAAGTGGCACTAGGCAGTAGATAACTGCCAGCACGCCCACAATGTGGCGCCAGCCTACTTCTTGCCACCAGCGCTTGCCGGTGATGGCAGTGTGCAGCTTGGGCTGATTTTTCTTGGTCTTAGCCATCACAGTTCCTCCAGTGCCTTAGTACGGCGGAAGCCGAGCCAGGCGATTACGCCCACCACCACGAAGATGAAGATAGACATGGCTGATGCCAGGCCGTAGTTGGGCGAGCCACCGGCGAAGGCAATCTTGTAAACCATGGAGATAAGCACGTCGGTTTCACCAACGGGAACCGAAATGTTCTTGTAGTTGGGGCCACCACCCGTGAGCATGTAGATCAACGAGAAGTTGTTGAAGTTGAATGCGAAGGAGGCAATCAGCAGCGGCACAGTGGACTGTAGTACCAGTGGCAGCTTAACTGACCAGAAGGTACGCAGACCGGTAGCACCGTCCATCTTGGCAGCCTCTTCCACATCGCTGGGCAGGGACTGCAGGGCACCCAAGCACACCAGGAACATGTACGGGAAACCGAGCCACAGGTTCACGCCCAGGATCGAGAGCTTGGCCAGCCAGCCGTCTTCGAGCCACGGAATGTGGGCACCGCCGAAGAAGAACTGGTTGATGAAACCGAAGTCCTTGTTGAGCATACCGTGCCATACCAGCGTGGATAGGAAGGCCGGGAAGGCGTAGGGCAGGATCAGCAGCGACTGGTAGATCTTGCGGCCCTTTACGCGCTTGTCGTGGAAGACCATGGCCAGGAACAGACCCAGCGCGAAGGTGGACAGCACCGACACCAGGGAGAACACGAAGGACCAGATCAGTGCCTTAACGAAAGGCCCTGCCAGCTCCGAGCCGGTGAACATTTCGGTGTAGTTCTTGGTGCCTACGAATACGCGCCAGCCAGGCTTGAGCTCAACGCCGCTAGCGTCTTTGAAGACACCGGTCTTGTTGTCAGCCTGGTAGACCGCACCGGTGTGGGTGTTGGTCAGCTTGTCAGTCTTAGTGTCGTAGCTGTAGATGGACTTGGCCAGGTAACCGTGGGTACCGTCGGTGGTCTTGTAGTGACCGTCGGCAGCCTTATCGCTAACCGGAACCTGTAGCTTAGCTACCTCGTCCTGACGGGCTACGATCTGGTCGAAGGTTAGGATCTTGTGGCCCTTAACCGAGGTAATGGCGGTGGCGGTGGACTGACCGTCAACGTCCTTTAGCTTGGTCTTGGCGTCACCGATCATAAGCTTGCCGGTTTTTGCGTCACGGATTACCAGCTGTAGTTTGTCACCGTTTTCGACGACGGCGGTGGGCACGGTGGGTGCACCCTCGGCTCGCTGCTCACCGGCAGCCAGGATCGAGTTGACGGCGTCGTCCTTGGTGGAGTTGTGGCCCTGACCGTAGTTGGTCAGCGACACGTAACCGGTGTAGCCCATTACGAACACCTGGTAGACCAGCAGGAATACCATGCCAGGAACCAGGTACTTGGCGGGCAGCATCCGCTTGGAGAAGTAAACCCAGTTGATGATGATTAGCCCGATCACCATGGTGACGGCGATGGCGGTAGAGCCAGCAGTCCAGGCAGCGAATAGGCCATAGACGCCTAGGGCGTCGATGAGCATCATCAAAACTAGTTTGGCAATGAAGCCAGGGCGCATAACGTCGCGCGCATGTGAAGGCGAATAGCTCGCCTGCTTCTTAGTGTCAGCCATTATCCGCACTCACTTCTTGAACTTGGACTCGATGTTTTTAATCATGGCATTCCATGCAGCCTGGGGAGCCTGGCTACCGTTGGCGATATCGACCTCGGTGGTGCCCCAGTAGTCCCATACGTAACCCATTTCCGGAATTGCCGGCATGGGCACGCCTTCACCGGCCACCTGAGCGAAGGACTTAATGTCTGGGTCGGTAACTTCCTTGGCTACTTCCTTCATAGCCGGTACGCGACCACCAAGCTTCTGCAGCTTGGCCTGAGCCGCCTTGGTCTGCAAGAACTCGAAGAACTTAGCTACCAGCACCGGGTTCTTAGTCTTGGAGGACTGGTAGAACATCTGTACACCAACGAAGGGCCGAGCCGGCTGCCCACCAGCGGAAGGAATGGGCAGGATGGTGATGTCCATGTTGGCCTTGCGGAAGTCGGTGACGTTCCAGGGACCGGTCACAATGTAGGGTGACTGGCCGTTGAGGAAGGCTTCCTTGGCGATGTCAGAGGTGATGGAGGGGTTGAAGATACCAGCCTTACCCTGGGTACGCAGCCAGTTAGCGTAGTTCTGGCCGTTTTGGCCACCTAGTGCCAGCTGGTTGGTGTAGGAGCCATCCTTACCCTGTTTGAATACGGGAGCACCAAACGAGGTCTGGAAGGCGTAGAAGTGATAGGGGTCGCCCTTGTCACCCATCTGCACGATGAAGGGGTACTTAACACCGGCGCTCTTACCGGCGCTAATCATTTCATCGAAGGTCTTGGGGGTGGTGGTGGTGAGCTTGTTGTTACGCACCAATGCCACAGACTCTACTGAGTAGGGTACGCCGTAGGTCTGACCGTCATAGGTTACGCCCGCAATGGCAGCCTCGGAGAACTTGTCCTTGTTCTCACCTAGGTCCACGGGTGCAACTACACCGTTAGAAACTAGGGAACCTAGCTTGTCGTGAGCCATTACGGTGACGTCAGGGCCTTTGCCAGTGGGAACCTGCGTAATGAATTCCTGGTCCATGTTCGACTCGGACTTTTGGACCACATTGACCTTAATGCCGCTGGAGGCAGTGAAGTCTTTCGCCAGTTCCTGAATCTGGGTATATCGCGTATCATCAGCCCAGACAGTAAGTACAGCTGTACTTGCGTCAGACTGGTTTTTAGTAGCGCCAGTTGAGCCACCACAGGCAGCCAGCGAGGCTGTCATGATCATGGCTACAAGCGCCGCTATGCCACGTCGCATGTCAACTCCTGTTGTTGCGTGTCGCCCTACTCCCGTTAGCGGCCGACTTAAACCCCACTGTAAACGTCCTGAAACGTTTCTGCAACAGTTTTTTTAAAGATTTTTAATTGCTATATTGGTTAGGTAAGTTTCCCCTGAAATAGCCCCGCATTTAGAGAGGGTCTTCAATGTCGAAGCAACGCACTCGCATGACAGACATTGCCGCACGTGCGCAGGTTTCTACTGCAACCGTTTCGCGTGTCTTCAATGGGGTGGGCCAAGTTTCCGAAGCAACTAGGGCTAAAGTACTTACCGCTATTGATGAGTTGGGCTATGAACGCCCTGTACTAGAGCTTACCAGCAGATTACCTAATGTGGGCGTAATTTTACCTGAGCTGACCAACCCAATTTTTGCGGCCTTCGCCCATAACCTACAAAACGCCATTGCCGCGTCTGGCGGGGTGGCCATGCTACGTTCACAAACTCCCGGCGCTACCTCAGAACTAGACCATCTTGAGTCACTTATTGCTCATGATGTTGACGGCATTATTTTTGTCTCCGGCCGTCACGCTGATTATTTAGGCGATCTTAACCGCTATCAGGATTTAACGGATCGACGTATTCCGTTCGTTACTATTAATGGTGCCCGCCCAGAGATTGCCGCCCCAGACTTTTCTACTGGCGACGCCGCCGGGATCCGCGCTGCGATAGGTCACCTGGCCCAGCTTGGGCACAGCAATATTGCTCTGCTGACCGGCCGTTCCCATGTGGTTCCCTCAGCCCGGAAGTTAGCTGCCTTCCGTGAGGTTATGGACGAGCTATTTGACGTAGAAAACCCGTTAACGGCAGAGACTTTCTACACCTATGAGGCTGCGGCGGCGGCTACTGGCCCGCTTATTCGCGCCGGTGCCACGGCAGTGGTGTGCGGTTCTGACGTGCAGGCGCTGGGGGTAATTCGGGCTTTGCGCGACGCCGGATTAAGCGTTCCCGACGACGTCTCAGTAGTGGGTTATGACGACACCTTCCTTATGAGCCACGTGGATCCGGCCCTAACTACTGTGCGTCAACCGGTTAACGCCATTACTAACGCGGCCGTGCAAACCCTGTTTGACGCTATAGGTTCAGCCCGCACGCTTGTCCATGAGGATTACGTTTACAACCCTGACCTGGTGGTACGCTCCTCTACCGCGCCAATGCGACCGCGTTCCTAAACTCCGTGGGCCTGACTGTTTTGCGCGCGGGCGGCGTTGTAGCGCCCTAGGGTTTCTAGCGCCACGCACACTATCCCAGCTGCGCACACGAGCACCAGCCAAGAGTTTGCGGTTAGCGCTGCCAGGTCAAAAAAGCCGCGTAGCGGCGCCAACAACACCACAGCTAAAGCAGCGGCGCTCATTATGACCACTAGCGCGGCCCGCCACCACACCCAAGGGCGCGCCGTCAAAGACAACAGCCACAGTCCCCCGGCCACAAGCACCAGGGTGCATACCGAACTGATTTGGTTACGGTTGGACCCCATCAAAATCAGGGTTAGCCGCGCACACAGCACCCCAACCACCACAATCACGCCGGCGGGCACAGACAATCGCAGCACGCGAGCCAAGAAACCAGCGCGGTAACGCTGATTAGTGGGCGCCAGGGCCAGCACAAAGGCTGGAATACCAATGGTTAGTGAAGAAACAATGGTCAGCTGACGCGGCAGGAAGGGATAAACAAACCCAGTTATAGCCACTACTGCTGCCAGCAGCGCCGCCCAGGTGGTTTTGGTTAGGAACAGTGAGGCTACGCGTTCCATATTGGCAATTACGCGCCTACCTTCAGCCACCACTGAGGGCAGGGCATCAAATTGGGAGTTAAGTAGCACCAGGCGCGAAACTGCTTTAGTAGCTGGGGCCGCATTCCCCATAGCGATACCCAGGTCAGCGTCTTTAAGTGCCAAAGCATCGTTGACGCCGTCGCCGGTCATGGCCACGGTGTGACCGCGAGATTTAAGGGCGTTAACGAAGGCACGTTTTTGTTCCGGGGTTACGCGCCCAAACACGGTGTGCTTTTCGAGCACGTCAGCTAAAGCCTGGGTGTCTTCAATAGCGGGCAGGGTGCGGGCATCAACCCCAACCGGTTCGCCACCGTCGGGGTTACGTAAACCCAGGTGCGCGGCAATAGCGGCCACAGTAACCGGGTTGTCACCGCTAATTACTCGTACTGCCACGCCTTGGCGCTTGAAATAATCCAGGGTTTGGGCGGCGTCGGGACGCACCTGCTCAGCTAGCACCACCAGCAGGGCGGCGGTTAGATCTTTTGGCAGCGTGGGGTTTTCACTTTGATCTAGCGCCTGGTTTGAGTGGGCTAGCACCAGCACACGTTTACCCGTGCCCGCCAGAGCTTTGACTCGCTCTAGTGCGGCGTTGTCAGTGCTGCCTAAGCCAGTGCCGTCAGAGTCCGCATTGTCCGTCTCCGTGCTGCCTGAGCCAGTGCTACCAGCCAGTACGATTTCGGGGGCTCCCAAAACATAGGCGCCAGCTTGGGTTTGCACTGCCGACCATTTACGGGCGGAGTTAAAAGCAATAGCGTAGCGGGCTTGGGCTGGTTCAAGGCCAGTTAGTCCAGCAGCGATAGCGCTGCCGGTAGCGTTAACCTCACTGCCACCCACCAGATAGGCCAAGGCGGCCCGAGCGGCGTCGTCGGCACTGGCCGGGACGACGGCGCCAGAGCCAGTCCCAGCGCTACCCCCAGCGGCGACGTCGGCACTAACCTTGCCAGCGGCGGGGCTGCTACCATCACCATCAGCGCAAGCAGAACCCAAGCAGTTTTCAATATGGTCAAGCTCCACCGCGCCGCTAGTGAGCGTACCGGTCTTATCCAGGCACAGCATGTCCACGCGCGCCAGCACCTCAACCGCCGGCAATTCCTGCACCAGCACCTTACGTCGGGCCAAAGTCATGGCTGCCGCTGCGAAGTTAACCGAAGTTAGCAGCACCAAGCCCTGAGGCACCATGCCCACCACTCCGGCCACGGCCAACACCATCGCAGCCTTCCACTGGCCACTGTCAAGTGCCTCGCTAATACCGCCCGCAACCCGCAGCTGCGACCACAGCAGCAGCAGCGTCATGGGCACAATAACCCAAGAAATCCAGGTCAGCACCCGGTTAGTGCCCTCTTGTAGCTCGCTGGTGACCACTGAATATTTACGGGCCTCCATAGCCAAACGGTTAGCGTAGGAGTGCTCCCCCACCGCTGTGACGCGGATACGGGCGCTACCGCCAATCACTGTGGTGCCGCTTAAAACCTGATCATTTTCGTGCTTACGCACCGCCACCGACTCGCCGGTAAGAATCGACTCATCAATTTCGCAGCCATTAGAGCTAAGCACCTGGCCATCTGCGGGCACTTGATCGCCGCTACGCAGCTCCAGCAACTCCCCCAGTACTACCTGGGAAACCTCAATGTCTTTAGCTTCCCCATCGCGAATAACATGCGCCGTAGGGGCCGCTAACACCGCCAAATTATCCAGGGCGCGTTTAGCTCGCAGCTCCGCAATAGTGCCGGTAAGCGTATTTAGTAGCAGCACAAAACCGAATACGGCATCCTGCCAAGAGCCCACCGCCAGCACCACCACCACGGCGCTAGCCAAGATCGCGTTAAAAATCGTAAATACGTTCGCCCGCAAAATCGCGACTATAGAGCGCGAAGAAGAGTTATCAAACTCGTTAGTTTCGTCTGCGGCGCGCGCGTGGGCCACCTGTTTAAAACTAAGCCCTTGAGCTAAATAAAGCTCGTCTAGTGCAGGCGGCGTATAGGAAGCGTGACCCACTCGCGCACTCATATTTTTCCTCTCTGTCAGCTTCAGCTGGCTTCTAGCCTCAGTCAGTTAGCTTTTAGCCTCGGCCAGCCAGCACCCTCAGTCAGTTAGCTTCAGTCAGTTAGCTTCAGTCAGCTTCAGGAATGTGACGGCGGCCAGACTCGGCACTAACCGCCTGGCTTAGCGGCCCCTGCTTGCGCTGCATAGCGCGCGTGGCCAGCAGCGACGCCACCGCCGTAACCACCAGCGTCACCACAATCACTGCCAGAGAAAGCAGGTTTGAAGGCTCGGGCACAATCTCAATGGGCTTGCCGGAGTTAAGGAAAGACAGGTCATTTTCGTGCAGGGCGTGGTTGATCAGCTTGAAACCAATGAAGCTCAAAATCACGGCCAAGCCGTAAGACAGGTAAATCAGGCGCTCCAGCAGCCCGTCAATCAAGAAGAACAGCTGGCGCAAGCCCAGCAGCGAGAAAGCGTTAGCGGCCATCACCAGGTAGGGCTCCTGGGTTAAACCGAAAATCGCGGGGATAGAGTCAAAAGCGAACATCAAGTCTGCGCTACCCAAAGCGATAATCACCAGCAGCAGCGGGGTGATCATCAGCCGGCCACCGTGGCTAATAACTAGGCGGTTACCTACAAAACCCTCAGTGGTGGGCACCAGCTTACGCACCCAAGCGGTGAAGGTGTTTTCGTGGTACTCCTCATCCTCTTCTTCATCTTTTTTACTGATGGCTTCGCGCACCTGGTTGATAGCGGTGTAAATCAAGAACGCGCCAAACAGGTAGAAAACCCAGCTGAACTGGGAGATCAGCACCGCACCCAAGGCAATAAAGACAAAGCGCAGCACCAGGGCAATGATGATGCCGTACATCAGGGCTTTTTGCTGGTATTCACGCGGTACCCTGAAGGCACCCAAAATAATGATAAAAACGAACAGGTTATCTACGCTCAAAGACCACTCGGTGAGCCAGCCGGCATAGAACTGGCCCGCATATTGGCCCCCGTAGATGGCCCACACCAGCACCCCAAACAGCACTGCCAGGCTGATATAGCCAATAGACCAGGTGGTGGCTTCTTTCATGGTGGGGGCGTGCGGCTTGCGCACATGGCCCACAATGTCCACCGTAATCAGCGCAACGATGATGGTGATTAGGCCAATCCAGCCAAGCAAATGGACGTGCACTTAGGTGCTCCTCCGGTACGTGTCGCAGGTATCGAAGGTCTCCTCCCGCCCGCTTAGCTGGGCCCGCGACGCCGGGTTTGCCTGCTGCAAACCGTGATGACGACGTCGTTGTTAGTGGAAGTACTCCCCTTATGGTCACTGTTAACTATACCGCGAGCGCCGGTGGGTTTTGGTGGTGGGTTTCTGTGGGGTTTGTTTGTGGTTTGGGTTACTTTTGTGGGTTTTGGTTTGTGGTGGGGTGTGTTTGGGGGTGGGTTTAGCTGACTTGGTTTATGGTGCGGAGTTCTTTTTTGAGGTCTTTTAGTTCGTCGCGTAGGCGGGCGGCGAGTTCGAATTGGAGGTTGGTGGCGGCGGTGTGCATTTGTTGGGTGAGTTCTTCGATGAGGTTGGTTAGGTCTGTGGTGGCGGCGGTGTTGAGTTTGGGGGTGGTTTGGGGTGTGTCGCGGCGGGTTTTGGTTTGGGTGTTTTTGTGGTTGTTGCGGTAGCCGGTGGCGAGGAGGTCTTGGGTGTCTATGTCTTCGCGGGCGAGCATGTCGGTGACGTCGGCGATTTTTTTGCGTAGGGGTTGGGGGTTGATGCCGTGTTTTTTGTTGTAGGCGATTTGTTTGGTGCGGCGGCGTTGGGTTTCGTCGATGGCTTGTTTCATGGCGGGGGTGATTTTGTCGGCGTACATGTGTACTTCGCCGCTGACGTTGCGGGCGGCGCGGCCGATGGTTTGGATGAGGGAGGTGGTTGAGCGTAGGAAGCCTTCTTTGTCGGCGTCGAGGATGGCGACTAGGGAGACTTCGGGTAGGTCTAGGCCTTCGCGTAGGAGGTTGATGCCTACTAGTACGTCGTAGGTGCCTTGGCGTAGTTCGCGTAGGAGTTCTACGCGGCGGAGGGTGTCTACGTCTGAGTGTAGGTATTCGACGCGGATGCCTCGATCGGCCATGTAGGTGGTTAGGTCTTCGGCCATGCGTTTGGTGAGGGTGGTGATGAGGATTCTTTCGTTTTTGTTTACGCGTTGGCGGACTTGGTTGAGGATGTCGTCGATTTGGCCTTGGGTGGGTTTGACGATGATTTTGGGGTCTACTAGTCCGGTGGGGCGGATGATTTGTTCTACTGGGGTGTCGGTGCGTTGTAGTTCGTATTTGCCGGGGGTGGCTGATAGGTAGAGGGTTTGGCCGATGCGTTGTTCGAATTCGTTGAATTTGAGGGGGCGGTTGTCGGCGGCTGAGGGTAGGCGGAAGCCGTGGTCGATGAGGATGCGTTTGCGTGAGGCGTCGCCTTCGTACATGGCGCCGATTTGGGGGATGGTGACGTGGGATTCGTCGATGACTAGTAGGAAGTCGTCTGGGAAGTAGTCGAGGAGGGTGTGGGGTGGTTGGCCGGGTTGGCGGCCGTCGATGTGCATGGAGTAGTTTTCGATGCCTGAGCAGATGCCTACTTGTTGGAGCATTTCGAGGTCGTAGGTGGTGCGCATTTTGAGGCGTTGGGCTTCGAGGAGTTTGTTTTGTTTTTGGAGTTCTTTGAGGCGTTGGGCTAGTTCGGTTTCGATGCCTTGGATGGCTTGTTTCATGCGTTGTTCGCTGGCTACGTAGTGGGAGGCGGGGAAGATGTAGACGTTGTTGGTTTGGTTGATTACGTTGCCGGTGATGGGGTGGAGGGTGGCTAGGTTTTCGATTTCGTCGCCGAACATTTCGATGCGGATGGCGAGTTCTTCGTACATGGGGATGATTTCGATGGTGTCGCCGCGTACTCTGAATGTGCCTCGGGTGAAGTCGATGTCGTTGCGGGTGTATTGCATGGCGACGAATTTGTGTAGGAGGGTGTCGCGGTCGATTTCTTGGCCTACTTGGAGGGGTACCATGCGGGCTACGTATTCTTCGGGGGTGCCTAGGCCGTAGATGCAGGAGACTGAGGCTACGACTACTGTGTCGCGGCGGGTTAGTAGGGAGTTGGTGGCGCTGTGGCGTAGGCGTTCGACTTCGTCGTTGATGGAGGAGTCTTTTTCGATGAAGGTGTCGGTTTGGGGGATGTAGGCTTCGGGTTGGTAGTAGTCGTAGTAGGAGACGAAGTATTCGACGGCGTTGTTGGGTAGTAGTTGGCGGAATTCTGCTGCCATTTGGGCGGCTAGGGTTTTGTTGGGTTCGAGGATGAGGGTGGGGCGTTGGATTTGTTCGATTAGCCAGGCGGTGGTGGCTGATTTGCCGGTGCCGGTGGCACCTAGGAGGATGATGTCTTTTTCGCCTGCGTTTAGGCGTTTGGTGATTTCGGCGATGGCTTGGGGTTGGTCGCCGCTGGGTTGGTAGGGGCTGATTACTTTGAAGGGGTTTTGGGCGCGGCGCAGATCTGGCATGGCCCTATTTTATGGGGGGTTTGGGTGGGGGTGGTGGTTTTATTCTGGGCGCGCAGTTTTTGTGGGGGCGGTTAGAGTTTGGGGGTGGTTTGGGTTAGGGCGTTGATGGCTTGCCAGACTTGTTTGGTTTGGGTTTGTAGCTCAGCGGGGGTGGTGTTGTTGGTGATGATCCAGTGGTGGGGGGCTTGGGCGGCGACGCGGCGGCGTTGGGTGTCGCTGGCTTGGTTGTTGATGCGGGCTTTGGCTTGGGTGGGGTTTAGGCCGCGTTTGTTTAGGCGTTGCAGGCGGGTGTTTAGTTCGGTTTCTACTACGACGACGCCGTCGTAGGGCGGTAGGTGACCGGCTAGGGCTTGTTCGGCTAGTAGGGGCACGTCATAGATGGCGATGGGGGTTTTAGCTTGGGTTAGCTGGCTCCAGGCTTGGGCGGCGATTAGAGGGTGGGTGATGGCTTCTAGATCGGCGCGGGCGGTGGGGTTAGTGAAGACGATTTTAGCTAGGGCGCCCCGGTTTAGTTGGCCGTCGTGGTCGATAATGGCGGGCCCGAAACGCTTAGCTACCTGGGTTAGGGCGTCGCTGCCTGGGGCTAGTAGGTTGTGGGCGATCTGGTCGGCGTCCACAACGGTGGCGCCCCAGGTGGCGAAGAGTTTAGCGACGCTAGATTTTCCGCTACCGATACCCCCGGTGAGGCCCACAATGAAAACCATTAGTTTTCTTCCACCCAGGCGGCAAGCGTTGCAGCTAGTTTAGGTACGTCCACGTCGGTGGGTACATGTAAAAACCCGGCTTTAGCCCCATAGGTTTTGGTGGCCTGGATGGCGCTGTAAAGCGTGGTGTTACAAACATAGGTGCCCGCATGCCAGGAGATAGCGGCATCAAAACCAGCATTTTTTAGGCTGCCCAGCAGGGCGGTGGTGTCGATGGTGGCGAACAGGCCGTCGGCGTCGGCGGGGTCTACCGCAGAGCGGGTGGGGCTAAAACCACTGTTGTCTTGGCCTTCTTGCTCGTTAACGGCGATGCGTTCAACATGCAGCTGGCTGGCGGCGGCGTAAAGCCCGCAAGATAAAACAATCTGTGGGCGTTTAGCTTCAATCAGGGCCTGGATACGTCCGCGAGCGCCAGTGAAGGTTACCGGTAGTAGCTGTGCTTCTAGGCCGGTGGTGGCGTATTGGGTTTGTAGGAGCTCAACTAGGGCCTGGGTGGGGTTGACCGGGTTGGGCCCAAAGGGTTCAAATCCGGTGATAAGCGCGCGCGTCATGGTTTCACCCTAGCACCGCTTAGTTAACTAGCTGTAGTGGTTAGACTGGTTGTGGTTTCACCTGGCTATAAGTGCTTACCCTTTTGATCTAGATGCTCCCCCCGGGTGTGGTTTAGCTGTTTTGGGTTAGTTGGTTGACGAAGTTTTTGATTAGCGCCTGTACTTGGCTCCAGGTTTTGGTGTTTGGGGCGCTAAGCAAGCCGTGTACTGTGCCCGCCAGCATGTGTAGTTCTACCTTTGCGCCGCCGTCGACTAGTTCAAAAGCCCAAGCCTGGCCCTCATCACGCAACGGGTCCACGGGGTTAATAAACACGATCACTGGCGGCATTTTTTTAGCCAGTGCCCGCGCGTAGGGGTAGGAGGCAAGGCTTGGGGCGGTGGGGGCGTAGTGGTTCCAGGCGTGGGTGGCGGCGGTTTTAGTCCATACTGGCCCGCGCGAGTATTGGTTGTAGGAGGCGGTTTTTAGGCGTGGGTCTAGGCAGGGCTCTAAAGCGATAAAGCCACTTACCCCAAGCGGTTTTTGGGCCTGGATGAGCCGGGCTAGTGTTTGGTAGCCAAGGCCAGCCCCGGCTGAGTCGCCGTAAATAAACACGGGCACACCGTAGGTGGCGGCGCGTTCTAAAACTGCCTCGCATTGGGTGGCGGCGTGGGGGTATTTAGCTTCTGGCGCCAGGGTGTAGTTGGGGCTTAGCACCACGGCGTCAAGTAGATCGGCTAGCTCTAAGTTACGGGCGTCGTCGAACCTGGCCCGGCCGCAAACGTAGCCGCCTCCATGTAGCGACACCACCACGCAGCGCGGGGAGCGTCCTTTACGTGACAAGATGCGCAGCTCTATTGCCGCGCTGCTTTGAGCCCCTGCCTCTACCGGCAGCTGGGTTACCTCAACTAGGTGGCCTGCCTCTAGTGGGGCCTGGGCGCCTAGTAGTTTGTCACCGCGTTCACGTAGCGCCTGTACCTGCCAGGTGGTTTGGGGTGGGATACCTTTCACCAGGGTCGCTATTTCGGGGGCAATATAGGGGGCCGGGGCCGGTTTGGGTAGGGCGGCGAGGAAAGAGTTAACTGCCTGCTGGAATTTTTCGCTTTTATCGCGCCGCACGCAGTGGGTGGCGCCGCTGATCAAGGCCGTGTGCAGGTGGGGGTTAGCGTATGTGGCTAGCTTTTCTAGGCCCGCTTGGCCGAGCAAAACGTCGGGGCCGTCACCGGTTAACACCAAGGTGGGTACTTGTAGCTCTTTGATTATTTCGCGCCCAGCCAGGCCCACCACCCCGGTGGCGATGAAGTCGCGGTCCACCTGGGTTTTAGCCTGCGCCCAGGGCCCGTATTCGCTTAGCGGCCAGCTGCGATAAGCCTGCTTGGCTAGCAGTAGGTTAGCGATGGCGCCGCTTTGGTCGCGGCTGATGCGTTCAAGGCCGCCCACAGACTCCCCCGCATTGTTTTTGTAGATTGCCTCCTGGGTGGGGGTGAGCAGGGCGGGGTCTTCTAGCACCACTGCCCGCACCAGCTGGGGGTGGTCAGCGGCCACGCCGGCCGCTATCGCTCCACCCATAGAATGCCCAAAAAGCACCACCTGGCCGCCAATACTTTGGCTAGCCTCGACTCGAACCGTCTCAGCGGCGGCTTGCAGAGCGCTTTGGAAAGGGGCCTGTAACTGTTGGGGGCTAAAACGCGGCGAGAGGCCGTGACCCAAACTGTCTACCAGCACTACCCGCCACTGCTCACCCCAGCGCGCACCAATATCAGCTAGTGAGGCGCCGTTGTCACTAACCCCGTGGAAAGCCACGATAGTGCCTTTAGGGTTAGCAGCCCGGTCAACGATAGTGCGGGACAAAACCTCGGGGTAGTCGCCGTCGCCTAGCCGCGGGTCCTGGCTATTTAGCTGCGGGTCACCGGGGGCAGGTAGATCAGCGCTGGTGCAAGCTGTCTGGCAGGAGCAGTCACTTGGAATTTGGCAGTCGCTGCCAGGGCTAGGCAGGGTGGGGTCAGGCATATCAAGCTCCATTGCAAACACCTACAAACACTTACAGACACCTACAAAATCATCTCTTCCCTATAATTATTACATGGGGTTTTATAGGCAACGGACGAAATGTCAGTATCTGTAAGGACACACCACTCTAGGCGGCCAGCAACTACCCCCACCGGGTGAAACACCCATCTGTAGGGCCACAATAGGTAGTTCCCCTACCAGATCCTTTACCAGGCCCTCTACCGGAGGTCACTTTTTTAAGCCGCGCGGCCGGGTACGGCAAACCTAGCCCGCACCCACCAGACGACCAGTCAAGGTCAGCAACGCCCCGGCTTATCCCCCAGCTAGCCTCTCCCCTGCCCTGGCCCCAGGGGATAAACTTCCCCAGCCTTTGCTGCCATAGCAGTCAAGTAGTCCTTGCGTGCCGGTCTTAAACTACGACGACGGCGCTCGTCCTTGGCTGGGACGTTAGCTTTCGTGGGCTAGAGAAACTACCTGTTTTTCTAGATCAAAATAGACAACCAATAGTTCATCAGTTAGCTCAGGGTTGAAGCTTAGATCGAGGACGAAAGCTTGCTGATCTGTTTCTTCATCAAGCAAACTGCCAAAACGCACGATTTTCAAGAAATCTACCATTTGCGCAAATGACATTGCCCCCGGGTCACATGAGGGGAACAGTTCCGCTAGCGTATCTGGCTCTAGCTCGCCTCGGTGGTACTCCATGAAATATGAGACAGTCCCATAGTGACTAGCATCCTTACTTGACAGCGTCTGTTTCAAAAACTCCTTGGCAGTTGCAAGCAACCCATCTGCATCATCCAGGGATGAGGCCACTAAAGCCATTGCCGCACCATTAGAGGTTAGCTCTTCATCAACATCCAAATAGAAGGAAGTTCCAGCTTCTTGCGGGGAAAGAAAAATCTCTTCCCCTGCCTCATATTCAATACCAGGATATTTGCTGCTCTTTAAAAACATTAGATCCTCCATACCAAGCAGGGCTTCTTTGGCCTCGCACTCGAAGCACTTTACACTCTAACATAGCCAACTAGTATTTTTAAGACAGATGCTCCCTACAGTAATTAGCGCAAACTCTATTGTGGCACACCATAGATCTCCTCAACCTGCCAGCCACTACCGGTATATGACAAAGTAACTAATGCCGCCCATTTACTTTGTTTAACATCAACTTTTGATCCGTCACCGAGATATTCGATGCCACCAGTTTGGTAATACCAAAGCTCGACAACAACTTTATCTTTAACATCTTTACGCACCCAAGCATCCGTAAACGTTACATGCATTTCATCAACCCAGCCACCATCAGCATGTAATTTCTGTATAGCTGCCGGAGTTGTGGCACAAGATTTATGAGTCCCTTTACACAGAGTCTTATATTCTTCAACTTTTCCCGTAGAAAATGCGTAATTATATAAGTCAACCGCATACTTAGCCGTGGCCACAGCTCCTTCATCAGTGTTTTGTGTGATTTCGTCAGGCCTGATTGGGGCTTGCATTTTCAAAGCCTCACTACGTTTCTTCGCCTCCTGTGGCGTAGGTATCCATTTCACCGAAGCAGAAGGCGCCGGCATTGATGTCGGCGTCGCTGAAACCGTGCCTCGCGCCCCTGCACGGCTCGCACTTGTTGCACTTGCACTGGCCACACCGACCAAAACCTGCCCAGTATGAGTCTCTCTGAGGTTATATAAAATTGCACCACACAAAGTCACACTGACACAAAGCATAAAAACTACCATCACCCGCATAGGCAGCCAACTGATTTTCAATCGTTTCATTAAGGTCAGCCCCATTAACAAGCTAAAAGCTTTTAGTGTTTTTCTTCAACATAAATTTCCTGCACTTTCCATTCAACACCATCAAATTTCAAGGTAATCAAAGAGGCGAACTTACCAGCAGGAATATCCTGAAGCTCACCTTGACCAGAGTGTTCTTGACTAGCAGTACGGTAAAACCAAAGCTGCACAACTACATTTTTAGTAACATCTTTGCGAACCCAACCGCTAACAAAAGTTACCTGTATTGGATCTACCCAACCACCATTTTGATGCATCTTAAGCGTGTCCGCCGGAACCTTAACGCACGATTTCCTATCGCTAATGCACAGAGCTTTATACTCATCTACATTTCCCGTAGCAAACGCATAGTTATATAGCTCAATGGCATACTTGGCCGTGGCCACAGCACCATCATCGGTATTCTGTGTGATTTCTTCTGGCTTAGCTGGAAGCGGCATGCTCAAAGCCTCAGCGCGCTTCTTGGCTTCCTGGGCTGTGGGCGTCCATTTAACTGAGGCAGAAGGTGTCGGCGTTGATGTCTGCGTCGCTGAAACCATGCCTCGTGCCCCTGCGCGGTTCACACTTGTCGCACTCGCACTGGCCACAGCGCCCCCACCAGGCAAAGCCTGCCCAGCCTGGGCGTCTTTACCACCATAAAAGTCCACAAAGTACCAGCCGGCGCTGATACACAGCACCACTACCAGCGCTACTCGCACCAGCGGCCAGCGGTCTTGCGGTTTAATGCGCAGCCAGGGTGGCAGCCCACTTCTAGCCCGCTTTTTCTTGTGGCCCGCAATGCCAGTCTCACCGCTACCCTTAGCGCCGCCCTCAAGGTGAGCCTCACCATTAGCCTCACCACCGCCCTCAAAGCGAGTCTCAGGCGCAGCCTCATCTTCACCAAATTTGGTCGCGCTAGGTTCAGCCGCCGGCAAGTCGGCTGGCTTATTTTTAAATCCCTTCATTGGGATCGCCCCCGTATTTCAGCTGGTGAACAGGGCTGAAACACGACTTAGTGCGCCAGCCAGTTCAAAACAAAGTTGAATCAGAGTAGCGCACATCACTTTAATTACACAAGGGAATCTGACAATCTGTGGATATTGCATGTAGTTCTGACATGCATCTAACCCTTACTCAAGAACCTGACGGCAGCCCCGCGCCCCTTTTCGATCTTTTCCAGTTCGCGCCCCTCTACTGCGCTTGCCGACACCCACCGCTTAGAAAACAGCTCCTGCGCCGCCTGGATCATGACCCCACAGGCATAGGGATCTTTTTCCTCGCTAATCGCCCTGGCAAACACCGCCTTGGTTTTTAGCCTAAGCTCCTCCCCTTGAGCGCGGTGAAAGGACATTTGCATGAGACTAGCCGCGCCCCAAGCCCGGCATAGTGCGTCGTCGTCGTTAAAAAGCACCCGAGTCAAAACGTCAATCTCACCTGCGCCACCAACCCACCCCAAAGCGATAACCACCTTGCGGCGAAGCTGAACGTCCCCGGTAGCAAGCAGGGCACAAAGCGGCCCCACAAGCCTGTCACAGTAGGGCGCGTAAAAGTCTAGGTGCCTTAGTTTGGTCAATACCTCAGCTGCCAGGGCGGCGGTGAGCACCCGGATTTTCTCCTCCCCTCCCCCAGACAGCTGCGCCAACAGGAAGTCAAGCCCCGCCTGCCCGTGCTTGTCGAAGCGGGAGGCCAAATAGACTTCTTTGCCCGCCCGCCAATCTGCACAGATAAGCTCGTAGTGCGCGGCAATGTCCTGGGTTTCGCTGCCTCCTTGCCACATGGGCCCCTCCTTACCTCATTGGTGCCGACGGCACCCTTGGCTTCGCTCTCGACGCCGGCAAGGCCCAGCTCGCCGCCGTTACCTACAAAATCGTCCCTCGCCTATAAAAACAGTATTGAAAAATCATAGGCGACGGACGATTTTACCTGTAAATCTCAGGTATAGACCCGGAAAGGATTTAGACATGTCCACTGAAATGAGCCTAGCTAAACTCAGTCAACGCCTAGTGCCACCAATTCTTAACTCGCAGGCGGCCACGCGCTTCGCTGCCCTGCACCCCCTGGCGCCCGCCCCTGCCCCATTTTGGATGCGCCGGCGTTTTTGCCTGCGCACCCACGGCCCACTGACCTGGGTCACCCCCAAGCGCCCGGCCGCAAAATTTCAACAGGCTCACCGCCCCCGCCAGGCTGGCCCAGATCTGCGCCCTGATTTAGATCCCCTGTTGGCGCCAGCTGATACCGCACTGATTTATCTACACGGCGGCGCCTATGTCCAGGCCATGTCTGCTTTCCAGTGGAATATTGTGGCTGGGCTATCTGACCGCACGAGTTTGCCGGTGCTTGTGGTGGATTATCCGCTGGCTCCCGCCCGCTGCGCCCAGGATGCGTTTGCGCTGGTGAACGCAGCTATCGACTATGCGCAGCTGCTCTATAAGCGTGTCATTTTGGTTGGCGACTCTGCTGGCGGCGGCCTGTGTGCCTCCCTGGCAATGCAGCGCCGCGACCTGTCTTTAAGCCAGGTTGATGGCTTGATTTTGTACTCGCCGTGGGTTGATGTGACCATGACCAACCCGGATATTGCCGCCATTTTGCCTCGCGACCCGATGCTTGGGGTGCCCGGCCTGAAATGGGCAGGGCAGGTTTGGGCCGGCAAGCTGGCAACTAAGGATCCGCGCATCAGCCCCCTATATGGCTCATTTGACCGCTTGCCCCCCATGCGTGTTTTCGCAGGCAGCGACGACATTATCACGCCCGACGTCGTAGAGTTTGCCCGCCGCGCACTGGACGCGGGGGTTGACGTCAAGCTGCGTTTTGAGCCTGGAGCCTTCCATGTTTATGTGGCCGGGGGCCCACTTATCCCCGAGGCTAGGCGGGCATTGGATTATTCAGCCCAGTTCATCAACCAGGTCAGGGGGCTTTAAGGGATTTTTACAGACTTTAAGTAGGCGGCTTTCAGTGGGAGGTTTTAAGCCCCTTGAGCTAAGGGCTCCTTGGGTTAGCGCCGGGGTAGGCATGGCAGTGGGTCCAACGCCGACGGCGCCGTTGGGTTCGCTCTCGACGCCGGCAATGCCCAGCTCGCCGCCGTTACCTACAAAATCGTCCCTCGCCTATAAAAACAGTATTGAAAAATCATAGGCGACGGACGATTTTACCTGTAAATCTCAGGTGCAGACCTCAAGGTAGACCTTAGTTATCACGCAAACACCCAAAGGCAAACTCCCTAGTCACATCCCCATGCGCAGAAACACGGCAGTAGAACTCCTCAATAAGGTCACGCTTACCGCGTAGTGACGGCGACGCCGCCAAGGCCCGAGAGA
>ERZ772904.151-NODE-151-length-21738-cov-6.83748_pt1 | contig 21738 bp, 11 predicted proteins | sample MGYA00512122_ERZ772904 | MGnify/ENA primary metagenome ERZ772904 (study PRJEB29015, sample SAMEA2738104) | human oral metagenome | biome: human oral; feature: human-associated habitat; material: saliva | place: China | collected 2269 ... | reverse complement strand
CGGGCTGCTCTGCCGGCTCTGGCTGGGCGGGCTGCTCTGCCGGCTCTGGCTGGGCAAGCTTTTCGGCTGGCTCAGTCTCGGTGGTCGGCTCGGCCTTAGTGTCCGCTTTGGCCTCGGCGTCCTTTTTGGGCTGGCCTAGAGTGCAGCCGTCGAGAGAGTCGTGCAGTTCGTCGTCGGAAAGAAAAACGCTACGCAGCTGGGGGCTGACCGCAAAGCCTCGCACATCAGCGCGCAGGTCGGCACGGAAACTGGGGGCGGCCAGGCGCGGGTCGTCAGCATTCAGCACTACCGTGCCAGTGGTGGCGCGGGCAACCTTGTGTAGCAGGGAGGCGGTGTAGTCAATCTCCCCAAAGCGGTCTAGCTGGTCGCGCATGACGTTTAGCAGCAGGGCGGCGCGCGGCTTGACGGTACGCACGAAATGGGTGGCGTGGGCTTCGTCCAGCTCCAGTACGGCGACGTCGGCGTCAAGGCGTCCATTTAACGGCATGGCCCCCAGCAGGGCGGCAACTACACCACGAGTGAAGTTTGAGCCGGTGGGGTTGGTAAACACCTTCAGGCCCTGGCCGCGCAGCAACTCAACCACCATGCGCGTAGTGGTGGTTTTGCCATTAGTGCCGCTAACCAGCACCACCCCATAGGGCAGGGGAGCCAAGGCGCGAGCCATAAAATGCGGGTCTGCCTTCTCCATAACTAGGCCGGGGAAGGCGCTACCACCGCTGCCACGCAGGCGGGAGGCCGCCCGGGCACCATGCCCGAGCGCGAGGGTCAAAGTATTGCGAGACGCAAAAGTCATAGCCCAAATATAAAACGTCAGGGGAGCTGCCTGCTGGCAACTCCCCTGCGATAAGCGCGACTTTAGATCACTTGAGGTTCTTGAGTGCGTCGGCAGCCTTGTCGGCTAGGTTGTGGGCGGTCTCGATGGCAGAGTCGAACTTGCCACCGGCGGTGCCCTTAGCCTTGTCGGCTAGGTTGTGGGCGGTCTCAGCAACCTGGTCGGCGTCTACGTTCTTGGCGGCCTCCTTAGCCTTGTCGGCTAGTTCTTCGGCCTGCTTGGCGAAATCTGCGATACCCATGCGTTTCTCCTTACGTATAGGGAACTATCAGCAGCGAGTCTAGCCCTTAGTCCCAAATAGCCACACATCGAAGGTAAGTGATTGGCGTCACCCAAGAAAAATAAACTTGAGTGGAATAGACTCAAGTCTGTGGAAGTTGTACTCACCGGAACGTGACGCCGTCGGTTCCACCAGCTCATACGGCTAAAAGTGAGACTGACCGCGTTGCTATAACTACTTAAATTCAAGGAGAACCGTGGACACCAACTACACAACCAAATCCCAAGAAGCCATATCGGGGGCTGTGCAGGCCGCCGCAGCTGCTGGCAACCCCCAGGTGGAGGCGCTCCACCTACTTGGTGAGCTACTAAGCCAAGAGGGCGGCGTCGCCGTCGGGCTACTAAACGCGCTAAGCCCGCAGACCCTAAAAAACGTAGGGACCGCTACCCGCACCGCACTAACTTCCCTGCCCTCCTCGGCAGGCAGCTCCGTAGTGGAGCCCAACCCCTCACGTGGCTTCCTAGCCGCCCTGGAAAAGGCCGACAAACTCGCCAAAGAACTAACTGACGAGTACATCTCTACCGAGCACATACTGATCGCCATCGCTGAAGGCGACGACGCCGCTGCCCGCGCCCTGCGTGACGCCGGCGCCACCGCCCAAGCCCTACGCGAAATCCTGCCCACCGTGCGTGGCGGACAGCGCGTAACCAGCGCCAACCCTGAAGGCACCTTCGAAGCCCTGAAGAAATACGGCACTGACCTGACCGAGGCCGCCCGCGCCGGCAAACTAGACCCGGTAATCGGCCGTGACAGCGAAATCCGCCGCGTGGTGCAGGTGCTATCGCGCCGCACCAAGAACAACCCGGTGCTAATCGGTGAACCTGGCGTAGGTAAAACCGCCGTGGTAGAAGGCCTAGCCCAGCGTATTGTGGCCGGTGACGTGCCCGAATCGCTGCGCAACAAGCGCCTAATCTCCCTGGACCTATCCTCCATGGTGGCCGGGGCCAAGTACCGTGGCGAGTTCGAAGAGCGCCTCAAGGCCGTGCTCAACGAGATCAAGAACTCTGACGGCGAGGTAGTCACCTTCATCGACGAGCTACACACCATGGTGGGCGCAGGCGGTGGCTCCGAAGGGGCCATGGACGCCGGCAACATGCTCAAGCCCATGCTGGCGCGCGGTGAACTACGCATGGTGGGTGCCACCACGCTGGACGAATACCGCGAAAACATTGAGAAAGACCCGGCTCTAGAGCGCCGCTTCCAGCAGGTTTATGTGGGTGAGCCCTCCGTGGCTGACACCGTGGCCATCTTGCGTGGTATCGCCCCCAAGTACGAGGCACACCACCACGTGACCATCTCCGACGGCGCCCTGGTGGCTGCCGCCAGCCTGTCAGACCGCTACATCACCGGCCGCCAACTGCCCGACAAGGCCATTGACCTGGTTGATGAGGCTGCTTCCCGCCTGCGCATGGAGCTGGACTCCTCCCCGGTGGAAATTGACGAGCTGCGCCGTCGCGTAGACCGCCTAAAGATGGAAGAAGCCTACCTGGCTGATTCCAGCGCCAAGGAAGATGAGGCCGACGCCGGCGCGGCAGAGCGCCTGGCTGCCTTGCGTGCCCGCCTGGCTGACCTAAACGAAGAACTCAGCGCCCTAAACGCCCGCTGGGAAGCCCAAAAGGCCGGTCACAACCGCATTGGTGAGCTGCGCGCCCAGCTAGATGAGCTGCGTACCCGCGCCGAACTGGCTGAGCGTGAAGGTGACTTTGAGGCCGCCGGACGTATCCGCTACGGCGAAATGCCCAGCTTGCAGCGTCAAATCGCTGAGGCTGAAGCTAGTGAGCAAAACCAGCCTGACGCTGGCGAGCCAATGATCGCTGAGAAGGTTGGCCCTGAGGAGATCGCTGAGGTTATCTCTTCTTGGACCGGCATTCCGGTAGGTAAGCTGATGCAGGGCGAAAGCGAAAAGCTGCTGCACATGGAAGAGCAGGTAGGCTCGCGCCTAATCGGCCAGAAGGACGCGGTTGCGGCTGTGGCCGACGCTGTGCGCCGCTCGCGCGCCGGGGTTTCTGACCCTGACCGCCCCACCGGTTCCTTCATGTTCCTAGGCCCCACCGGTGTAGGTAAGACCGAGCTGGCCAAGGCCCTGGCTGAGTTCCTCTTCGATGACGAGCACGCCATTGTGCGTATCGACATGAGCGAATACTCCGAGAAGCACTCGGTTTCGCGCCTAGTGGGTGCCCCTCCCGGGTACGTAGGCTACGAAGAGGGCGGTCAGCTGACCGAGGCGGTGCGTCGTCGCCCCTACTCTGTGGTGCTGCTAGATGAGGTGGAAAAGGCTCACCCTGAGGTCTTTGACATCTTGCTGCAGGTGCTCGACGACGGTCGCCTAACTGACGGCCAGGGACGCACGGTGGACTTCCGTAACGTCATCTTGATCCTGACCTCCAACCTGGGTAGCCAGTTCCTGGTAGACCCGGCGCTGAGCCAGGAGGAAAAGCGCGAGAACGTTATGGCTACGGTGCGCGCCGCCTTCAAGCCTGAGTTCCTCAACCGCCTTGACGATGTGCTGATCTTTAATGCGCTGAGCAAGGATGAGTTGGGCCAGATTGTGGGCTTGCAGCTAAGCAAGATGAGCAAGCGTCTGTCTGACCGCCGCATCAGCCTGGATGTTACCGACGCCGCCCGCACTTGGCTGGCTGACGAGGGCTACGACCCGGCTTACGGGGCTCGCCCGCTGCGTCGCCTGGTGCAGCGTGAGATTGGTGACCGCTTGGCCCGCCTGATCTTGGCCGGCCAGGTTGCTGACGGCCAGCAGGTTACGGTTGATGTTGCCGACGACGGTCTGACGCTAATTCCCGGTGCGGCTGTGGCCGGTTCGGCTGCTAGCGCCGCCAGTGCGGAGTGACCTGCGCTTTTAACTAATTCGACGGTGCTGGGTGGGTTTAGACCTACTCAGCACCGTTTTTAGTTAATTAGCCCACATATAAAGTGATTTGCGACTACTTGTAACTTGCTGGCCTGCAGAAACACTTTTGGCTTAAAAGAAAGTGCAAAAAATGAGGTTTAGGTACTGGAATTACTAGTAAAAACCAAGGTAATCTATCGCCGCACCGCCGCTACTGCGAGTGTTCCGTTATAGCTAGCTCATCACCCTGGCTATAGTGCGTGTTGCTCACTGGCGGCGGTGTTCCCATGTGCAGGCGGCAATGAAGCTGTGGTACATGGACTACCCCAAACTTTTCGGTTTGTGTGCAAAACAGTCTTTACGATAAACGAACAAATGCGCGCAGTAGGCGCTAGTTAAATTATTAGCTCAAACCAGATTTGTAACTGTTTGGTTGCAACTTATGCTGTTCGGTTCTGCTTAGACTTGACGCTTTTTGTTGCAAAAGGACAAAATTGGGTCAACCACGTCTAGGCAAAGGAGCCCTACACGATGAAGGTAAGACACCTCCACCGACGCTCCCTAGCATTGCTAGGGGTTGTCGCCCTATCCCTTCCAGGGGCAGCTGCTGGCGCAGTGACCCCGGAAACTTCTGGTGTCATTAGTGCTCCGGAGACCATTAGCGCCGGTAACTTGACCGCGACCGTATCCAACGCCTTCCCCCAGGTACTTGGCTACACCTTCGCGGGCAATAAAGTTGGCGGCCGCACCCAGGTCCTCGATTCAGTACTGATTGACAATCAGGCTTACACCGTCAAGTCGGTGCAGGCAGTTAAAGAATCCGACACCAAGGTGGCCTACACGGTTGACTTCAATGACACTGACGTCACCATGAAGGCCGAAATTGAAGTAAAGGAGATTACTTCAAAGGCCCAGGGCACAACTGGTGCCAAGCGTCCCACCCTAACCTTCCGTATCACTGAGCTCGCCGGTGGCGCCCACACCGTCGAGATTCCCGGCCATGGCCTGGTATCGGTTAGCGCTAAAGACGGCGGCGCCTACGCTGCCGGTATCACCCTGGTTTCGCGTGGCGCTAGCGCTAAGAACAAATACGCTGGCGTGGCTGACACTATTGAGAGCCTAAGCGAGTCCACCCCGGTCAGCGACGCTGACGCCCCCAGCACCTACCTGATGGTTAACACCTCTAAGGTAGCCGTGGGTATGGAAACCAACGCCACTTATGACCGTCCTACCGGCTGGGAAGCTGACGACGGTTCGCGCTGGAAGCGCCGGGTAGTTGACCAAGATGGTTCCAAGACCCTGCTGGCCTCCAACGGACAGTGGACCTACCGCTCAGCTGCAGCCACCGACGCCGTCGGCGATGAAGAGCGCCCCTACACCACTTTGGTGTTCACCGGTGACGCCAACTCCTCGGGCACGGTGAACTGGCAGGATGCCGCCGTCGCCTATGCGGACATCACCCCCTGGGTGGCCGGTGCAGCTGACAACCACAAGTGGGTAGTAACCCATATTCCCTTTGACTTCGGCTCGGCCGCCACGCACCCCTTCTTGCAGGTAGCCGACGACGTAAAGCGCGTCAACCTGGCTACCGACGGCCTAGGTCAGCGCGTGATGCTCAAGGGTTACGCTTCTGAAGGCCACGACTCTGGACACATGGACTACGCGGGCAACATCAACACCCGCGCCGGTGGTGACAAGGACTTTGCCACCCTGTTTAACACCACCGCCAACTCCAACGCGATTTACGGCGTCCACGTCAACACCACTGAGGCCTACCCCGAAGCCAACTCTTTCGGTTCCCTGCCCTTCACTGGCGGGCGCGGCTGGAACTGGCTAAACCAGTCCTACTACGTTGATCAGCGCGCTGATCTAGGTAGCGGCGCGGTAATTAAGCGTTTCCAGGATCTGCGTAACCAGTTCCCGCTAGCTACCTACCCCAACTTCCGCTGGATCTACATTGACGTTTACTACGGTTCGGGCTGGCAAGCTGAGCGCCTGGGCCGCGAGCTAAACAAGATGGGTTGGGAAATGGGTTCAGAGTGGGCTGACCGCTTTGAGCGCTACTCCACCTGGTCGCACTGGTCCAATGATGAAAACTATGGCGGCGCCACCAACAAGGGTTTGAACTCTGACGTGATCCGCTTTGTGGACAACTCCAACAAGGACAACTGGAACCCCAACGTAGTTTTGGGCTACCCCCAGATTGTTGAGTTTGAGGGCTGGACTGGCCACCAAGACCAGAGCGCCTTCTACCGCAACATTTGGGCTAACAACCTGCCGGTTAAGTTCCTGCAGAACTCGCGCATTATGCGTCAGGAAAGCGCTAAGGGTGAAAACGGCAAGACCGTCTACACCTACACCTTCGCTAACGGCACTGTAGCCTCAGGTGCTACGGCGGTCACCAACCAGACTCCGGCCACCCAGGTTGCCGGGGCTATCAAGGCTGACATGTCCGCTAGCCGCCAGTTTGTTTACGACGGCGCCACCGTGCTTAAGGGCGACAGCTACCTGCTGCCCTGGATCGATAATGGCGCTAAGGGCGGCGCACCACGTCTGTACTACTACAACCCCGCTGGTACCGCCACCACCTGGACCCTAACCAAGTCCTACCAGAACGTGGGCTCTTTGAGCGTCTACCGCCTCACCGACAAGGGCCGTGTAAAGGTAACTGACGTAAAGGTAGAGGGCGGCAAGGTAACCATCCCTGAGTCCGTATACGAGACCGTGCCGGCCGCTGAACGCGACCACACCGCCTTTGTACTGGCTCCCGCCAAGGCCCCCGCAGCCGCCGCCACCCCCAAGTGGGGCGCTGGAACTGTGTTTGTGGACCCCGGCTTCAACTCCGGTAGCTTCAAGGGCTACCAGACCACCGGCCAGGTAACCGCCCCCCACGACGCTCACGGCGACCCGATCGCCCAGCTGGGTAAGGGCAACTCCTCCATTAGCCAGGAAATGACCCTCAATGCCGGCACCTACCAGGGCAGCGCTTGGGTACAGGTCAAGGACGGCAAGACCCGCCAGGTTAGCGTGTCTGCTTCAGGTGAAGGCGTCACCAGCGCCGCCAGCCAGCAGCGCAACGATGATCTGGGCGCCACCCGCGACAAGCCGGTCACCATCGCCTTTGAGGACTTTGAAAATGTCCCCGAAGGTTGGGGCCCCTTCGTTAAGGGCGACGCCGGCGAAATCACCGACCCGCGTACGGTACTGGCCTCCCTCAACGGCCCCTACACCCAAAAGGGCGGCACCCTACCGGACGGTTCCAAGAAGCCCACCGACGACGCCGTCGCCGGACACTGGTCCCTAAAGAGCCACGAAGAAAATGGGGGACTGGTCTACCGCACCGTGCCCCAGACCGTAAACTTCAAGGCCGGACACCGCTACCGCATTTCGTATGACTACGAAAACGCGCTCAGCGGCTCCTACTACTGGGTTACTGCCTATGACGCCCAGGGCGCCAACGGACTAAACGCTAACTACCTGTACTCTACGGTGATGCCGGTGGCCACCAGCCCCACTCACTATGTACAGGAACTTAACGTGGGTGGCTGTGGCTCTTACTGGGTGGGTCTGTACAACACCCAGGGCGGCCAGGGCGGCAACGACTTTACGCTCGACAACTTCCGCGTAGAGGACCTGGGTGCCACCACGGATATGCCCGCGTGTGCCGCTGCCTCAATTGACACCAACGAGACGGCCATTGAAGGCTCCACCTTCCACATGACCAGCTCCCTGGTGAACAACGAACCCAGCGAAATCACCGATGTGACCAGCAAGCTGACCCTGCCTAGCGGCTGGAGCGCCACTGCTGACACCCCGGCCACCACCGCCAAGCTAGCTAAGGGCGCCACTTTCACCACCACCTGGACCGTCAAGGTTCCCCAGGGTGCGGGCGGCTCCACTGCTAACGTGGTACACACGGCCACCTACAAGATCGCTGGTAGCGCCCGCAGCGCTAGCGGTGACACTAACGTGGCGGTTTTGGGCTCAGTGAAACCTGACGCTGTCAACTACCTCTCTGACCTGCCTTTCAGCCCCAAGTACAACTCCAACGGTTGGGGTCCGGTTGAGCGTGACAGTGAGGTTGGTGAAAACCAAAAGGGTGACGGCGGCCCAATCGTGATGGGCGGCAAGCAGTACACCAAGGGTCTAGGTACCCACTCTCCTGCCGATGTGGGCTTCGAGCTCAGCGGCAAGTGCAAGGCTTTCAGGGCCACCGTGGGTGTGCAAGATGGCCAGAGGGGCTCGGTTACCTTCCGTGTGGTAGGCACCACCGACGGCACTAACTGGGTTGATGTGGTACCGCAGACCGGCGTGATCACCGGTAGCAACACTCCTCAGGAGGTTTCCGGCGACGTCACCGGCATGAAGCTGATTCGCTTGATTGTGGGCGACGGCGGCAACGGTAACGGCAATGACCACGCTAACTGGGCTGACGCTCGCGTTCTGTGTGGTAACGCCACCGACGGCGATACTCCCGCCCCGGCACCTGGCAACCCGGTTAAGGACTACAGCGGCGACCAGCAGCTGGTATCCGCCCCGGCTGCTTACGCCAGCAACCCGGCCTCCAACATGTTTGATGGCAACGCTTCCACCTTCTACGACAAGGACTGGCAGCACCCGGTAGCTCACCCCAGCGACATTGACCTGGCCCTGTACCAGGGCGATGACCCCACCGCCGCCTCTGCGGTAAGCGTGGCTGGTCTGAAGATCAATAGCCGCGTTGACCAGGCCAACGGGCGTCCCGAACGCTACGAGGTCTATGTGGGTCAGGATGCTGCCAACATCAACCAGAAGGTAGCTGAAGGCACTTTGCAAAACACTGGCCAGGTGCAGCAGATTGTCTTTAACAGCCCGGTTAAGGCCAAGCTGATTCGCCTGCGCGTGCTGTCTAACTACAAGACCAAGGCTGACCAGCCCGATTACCTGCTCTCTATTGCTGAACTAGGGGTCCTGGTTCCCGATGGTGACGCAAGCGGTAATGCGCAAAGCCAGGCTAACGCTCAGAGCCAGGCTGGCACCCAGAGCCAGGGTACCGGTAAGGCTGCAGCTGAGGGTAAGGCCAGCTCCACCGACAAGGCTGCCGCTGGGGCCGCTAAGTCTGAGCCGGAGATTACCGTAAACACCAACGCTGAAGGCCTGGTGGGCCAGAACTACCTGGATGTTAAGACTGTCAATGACACCAACCCAGTTAAGAACCCCTCCACGGTTATTAACCACACTTGGGCTCTGAACTGGATGGCTGCTGACCAGAAGCACACTACTAACGCTTCTGCCAGCTATTTCCAGCGCGTTCCGGTCACCTTCAATGTGGCTAAGGATGGCACCAAGGTTAAGTTCACGGTTGCTGCCGGCGACGGCGACGCCCTGGTGCAGGTAGACAACCTGCGCATGGTCAAGATCGTGCGCCCCACCAGCAATGACCTGATCGGTGTGGACTGCCTGGCCACTCCCACCCCCGAGGTGTGCACCACCAAGCGCGCTAACGACCGCATTGGGGTAACCACGGCAGTAAGCGCTGAGACTGTGACGCCCACTCCGACGCCGCAGCCCACCGCTCCGGTTTCGCCTACTGTGGCTCCCACTCAGGAACCGACCGCCAGCCCTGAGCCGACTGTGGCTCCCACTGGCTCCCCGGCTCCTACGGCTCAGCCCAGCCCGGCACCTACCGGTAGCGCTGTCCCCACGGTAGCTCCCACCGGCGCCCCGGCCCCGACCGGCAGCGCGGCCCCCACTGGTAGCGCGGCCCCCACGGCTCAGCCCAGCCGTTCGGCCAGCTCTGCCCCGCTTCCGGGTCGCCCCGGTAAGCCTGGTAAGCCCAGCCACGGCGCAGCCCCGGCTAAGCCGGAAAAGCCCGGCGGTTTGGCCCGTACCGGTGTGGCCAGCGGAATGTTGGCTCTAAGTGCCCTGGCATTGGGCGGTGGCGGCATGTTGCTGCGCCGCAAGCGTCAGGACTGACAGGATCTACAACTGAATATCGACACAATTGAATACACAACTCAATAGGGGTGCCTGATTTCCCTCTCAAAACTAGGCGCCCCACCCCGCCGGGGGCCGCTTAACAAATGCGTTAGCGGTCCCCGGCGGTTTCGTTAGTGGTTCCTGGGGTTTCGTTAGTGGTTCTTGGGGTTGCGCTAGTGATCCTCGCGCTTTGCTGTGGAGCTGCGCGTTTGTGAGGACTAAAAAGAATCGCTACACTTAGCGGGTAATGATAATCAATATCAACTAGAAAGACTGCCATGTTTGCGTGGTTGCAGGCCGCCGGGCCTTCTTCAGTTCCCACCCAGGGCGCTACCAACTCTTCCCCCTCTGTTATGCGTGTAGCTGCTGGTCGCGGGCGTTTTTCTGACTCCACCCCGCAGCGTCTTAATGACCCCTGGCTGCGGCGTATGGCCGCGCTGACCACTGTGGCGCTGTGCGGTTTCATGACGCCGCTAGCGGGCGCTTCTGTCACTAGCTCGGTAAGCGGTCCTGCTGGCGCTGCCCATGCTGCCCAGGTTTCTGGCCCCGCTGCTAGCTTGGCCAGTAATGATGGCCAGTCCAAGCCGGTAAACCTTGAGGGTGGAGACTTAAGCATTTTCGATGCCGTCGCCACTGCCAATGGGGAAGTGGACTTGCAGCTAAAGGATGGCGCCACCGGAACTAGCCACAACCCGGCCCAAACCACTTTGAAGATCCCGGCCTCCACCTGGCAAAACATTTCTGACGACTATCCGGGCAGTCCGGGTGGCTATTTCGTCAGCCAAGGCGTCCAGGCTAACTCGCCACTACAGCCGGCCAGCGCTGCCCCCAAGGGACGGCTGGGTTGGGACACCAGCCAGCTGGCCCAGGCAGGATTTAGCGCCGCCCACTTTGAAGTTAGCTACAGCGGCCCTGAGGGCGCTAGCGTGTCCCTGTTTGGCTTGGATGACAACGGTCAACTGGCCTCCTCGCTGCTGGTTGATGGCAACTATGAGCTAAACCCGCTTGGCTCAGAAATTGCCCCGCAACAGCTGGCCGCCGCCTACCCCAACTGGGTGTTTTCTGCTGCCGGCGTCTACCAGCTGCAGGTGCGGGTGCTGGCTCAGCGCAGTGATGGCACGGTAATTGCTAGCCCGGTGCGTAGCTATCGAGTTGAGGTAGGTGACGTCGCCGCTCAAGCCACCCCCACCCCGGCGCCTACCCCGCAAAACCCTGATACCCAAAACCCGGGTGCCCAGCCCACAGCGGCCCCCAGCGCAGTGCCCTCAGCCGCTCCCAGCGTGGCCCCGCAGCCGGTGGCCAGCCCCACGGCCCAGCCCAGCACTGCCCCCAGCGCTCAGCCTGGTGTTAGCGCCGCCCCCAGTGCTTCGGCTACCCCGGTGGCTAGCCCCAAGCCGAGCGCCGGCAAGCCGGCCACCAGCTCCTCGCCGCGCTCAGTCATTAGCGGCGAGGTAAAGGCCAAGCCAAGCGCAGCTAACCCCGCTGGCAAGCAGCTTTTGGCCAGCTCGCGCAGCGCTAAGTCAGCTCAGACCCCGCGCGCCGCAGCTCAGGGCCGCTCTGCCAGTCAGGCTCGCGCCGCCGTCGGGCAAAGCCGATCTGCCGTAACCACCCGGGCCGGCGCGCAAAGCTTTGTATCCCAGGCTCGTCCCGCCCAGAGCTTTGTGGCCCAGGCTCGCTCTGCCAGCCAGGGGGCAGCCGCCCAAACCAGCGCCCAAAAGGCTAAGGCTCAAAGCGCCGCTGCGGTGAAGGAAAACCCGGCTTCTTCGGCGGTTAGCGCCACCGCCACGCTGACTTTCGTGGTGGGCCCTGACGCCAACGGCAACGCCAATGAAGGGCACTTTGACTTAGGTCCGCGCATTGTGGACGGCAAGCTCAAGCTGCAGGTGAAAGATGACCGCTCTCAGCCGGCTAGCTGGGTTGACCCGGCAACTTTGACTTTCTCGCTGGGAGACAAGGCCACTCTTAAAGCCCCCGACGCGCTTAACTTTGTGGCCACCCCGGGCCAGGATGTGTGGATGATTTCCTCCAGCCAAAGCGCGGGTGTGCCCTGGCTGGGTATGAACTCTCAGGCTGAAGAGATTGTCAGCAAAACCAGCGGCGAGGTTACCTTCACCCTGGTGAGTGTGGAGGGGCCCGGTAAGGTCTCAGTATTTACCTCCGGCGGCCTGGGTGGGGGTGTGGGTGAGCACCTGCTGCAAGAAGAGGGCAGCTCCTACACCCTGCCGGCTAACACTCACGCCCACCAGAACTGGGTGTTTACCGCCCCGGGCACCTACAAGCTGACCATTTCCGCCCAGGTCACCCCCAAGCAGGGTGAGCAGATCAGCGGTGAAGATGGTGGCTCTGGCGACGGCGCAGCGGCCAGTTCCGGTGCCGGCTCCAGTGAAGGTGGCAGCGCCAGTGGAGCTGCTGGTTCTGCGGCCTCAGGCTCTGCCAAGGCTGGCCAGGCGGCCGGCGCTAGCGGCGGTAAGTCTCTGGCTAAAACCGGTGCGGTTAGCGGCGCCTTGAATATTGCTGGTGGTCTGATGTTGCTGGCGGTTGCGGTGCTGGTGGCACGCAGGCGGATGGCATGGGCCTAGTTAAGTCTGTAATTCAGGCTGCACTAGTTTTAACGTTAGTGGCGGGCTGCGCCGGTGTCGGCGTAGATCCCGCCCGCGACGGCCAGTTGCGGGTGGTCACCACCACCGGCATTCTGGCCGATCTAGTGCGTAATGTGGCGGGAGGCCGAGCTACGGTCTCCCAGCTAGTTCCCGACGGCGCCGATCCGCACTCCTATGAGCCCTCACTGCGGGCTATTCGGGATGTGGCCTATGCGGATTTGGCTTTTAGTAACTACCTGTTGCTGGAACAGCATTCGATTATTCGCGCCTTGGATGCCAACCTGCCCGCTAGTGCCCAGTCAGTGTCTATCGCCGAGGAGGCCGCCAAGCAGGGGGCCACGATTTTGCCGCTGGTTGAGGATCGGGCTTTGGATACCCTGTGGCTGGGGATGCGCGTGTCTGGTGACGGTAAACGTTATGGTGCTAACCGGGCCAGTGAGGTTGATTTGCAGGTGGTTTCGGTGCAGGGCCCGGGTCAAGCCAGCTCCTACCTGACCACCACTTTTGGCACCCCGGAGCTGGGGTTTTCCAGCCATGACGGGTTTGACGCGGCCAGCGACTATAAACATGACACTGTCAGCTTGCCGGCTGACGCCCACCAGCATATGAGTTGGGCTTTCACTAAGCCGGGAGTGTATCGGGTGCAGTTTAAGGCCCGCCTGCGCCCGGTTAAGGGTAAAAACGTGGAGTTTAAAACCGCCACGTTTACTTTCGCGGTGGGGGTCGACGCCGCCGCTGTAGCTAAGCGTGAAGGTCGGGTGGTTTTGGGCCCGGGCCACGGCGATGTGAGCGTGGATCTAGAAGCTGGCCGCATCACACTGGTGGCCGACAAGCAGGCTAGCGGCCAGGCTTGGCCGTCAGCCGCTAAAACCGCGAGCGCCAACTCACCTAGCGCCGCGCCCAGCCCTGGTGGCTCTGCCAGCCCGACCAGTAGCGCCCCTAGCCCGACCCCCAGCGACGGCGCCAGTGCACCCAGCCAGAGCGACGTCGTCGTAGCTGGGGCGGCCCACGTACCAGGCCACGTAGCCCTAGACCCGCAGCGGGTAGTGGTGGATGTGCCCACGCGCACCCTAGCCCAAGTGCCTCAAGGCTACGGTTTTGTGGGCCGTGCGGGCACGCAAGCCTACATCCTGCCCCAGGCGGTGCTGGGCAAACACGTGCATGGGGAAATTGACCCGCACCTGTGGCATGACGTGCACAACGCGGCCGCCTATGTGAAGGTAATCTGCGCCAAACTCAAGCAGGTTGACCCGGCCGGGGCGAGTGTCTATGAGGCTAACGCCGCACGCTACCTAAACCAGCTGGCCCAGCTAGACACCCAGGTTAAAAGCACTCTGGACACTATTAGTGAAGCTAACCGCCAACTGGTAACCACTAATGACGCCTACGCTTACCTGGCTAACGCCTATGGGCTTAAAGTGGCTGGTTTCGTGGCTCCCAACCCGGCTAGTGAGCCCTCCTTGGCTGATCGGCGTAAACTCGCCGCCACCATTAAGGACCTACATATTAAAGCGGTGTTTTTAGAGCCAAATCTGGCCCGCACCCGCTCCACCTTGAAAGTGGTGGCCAGTGAAGCCGGGGTGAAAGTGTGCCCGCTTTACGGCGACACCCTGGATAACCAGGCCCCCACCTATCAGGCGATGATGCGTTTTAATGCCAACTCCCTGGCTCGCTGCCTAGGTGGTAGGCCTATCGCAAACCAAGCGGCGTCGTCGGCAAAAACCCCGGGCAGTGCTAATGCAGGTAAGAGGGTGCCCACTAGCGGCGCCACCCCCAGTGCGGCCGGCGCTACCACGGCCCCCACTAGCGGCGTCCCTGGCCGCGCAGCCACCAACCCGGCCACTTCAGCCACCCCCAGTGCTGACCCGGCCCTAGAGCAAAACGTGGCCGCAAACGAGCCCACCTCACAAACCCCAGCGGTAATCGAAGCTGGACACGTAGACCTAGGCCCGCGCCTAATCGGCGGCAAACTAACCGTGTCCCTACGAGATGATTCAGCAGCCTCACCCGTATGGCGCGACCCCAACAAAACCGTGCTGCGTGTACGCGATGGCGCCCTAATCCAAGTGCCGCAAGGCGAAGACTACAAATTCCTAGCCGACTCCAAGCGCGTCTATGTGCTACCCCAAACCCAAAAAACCCAGCTGGTTTGGCTGGGGTGGAATACCCAAGACCCAGCCGTAACCAAGCTGATCCAAGGCGGGGTAAATATGCGTATCGAGCAGGTTAAGGGCCCCGGCCGCAGCTGGCTGATTTTGCAAGAAGGCACCTTCGGTAAACCCAAAGTGCTGGCCGACTCTGCCGCCAGCGCCCAAGATATCTGGGTGGATACCAACACCCACGTGCACGCCAACTGGATTTTCTCCAAACCTGGCATTTACCTGGTCAAAGTCTCCTTCAAAGCTACCGGTGTGGACGGTAAAACCTACCAGGCCACCACCACCTTGCGCTTTGCGGTAGGCGACGCTACCAGCACCACCAACGCGCTAAAAGCACAGCCATCAGGAAAGTGACCATGCTAGAAGTAAACCAACTCAGCGTGCAGCTGGGCGGCCGCAGCGTGCTACAAGAGGTCAACTTGAAGCTAGAGCAAGGCCAGTTCATGGGGCTGATCGGGCCCAATGGGGCGGGCAAAACCACGCTGCTGCGGGCCATTTTAGGGCTCGTGCCCAGCAGCGGCACTATCACCTGGCAAGGCCAGCGCATTGACCGGCGCGCCATTGGGTATGTGCCTCAGCGCCACGCTTTCGCCTGGGATTTTCCCATTAACGTGCGTCAGGTGGTGTTAAGCGGGCTCACCGGCAGGCTCGGCTGGCTGCGTCGGCCCCGCCCAGAGCACCTAGAGGCTGCCGACTGTGCCCTAGAGCAGGTAAGCATGAGTGATTTGCGCTCGCGGCCGGTGGAGCAGCTTTCGGGTGGGCAGCGTCAGCGGGTGCTGGTGGCTCGGGCGTTGGCGTTAAAGCCGCAGTTGCTGCTGTTGGATGAGCCTTTTACGGGCTTGGATATGCCTACCCAGGAGCTGTTGACGGATCTGTTTAAAGAGCTGAGCCAGGCGGGCGTGGCCGTGCTTATGTCCACCCATGATCTGGTGGCGGCCCAGGCGCAGTGCGAGTATTTGTGCCTGCTTAACCGCACCGATTTGGCTTGCGCCCCGCCTAGCCAGCTTAAAGACAAAGACCTGTGGATGCGTACTTTCCAAGTGCGCGCCGATAACCCGCTGCTGCAAGCCCTAGGGATGAGTTAAGTTGTTAACCCCAATTGATTTTCTAAATGACCTACTAAACCCGCAGCTGGCCTTCCTACCCAGGGCGTTGCTGATTGCTATCACTAGCGCCCTGGTTTGCGGAGTGGTGGGGGCCCACGTGGTGTTGCGTGGGATGGCTTTTATTGGCGACGCCGTCGCACACTCTGTGTTTCCCGGCCTGGCGGTGGCCTTCGTTAGCGGCACTAACCTGGTGCTTGGGGGCGCGGTAGCCGGGATTCTGACGGCGGTAACCGTGGCGCTACTAGCCCAAAACCGCAGGCTTAAAGAAGACTCCATCATTGGGGTGCTGTTTGTGGGGGCATTTGCTTTAGGGGTGGTAATTATTTCGCGTGCCCCAGGCTATAGTGGCTCGCTGCAACAGTTCCTATTCGGCTCTATTACCGGCGTGCCGGCGCGTGAAGTGCCGGTGGCGCTGATCGGGGCAGCAGTGGTGATTGGGCTGATCGCAGCCCTAAACAAAGAGATTGTGGCGGTAAGCCTGGACCGTGAAACTGCCCGCGCGGCAGGGCTGCCGGTGTTGGCTTTAGATATTGCCCTGTATGTGTGCGTGAGCTTGGCGGTAGTGATTTCCGTGCAGACTATCGGCAATATTTTGGTGTTGGCGCTGCTGGTAATCCCGGCGGCCACAGCCCGCTTGCTGACTGACCGCTTACTGACCATGATGATTATGGGCCCTCTGCTAGGGGCGTTAGGGAGCCTGCTGGGAGTGTATTTGAGCTGGTCAGCTGATTTGCCCACGGGCGCCACGATTGTGTTGGTGCTGGGCGTAATGTTTGCCCTGGCCTGGCTGCTGGCCCCCGGCCACGGCCTGCTCTACAAAACTGCCGCAGCCAGGCGGCGCGCGGCAGCCTGAGGCCCAGCCGCGCTCGCGGGGGCTTGCGCCCCTACAAAACCGCCGCAGCCAGGCGGCAGGCGTTATCCACCCAGCGGCGGTGACGCGGCTCGCGGGCCCATTCCTGGCTGGTTAGCTCGTGGCTCAGGGCGCGATATTTGGCGTCATTAGCGCGCAGCTTGTCGTCAAGATCGCCCCCGAAACACAGCAGCATCAGCTCATAGTTGAGCATGAATGAGCGCGAATCCATATTGGAGGAGCCGATCACCCCCACTTCGTTATCCACGGTCATGTATTTGGCGTGCAAAACCGTGGGGGAGGGGTAGAGAAAGATACGCACCCCGGCAGTCAGTAGCGCCTCATAGTAGGAGCGTTGGGCGTGGCGCACCAGGAAATTGTCGCCACTGGCCCCCACAAACAGCTGCACATCCACACCCCGGTAAGCTGCGCTAGTCATGGCGGCCAGCAGCGACTCGTCGGGCACAAAATATGGGCTGGTGATGGTTACCCGCCGACGTGCATTGTGGATCAGTGAGGTGAACATGCGCAGGTTTGGTGCAGTGGAGTAGCCCGGCCCTGAAGGGACGATCTGCATGGCGTTTACGACGCCGTCGGCCAAGTCTTTTTCCCACGCCGCCGAGGTGTTAACCAGCTCTGCAGCCAGCGCATTTAGACCAGCGGTTTCTACCTGGGAGATATCCTCATCGCTTACGGCTTGGGAGCGGGCACCAACGAAAATTTTGCCGGTTTCGGCGTACCAGTCCATAGCGAATACACCCGCCAGCTCGGCCACGATAGCCCCGCCTAGCTGCACGGATAGGTCTTTCCACTCGCGTCCAGGGCCGCGCAGGTTGGTTTCGTAGAAGGGGTCAATGAGGTTGTGGGAGCCAACAAAGCCGACGCCGTCGTCGATTACCGCTAGCTTGCGGTGGTTACGCAGGTCTGGGCGCCCGCGCTGATCAGGCTTAAAACCTAGGGGCATCATCAGGTGCCAGTTATAGCCGGCGGAATTTAGCCGCTTCAGCAGCTTTTTCCAGGCCTTATAGCGGCGTGAACCCAGGTGATCTAGCAGCAGCGCCACCCGCACCCCGCGTTTATGGGCGCGCTCTAGGGCCGCAAAAAGCGGCTCAGTGATGGGATCATCATGGACTATGTAAAACTCAATATTTACGCTGTGCTGGGCGGCGTCAATGGCCTGCACCAGGGCCGCAATGAAGCTGCGGGTGTCATCATAGATACCCTGGACTGTGCCCGGCATACAGGGCATTCCGGTTAGGTGGCGGTTCATGCGTACAATCCCCAACAGGCGCTCATCAGCTTTTATACCTGGAGGCACGTCTGGGAGGGCGGTGCTTAGGGCGGAGACAATGCTGGTTAGCTCGCTTTGGCGGCGGTAGCGTTTTCCCTGAATACGGGCACTTCCCAGCAGTAGATACATGGGTAGGCCCACCAGGGGCAGGAACAAGATGAGCAGCAGCCAGGCCGACGATGAGGCAGGGCGCCGATTTTCAGGCACCACCCCCATAGCCCCAATCTTAATGATGTACTCAATCACCACCCAGATTTCGGCGGCCATCTGCATATAACTCATTTAACAATTGTACTTGAGCCTGCTAAAGCAGCCTGTGGTCCAAGACTGAGTGCCAGCTGCGCTAGCTGCGCAAGTCGTACGGAAGGATAAGCCGTGAGGTGCTGTAGACACTGTCAGCTGACGGAAGTAAACGTGTCAGGCGCGGGCGGCGTCGTCGGCAAAGCGGCAAAGTGGCAGAGCGGCAGAGCGGCAGCTAACGCAATAGCGGGCGGCAGCTAGTGGGGGGATCCGAACCAGACCTTCCAAAAACCGTAGAAGTTTAAGTTACCCCAGCTGGAGCAGTCATCCCCATCATTCTTAGCGGCCTCATTGGGCTGGTAGGGAGTGTAGTTATAGAGCGCGGCGGTGGCGGTGTTAGCTGGGGTGATGATGGAAGAACCGCAGCTAGCCTGGGGGTTGTAGGCGATACGCACGGGTTTGCGGGCCTGCACCCGGTAGCTGGAGGGGTTAAGGCGGTATTTTTGCAGCTGGGCGGCGGCCTGATAGAGCTGGCTGACAAAGCCACGGTAGCGACTGTCGCAAGTCTGACCATCAGGGCAGCCATAGCCGGCAGCCCATTCATAGCGTGAGGCAGTCAGTTTCTCGCCTGAAGCGGTCAGCAGCCCCTGCTCTTTTTGCAGTAGCACCAACAAAACCCGGGGGTTAATGTTGCAAGCCACCGAAACGCGGTAAATAACCTCACCAGCAGTTAGATTCTTGGCGGGATTCATCCCCAACGGGCAGGCCGTTGTGGGGTCAAAGCCTTTAGTGTCAAAGCGGGCCTTGCTGATGCAAGTAGTGCCGTCGGCGCTATTAACGCAGCCAGCATTGACTTTGTTAATGAAGTTATCGATGTCTTCGGCGTTCATATTGGGAGCGCCGTAGAGCTTATTGTCAGAGATGATATTTTCGGCGTTAAAACCACTGTAATCAGGGGTTACCTTAACCGGGCCGGCCGGGGTGGGGCCATCATCAATCTGTGCGGGGGCGGTGAACTTAGGCAGGATCAGTGCCCCAGCTAGGGCAGATAGGGTCAGTAACGCAAAAATTGAGACCAACCGGTAACGCGAAATAAACCGCTCGGCACTGGCACTAGAGATGGCACGCTTGCCCTTGCCTCTAGTTGCGCTGCCGGCGGAGGTTACCGTTTTGGCTTTAGAATTAGGTTTAGGTTCTGACACTAAGGGTTATTTTTCCACGAAATGGACAATGAATGCATCTTGATCAGGTTTATGCTTTAGGCCGCGACCTGATGGACGCCAACGGCTTGCAAGGCTGGAGCCTGGGGTGGGATCGTGCCCGGCGTCGAGCTGGACAGTGTAACCACACAAACCGCTGTATCACTCTCTCACGTTACTTAATGCAACTCTATGACTTGCCTCGCGTGCGTGACACGATTTTGCATGAAGTAGCCCATGCCCTGGTTGGTCCAAGTCACGGTCACGATGAAGTTTGGCGTCGCAAAGCCCTAGAACTGGGCTGCTCAGCGCAGCGGCTGGTAGATAAGCGCGCCCCTAAAGTCCCCGGCGACTGGGTGGGCACATGCCCGGCTGGTCACCGGGTTGAACGTATACGCCGCCCAAGCCGCGTGCTGGCCTGCGGGGTGTGCGCAAACAGTTTCTCCCTGGCCAACCTGCTGCACTGGACCTATAAGGGTGCGCCTATGGAGCCAAGCCAGATTGGTGGCCCCTACTTGCGCTCTTACAACCAAGCCACGCTTTATCTTTCATAGATGATTCATAGGCTACGCTAACCGCCACCATAAAAGCCCCTTTTAAAGTTTTAACCAGCAAGGCTGATGCAGATCAGCAAAGCAGCTGGCCCACTAAGCCGCCGGCAGGTAGCCCCGGGGTAAGCCTCGGCAGCGCTCGCTGGCTAAGCCTCGGTGACGCCCACCGGCTAAGCCCCGGCGGGCGGGCCACGGAAAACTTTTAAGGGAGGAAACCATGAAGCTCATGAAAAGGGGCATCGCATTCGCAGCGGCGATGGCGATGGCGTCCATGCCGTTAGCAGGCGCCTTCGTGGGAGCCTCAACTGCTATGGCTGTGGAGGTGAATAAGGGCGCCTGAGCTGGTGTGAACACTCGATAATCTCTCCTTGTGAATAACTGACCCCCGGATTGGCTTTTTTGGGTTTCGCCAATACGGGGGCCAGTTGCATTTACAGGCAAATACAGCAGGCAGGCAAAAATGCATACATGCATTTACAGGCAAAATCATCCCTTCCCTATAAAAAATACATGGGGTTTTATAGGGAAGGGATGAAATGTCAGTATTTGTGTGCGCCGGCGTGGGCAAGGGGCCGGCAGCACGCAAAAAGGCGACGACGGCGCCCAGTCAGCGCGCCAGCCCGTCTAGATGCTGGCCCTGGCCGGCCAAGCCTAGGGTGCAAGCCGGCATAACTGGCGGGTAGTGGCATCCAATCAGCGCGCCAGCCCATCTGGATGCTGGCCCTGGTCAGCCATGCCTAGGCGGCAGTCCTGGCCGAAGGCGCAGACTGCAAGTCCCGCCCAAAGGCGTAATCCTTGGTCCGGATAGAGCACCGGCGCGGAAGTGGACAGTCGTCTAGAGCGCCGGGGCGGAGGCCAGCAGCCGGCTGATGCGCTTGGCTGAAACCTTGTGCGCCGTCCCCAACTGCTGGGCAAACAGGCTCACGCGCAGCTCCCACACCATATTTTGGGCCTGGCGCAGCACCGCCGCGCGGGCGGGATTAGCCGGCAGCCCCTTAGCGTGCTCGACGGCGTCGCTCACCTGCCCCTCAATCTCACGCACCTGGTAGGCCAGAGCTGCATCCTGGCTGGGCGACGCCGCCGCCTTCTCCAAGCGATAAGCCAAAGACTTAAGGTAGCGCCCATAGTGGGCCAGCTGTGCCGGATCGGCGTCGGCGATAAAGCACGGCGCAATCAGGGCAGCAGCCTGCTCGCGAATTTCCTGCAAAGTGTCGAGCAAAGCCAGCGAAGTATTACGCCCCACCGCCTTATCCAACTGTCCCTTAGCCTCCAAAGCGGCCTCTACCTGGGCGGCAATAGTTTCCACCTGGTCTTCCAGGCGGTCGCGCAGCCAAGATGCAAAGAGCTCAAAATCTTTGCGGTCACGCAGGTGGGCCAGGTCATGGCCGGTTTCGCGGCTCCACTGCTGGGCTAGCAGGCGCCCGGCAGCCAAGCACAAATCAGACACCAGGGTGTCAGTGGATTTGTAGGGCGCAGACACCATGAATAGAGAGCGCTTAGCGTTCCAACGGCTGGTCACCCGCGCAGTTTCGAGCGGGGTGCGCGCCAAAGCTAACGCCAAAACTCCCTCAGCGTGCTGAGCTAGCTGAGAATTAACATCCGCTAATATCTTTAAATCAGCTTTAAATGCTTTAGATGTTGGTTGTGCAACTAAAGTGGGGTAACCGCGAACTAATAGCCCCGCCCGCCCGGCAGATTCTATTTGTTGCGGAATTACGCCCTGAGGAACTTCAGGCCAATCAACTAAATTAGTTTGCTCCTTTAAAGGGCTAGTTAATGACTGTGAAGTAATAGTTGCAAAACTATTTGCGGCAGAATTATTGGCTC
>ERZ772904.149-NODE-149-length-21842-cov-6.7745_pt1 | contig 21842 bp, 16 predicted proteins | sample MGYA00512122_ERZ772904 | MGnify/ENA primary metagenome ERZ772904 (study PRJEB29015, sample SAMEA2738104) | human oral metagenome | biome: human oral; feature: human-associated habitat; material: saliva | place: China | collected 2269 ... | reverse complement strand
TCAAAACAGAGAATGACGATTTTATCTGTAAATCCCCACTCGTTCTTGCATTGCTCACCAATGTAGTATCTAGCTTTGAACGCTTCATGCCGGAAGCATCTGTAGATGATGGTTATATGCGCATCATAATATTCAAGGAATACTTCATCCTCGATATACTAAGCGTATTGCCGCTTATCATTAGTGGTGCCATCTACAACTCCCGTTATACAACAACACTAACCGTGAAAAAGGCTCATATTGAGTTATTATCTAATATCGGTGATTTACCTACTAATATGGATGGCGACCAAGGCCCATCCATGCCAGTAGATATCGAAGTATTGCCACGGGTTCTAAAAGTATTTGCCCCAGCAAAACACAAAAAGAAAAAGGCTTTGAATTTGCCTATACTACCACATATTTAATAAATTGTAGAGAAATCTACAGGACAAAACTATATAACAATCTATAACACAAAAGCTCTCTATTCAAGAATAGAGAGCTTTTTATGTTCATTACCTTATAGGAAATACCTACCTAGTCCCTGCATATTTCTCATGCATAGCACTAAGTTAAGCATAGACTTACAAGGCTAGTCTATGCTGATAGCATCATGCAAACGGAAGCTATAGATATAACATGCTTTCACAGGCATCCCTGTCAATCGCTGCAAGGCCTCTTTATAGAGATCCATTTGTATTTTATAACGCTTGATGAGGTCTTCCCCAGATTTGACGCGGTCCGTCTTGTAATCTACAAGAACCCACTCACCATCTTCTTCAAAGGCAGTATCGATAATACCTTGGAGGAATAGATTTTCGCCGTCCTCTAAGGTATCATATACGCGTTTCCCTTCAAAAAGCATACTAAACGGCATTTCACGTTCTATGCGCTTCGCATTGATAAGACGCTTCCCAAGGTCAGAACTAAAGAATTTATATAGACTTGTATCGCTTAATAGATTTCGTTCTTCCTCTGTGAAAGTCCCTTTCGTTACGAGTGCATCAAGCTCTTTCGTTAAAGAAGCTTGAGTATACTGCGCAAGAGGAAGCCATTGCATGGCCTCATGCATCAAGGTACCCCATTGAGCCCCTGTCAACACATCCTCTTCGGACTGCAGTGCTTGCGGCTTGCGGCCGAATACGGAATTCGCCAATTCGTCGGATGAAACAGTTACATCTGAAGCCTCCATAATTGGTAAACCAGCAGCATTGGTATTCTTCGCCTCAACATTTGCAGATGATTTTGGATCTAGCTTAATAGCTTGACCTAAGATTGTATCTGAAACGGCTCGTTTAGCCTCTGTATCTACCGTTACAATTGGTTCGTTTAGGGTATCAATAGTGCCTGCTTCAAGTTCCCGTTCTTGGAATCGTCGTTTCAATTCACTGACGGAAATCTTAGCCGTGCGTCGCGTAGCATCGCTGTATGGATAGGTATAGTTGAATCGGTCTTCGATTTCCTGTGGCAATTCTACAGCATTAACTGCTTTCAACTCGCGTACCTTATTGATGGTAGTTTCATCGATATCTGCTTTATAATCGAGATCACCGTAGAGAGAACCATCGTGGACTTCGACCTTGATGCGACATTTTTTATCTGGTAAGTCAAAATAGGTCGGTCCTTCGTACTCAATGGCTACGCGCAATGGATTACCACCGTCCAAATGACGAGCAAAGCCCATAATTAACCATTCTAGATACGTATTAGCTTGAGTGATAATATCCGTAGGTAGTTGTCGACCCTCTACAGAGGCAGAATTCTTAATGAGTTCACCTAATGTATTCAACCCTCCACTAGACTTTTTAAAGCCCTTTACAAAGCCCGTCATGAACAGCTTATCTCGTGCCCGTGTTAACGCCACATAGAGAATACGCTGTTCCTCTGCTTTGAGGGCTGCTTCTTTGACGTCTTTCACGTAGAACCACGGCATAGTTGGGAAGGATACCCGAATATCTGGGAAGTACCCTTTAAGACCAAGTCCTGCATTTTTATCGATGAGGAGTTCTGAACGAAGATCCATCATATTGAACCGTTTTTGAACGCCAGATAAGAATACCACAGGGAACTCAAGGCCCTTACTCTTGTGGATGGTCATGAGGCGCACTACATTGTCCGCTTCGCTTACCACATTGGCAAGGGGCATATCTTGGTTACTATCGCGCAAGCTTTCCACAAAGCGCAAAAATCTAAAGAGTCCACGGAAGCCAGATGCCTCATAGCCCTTAGCTCGGTCGTATAAGGCGAGCACATTCGCGCGGCGCACGAGACCATTTGGCATGGCACCTACATAGTTTACATAGTCTTGAGATTCGTAAATATCCCATAGTAAATCGGTTACACCGTGACGGCGCGACAAGGTACGCCAACGCTCCATATGGTCAATAAAAGCTAATAAGCGTTCATCTTGAGCCTCTTCAGCATAGGCTGGCATGAGAGACCACAGAGAACCCTCTCCAGATAGGCGCAGTGCACCTAGTTCGTTTGCATCAAGACCTACGAGACCAGAGTGCAACACTGCTGCCATCGGCAAGTCTTGTTCCGGATTATCTATGATAGATAACAACGCTAGTAAGAGCTGAATTTCTTGTGCTTCAAAGTAGCCATCTCGTTCGTTTACCACCGCAGGGATACCCGCTTGACGCATGGCCTCTACAGCACGAGTACCCCAACCAGCCAAGGATCTGCGCAAAATAGCAAAGTCACGCCACTCGATTTGACGGAATGTACCATCTGGATTTTGCACCTTCTTCTTAGCACCGTGGATTTCCTTAATCTTTTGAATGATGAAATCTAGCTCACGCTCGTTGTTTTCAGGGTCATCCCCTTCATCTTCATCGCTTTCACTAGCACTGAGGGTATCCTTACTCACATCGAGGAGCTGCAATTCCACATCTCCTCCAACCCAATCCTCAGGCGCATCCTCTACGATACGGCCAGGAATGAGGGATTCTGCCTCAGTATAATTGAGCTCCGCCGCCTCTTCCGTCATGATTTGATAGAACAAGAAGTTCGTAGCGGCCAAAATATTTTCGTGAGATCGGAAATTCTTTGCTAGGTCGATACGGCGTTCTACCGCATCAGTGTCGCCGTAGGTATTGTATTTCTCCATAAACAGAGAACTGTCAGCCATACGGAAGCTATAAATCGCTTGCTTCACGTCCCCTACGTAGAACCGGTTATCGACGCGAGAAATCAAGTTGATAATCGTCTCTTGCACGCCGTTCGTATCTTGGTATTCGTCGACCATGATTTCTTTGAAAGTATCTTGCAACTCCTTTGCCACGTCAGACGGCTGAGGATCATCTTCTGTACCAGGTTCAACAAGAAGGGCTAAACATAAATGCTCCAAGTCACTAAAGTCCATGATGCCTTGCTCTTGCTTCATGTCCCGATACGCCTTATGGAACGCAATGGTGAGCTCCACAAGACCTTCAATAATTGGATATTGGGCCTTGAACTGCTCTTGCAAGGTAGCTTCTGGCACGGTAAACACTGCTGCTTGCATGGCTTTTAGGTCATCCTTATTTTGAGCACCTAAGGATTTAAACTCAGCTACTAATATAGGGTCATAGGATTGAGCCTCTTTTGAACCCATGCGGAACTGATCTTTAATAAAGGTGTCTATATGCTTACACGCTTCGCCCATATCATCCCAGGTTTGAGCATTTGAAAGCATGCCTAGTGCAGCCAATTGGTTATCATATATGTTTTGCCATTTATGAGGCCCCACTGGATCTAGCAAGATTTGTTCCATCCGCTCTAAGCGCTCACGAATGCGGTCTATAACAGCTATATGTTGATCCCACATATATTGGCCCCATAGCGTATCGCTTGGGTTTATTTCCATTGCCTCTTTATAAGGTGCTAATGCTTTACGTAGCCATCCATCAGGATTAGCAAGGGACATAGCGTAGTTATACAAAAACATAATCTTTGCCGTTAAGCCTGCATCAGATTTATCATCGCTGAAAAAGTCCGCCAATTCATAGATATTATAAAGGCCCTCTTCATAGGATTTAGTCAATAAATCGGCTAATACCTCTTGTTGTAAGAGTGCCATTTCTGCTTCGTTACCAATGCGAGCCGTCGGGTTAATATCGAGCTTATAGAAATAAGAACGAATTACCCATTGGCAGAAGGAGTGCAATGTAGAAATATGAGCAGATGGTAAGAGATTAAGCTGTCGTTCAAGACGCTGCTGCATAGCCTCATCATCAGTAGACTCCATGGCTTTTGCCAAGGCAAGCCCAATACGAGCACTCATCTCTTGTGCCGCCGCCTTTGTAAAGGTTACAACCATGAGCTCTTGCACGGATAAAGGATTATCCATATCTTTAAGACGCGTAATGATGCGCTCTACGAGAACAGCTGTTTTACCTGAACCGGCTGCTGCCGCTACCAGCAAGGTTTGATTATCTAAGGACGAATCCTTAGGCGCTATAATGGCAGACTCCTGCTCTGGCGTCCATTTAACACCCATGGTTTTCACCTCCTTCGTTTAGAACCTCTTTCATCCGTTCTAGTGCATCATCTTCGGACAATCTAGATAAGTAATTGTATCGATTACGGCTAGAGTCAAAACGGCATACAGTGTTGTAATCACAGTATGTACAAGGTCTATTCTTATTTAACTGGTACGGCTGAATTGGGAATTGACCATCCCCGATGTTGCGACCGATGTCAGCCATGACGTGGTTGGTATAACGGCACATTACATCAAACTCGCCGGTGTTCTTAACCTTATGTAAATCTCTGCTAGAAATCGTTTGATCCTTTTTCGTAGCAATCGGTACATATGGACCTCGTTTAGAACCGTAGGATAAGAACTTATTGTCTATATGCGTCAATAACTCGATATCATCGGAGAAGTAGCCACTATTATGCCATGCGTCGCTTTCCTTAGCTAAAGCTACTGCATCCTCATAGGATAGAGGCGTACCAGCAGGGATTTTAGGATTCTTCACATAGGAATACACCACAGCCGCAGGAGCCATAGATTGTCCTTGATTGTTACCATAAGCGGATTCTAAGGCCAATAAATATGTCATGAGTTGTAGTTTAAGTCCATAGTACACATCTTGTGCCGTCACATGTGCGCCACCCGATTTGTAATCGATAACCATGCCATAGGTTTGACCATCTCGAGTATATTCATCGATGCGGTCAATTTGACCAATAAGGCGCAAATAACGGTCATCTCCGAGAGGAACGCGAATTGGATCCCAACCACCTTGACGACCAAAATCTTGCTCCAAGTATTTCGTATCAAAATCACTGCGCTTAGACCACTCTACAAGGCGGTCTACCGTCACATGTAATGTTCGTTGTACACGTTGCTCGATTGCCTTTTGGTAGGCATCGCTCGTTTCCTCGCCATTGTGGTTTTCTTGTAAAATTTCTTCCGCTAAAGTACGGCACAAGTTTTGTTGTTCCTCTTCATTGAGATCACGCCATTGTTTATTATTTTCTAGTAGATAATTACCTAAACGCTCTAAATTAGCATGTAAGAATGTACCAATTTCAGGAGCACCAAAAGAACGCACACGACGTGGCTCTAGCTTCAAACCATATTGAGCATAGAACTTGAACGGACATTGTTGGTATCGCTCTAAACGCGTCACAGAACCAGACATGTAGCCTTTAGATAAGAACAATCCATTCACTAAATCCTTTGTAATGACCGGTACATCGTTATTATCTCGAATACCACGAGACACCTCACCTAAACGAGGGCGGTAAGTATCGCTTTCACAAGCCCAGTTATAGAGGCCCCACCATAATGGATTGACCTCATGGCCACTAAAGAGAGCACCCCAACGCTCAGATAATAAGGACAAACTTTGAAGCGGACGCCACACATAGTCAGCCTCTGTATCAGGCTCAATGGATAGGGGAATATCTATAGCCTTACCTACGTATCCAAGGGACTCTAATCGCTTCACTACTAGGGATGGCTCAAGACCGGTCCCATCTTCACCAGAACTTGCATAGGATAAGGTCAACGAATCAGATGCCCGCGTCATAGCTAGGTATAGTAGGAAATTCTCGTTGAAAGCCTTCGGCAAAGCCCCTTCAGCCAAGGTAATGCCTGCATCGGCCAATTCTTGACGTTCCTTATCCTTAATAAGACCTTCATCGCCCATGCTTTGTGGGAAAACACCTTGATTGAGGCCCATGATGAAAACCTGAGGCCACCATTGGCTATAACCACGTTCGATAGTAGTAATCACCACATGGTCCAAGGACGGTGGAATCATGGAATAATTTACGTCGCTCAAGCCTTCTTCGAGGAGTAGCATCATCTCATCTAAGGTCAATACTTCATCCTTCATGACCATAGAGATTTCGTCTATGAAAGAAATAACCGCATTGTACATCTGTTCATGGCTGGCTTTGGACTCTTGATCGCCTACAGTTTCTGCGTCCTTTGCCCATTCATAGAGGCGCTGTGGCACTTGCAAGGTTTCTAATAAACCATAAAGCTGTTCGCCCCATTCTGCCCCTGTATGTCCATCTGTATTGGCAGCAAAGTCAAACCACGGAGATAATATGTCCATAATGGTTTGTCTTGCTTGATTAACACGGGCTCTACGCGGTGCATCAGGCTGGTTTTCTTCATTTTGGCCTTCATGGAAGCCTCGTAAGTACGGCCAGCTTTCACGTTCCCATTTATAATGGTCGATGCCAAACTCGAGCACATAGTTCTCTAATTCATCTACGGCCTCACGAGTAAGAGGCATCAAGTCCGTTTTCAGCAAGAGGAACATGCTATCTCGGCTATAGCTATGGCGCACAATATCAAAGAGAGCCGTCAACAATTCCCCCAACGGATGATTTTTCATAGGTCGTTGACGGTCGATAAAGTGCGGAATACCGTAGCGAGTAAAGACCTTTTCTAAGGTATCTCCGTACGTTTCGGACTCGCGGAGCATGATGCATACATCGCGGTAACGAGCCTCTGGAGAGGACTCTACATAGGCTAAAATACGGCGAGCCACAGCGTCAGCTTCCCGTTCTCTGTTGTAGCCTCTAATGAGCGGTATCGTACTATCTGTAGAGTTTTGCTTGCTAGGGCTAGTAAAGTAATTAGATTCTAATTCTTGTACAATCTGAGGGCCTCGTTTTCCATCAAAGCCAACCCAATTAATACTAGAACCATAACGAGCCACTAGGGTATCATAAATCTCCAAAGGACGACTAAAGAGATGTTCCCCTCGACGAGCGAGATTTAACGCCTTCGGAGCCATCGGTAAGTCGATAGTTATAACTGCTTCCTTCGCCAAATCAAATAAGGTATAAATCAACTCGTAGTGAGTAGGCGTAAACCAATGGAAGCCATCAATAAAGACATGGCTATTCTCCATCAATGGAGATTGAGGCAAGGCCTCGACGATTTCCATAATAGGATCGATGTCACGCTCCCCATGACGGCTGATTTCCTCTTCATAGGCAGCCATACAGATAGCAAGTTCGCGCAATTTCTTTTGTAATACTTTATTTTTTACTGAATCCGCCCCACGTTCTAGGTCATTAGGACCTACGCGGAATGCACGAAACTCAGAAAAGAGTTGTTGCAATACAGAAGAAAACTCAGGACGTTTTGTAGCCTGTTCTAAGAGGCCTAGTTCCTTTTGTTTTCGTTTCATAACAAGGCGCAACAACATAGACCGGCCAAAGCTAGATAAGCTTGATTGACCGGCCCCCTTAGAGCCTATGGATTGATATACTTGGTACCCCAAACGACCAAAGCCCACAACACGAACTGTGGTAAAGCCTTTTTCAGGCATAAACTCAGCAAGCTCCCGTTCTACTCGATACGTAGCTGGTTCAGGAACGAGTAAGATTATAGGTTCCCCTGGACAATCGGTCATAACTTGACGTATCCGTTCATATACGGCACGTGTCTTACCAGATCCTGCTCGTCCATAATAGACGCTAATACTCATGAGACCTCCCTAGTGAAACTTTCACCATCTCAATTTATAGAAATCATAAACTTCATCTTATTTTTAAATTTCTTTTCCTTAGGTATAGATTTAAACTAAATTTTTCGATATAATATATTACTATACTACGTATTATTATATAGTAATATGATATTCTGTGCCTAATTATGGGGTAATTAAAGGCAAATTGTACAATATTTGACTCATTAGATTAAATTTGTTTATAATTAAGAAAATATTTTATATTTTATTTACAATTAACAGAATTTCATATATAATACAGATTAGTATTTGTGTTATTTGTAAAAATCATGTATTTAGGAGTGAACTATTATGAACAAAAAACATTTAGCAGCTGCTTTCGCAGTATTTGCAGCTACAACTATGTCTTTCTCTGCTTTCGCAGCATCTGTTGATGCTAATGCACGTGCTTACGAACGCGCTGCAGCAGAGCAATATACTTACGCAGCACCTCAAGCGGCTACACCAGCTTACCAATCTGGCTACGTAACAAGTGCACCACGCCCTGGTTACAAACCATTACCAGCGGTACCTTACACAGCAGGTGACATGGCTCAACAAATGCCTGTATCTAAAGAATTAGGCGATCCAATCTTCGTAGCACCTGAAACAACAGCTGTAGGTCTTCAAATCATGGACCCTATCGCTACTAACAGCCAACCTGTATACCAAGAAACTGTAACTTCCGTAACAGCTAATGGTAACGGCAGTGCATATGTTTCCCGTTATAAAACTAACCAATTAAACGCATTCGACTTGTTGTTGAACGGCAAATCTTACACTTACGACTTGCCTGCATACACTAACGGCTACCAAGTGAAAACTGCTAGCTCCTACAACCGTGCTGGCGACGGCGTTGCAAATGTATTCTCTACAAACGTAATCACTGAAGCAGTTGTAAACAACAACTCCTTGCGTATCACTGTTAACATGACTCAACCAACAGCTGTAGCAGCTGCTAAATTGCGTTCCATGCAACAAACTGGTCAAGTAGCAGGCGGTGAAGTAGCTGCATTGTTCGCTTACAATGAAAGCTATGATGGTGTAAAACAAGCTGCTCATTACGACGTATTCAACAACGGCAACCGTTACATCGTTGTTAAATCTGGTGCTGTAACAGTTCCAAATGGTGCACAACACCCTTACGCAACTGCATTGTTCGCAGTAACTGACGACACTGTAGCAGCTGTAACAGTATCTGGCAACACTGCTGATACTTACGATTTAGTTAAAGGTACTGCATACGCAATTGCACAATCCGCTCGCGTATCTAACGCACGTACTCGCTAATTCAAACTACAATTCGTTACGAATTAAATATAATGGTGAAAGCTACAAGCCTTCACACATAAAGACTATATAAATCACCAAAGCCCCGAATGAGATATCTCATTCGGGGCTTTTTTATGCATCTTACCAATTGAATTCTTATATTTATTTTTTACGATAATCTTGTAAATACTTCTAACGCTTTATACGCCATCAAACGATAGCCTCTTGCATTAGGATGTACTTCACCGGCAAAGACAATTTGGCCGATTTGATCCGCTTCGTATAATGATGTATAAAAGTCTATAACCTTCAAATCATGCTCTGCAGCATAGGCTTTTAGTTGTTCATTGACCTCTCTCACCACAATGTCGAGTCCATCCATATCACTATCGATTTGTGTTTCTAAACCAATAATAACCTTCCCCTTTGTGCTCGCTAGTTCAATAGCTTTCACCAAGGTCTTGAACACATATGTACTATCTCGACCTTGCAAAATATCATTAGTACCACACATTAAGAAGATATGACGCGTGGAATCAACTACAGCGGTAGGTAGCCATTTTTCAATGTTATAAATCATGCCCTGAACGGAGCATCCGTCTTCACCATAATTTGTAAAATGTACACCCTCTATAGATGCATCACAAATTTCAACCCAACCTTGGCCATAAGGCACATCATAACCGCGGGTAATGCTATCGCCAAAACAGATAATTTCCATATCTAGACCTCCTGTACTATGCATTAATCATATAACAAAATGACAATTATATACAATATACATACTATGGATTTTTATATGCATTTTTTATAGAATTACATGTTTGACTATGGTATACTAATTCCACATAAGAGAGGTCAAAGATGAGAAAACTATATCCCTTTTTAATACTAGCATTAGCAACATTACAATCAGCTAGTGCGATTTCACAATATGAATTAGAGAACAAGCCTACTCAATACCAAGTTGCTTATAATAGCCCTTCGGAGACTGTGTATATCGACTTAAGTACACTTAGCCTAGCACAGTCAGGTCCTACATATAGTACGCTTCACGCTCGTACAATTAGTCTCTATAAAAAGCAGAATATTATTGCTGATTATTCAACTAATTATACATACCATCGTGGTAACACATCTAAAGATATTTACCTCATGGATTGGCATGTAGCACCGGCGAAATTCTACCAAGTAAATGGCGCACCTATAGGAACTGCTAACAATCAGCGTTCTGTTCTATCTACAGGTGCTCACGTCGCTACAAAGGGTTCTCCTGTAGCTGAAATAGGTCAATTTATTTTACATAATGCATTGGAATTAGAGCGTATTACCTATACATCTAAGAACCCATACGTACCACCTCGTCCATATAAACCATTAAGTACACCCGCTCCAACAGAAGGTAGGCCATTATTTGGAGTTCAACCACCAGAAGGTGTCTATAAACCGCTAAACCAATTAGAATCTCCTTATACATCTAATCAACCACGGTTATTTCCTTCTAAATTAGGTATATATGGACCCGTTCCACCACCACCGCCTCAAGGGCCTCGACCTAGTGATTGGATTCTCGACATTCAAAATCAGGACATGCCTGATCCAAATACACCTATGAGTGATTGGAGACCGCAACCTGATTATCATGCACCGCAAAAACCATAATCAAAAAATATAGTTACTCGTAACGTATAAAAAGAGACTGAACTGTCCCCTATTTAGGAGATCTAATTCAGTCTCTTTTGTTTCATATTTTATTTGTTTCCATACAATCAGAGAAACCTATTGTATGATGCTTTCACATTATTTAAGACGTACAAAGAACAATGCAATAGCACCGATAACTGGTGCAATGGCAAGGGTCATCAATGCAGATTGATAACTGCCTGTAGCTGTTAACATGCTACCTAAAATCATAGGTGCCAACATAACGCCGATCTGATTAAACAAGTTTACGAAGCCTGCAGTTGTACCGCGTAAATGAGGTGCTGCGGATTGAATTACGAGAGCATTTGTTAAAGCACTATGCATGAAAGCACCAATACCAAGAATTGGACCTGTTATAAAGAGCATATCTGGATTTGTGGTGCTCGCAAAGAGGATTAATGCTGGTGCAAATAAGAACATAACAAGCGCCACCAAATGGTTCTTCTTAATCGGTAATATATCGGACAAAATACCGATAGTCGGTTTCGCAATAAGCGCGGCTAAACCAAAGGCAGACATTACATGACCTGCATAGATGGCATTAACGCCGAGCTGTTTAACCATGTACAAGTTTGACCATTGCGCCACCGCCCAGGTAGCACCGGTAGCAAAGAAGCCTGCAAAGGCAAGACAACAAATGTTGCGATTCTTCAAAACATGTAACAAGTTTTCCTTTAAAGAAGTCTTTTCCCCTATATGAGCAGATGTAGCACTCACCTCTGCTTCTCGTTGAGCTAAAATCTCAGCACTTGGCTTACGAACCGTAAAGTAGCTAAGAATGAAAACAAGGATTGGTAATACTGCTGTTAAAAGAAATGCATTTTGCCAACCATAATTAGTTGCCACATATGGTGCATAAAGGTTTACAGTAGTCAATCCAAGGGATGTGCAGGACATGAAGATACCCACGGCTGCACCACGTTGATTAGGACCAAAGTAGTCCCCAATAGCACTTAAACAAGATGCTTGTACAGGACCAGATACAATACCTAATAAGAAGCGCAATACCCAGCCATAGGTGTAATTATCGATGGTACTCATCAAGGCTGTAATAACAGCCATCGCAAGCAAGCTAAACAAAATGGTATAACGGTAACCAATGCGATCCGCCAAGATACCACCTGGCAATACCATGATGGCATAGCCCATATAAAAGGCAGATAAATAGGCCGTGCCCATTTGTGGTGTGAAACTCAAAGCTTCATTAACAATAGGCATCAAGGACGCCCAAGATAAGCGCATAACAAAGCTAATCAAAAATGTTAGCCAAACGCTGACGAGAATTAAAATCTGAGTTCGTGAGAAACTAAGTCGATTCATACGAGCTCCTTTCTACAGAATAAAAACATATAAAGTAATCATACTATAAATACAGGGTATTTTACAAACTTCAAAGATTAACAAAATACAATAAAAAGCCCTCTAGGCATAACCTAAAGGGCTTTCTAAATTGTGGCGGAGATAGTAGGTATTGAGCAATTACTACAGATAAATACTGGTTTTGTTTATCTGAATACCTATTAGGGGGCAAAAAAGGGGGCAAACACTAAACCATAAGACAAATGTCTTTTAAATGTCCGTCAAATGTCCTATACCGCATCAATAAGCACAATACATATAAATATATATTCGCACGCACATGTACAAAAGGGATTATTATGTAAATTGTGGTGAGCAGTACGGTCTTATGACTTTTTCTAAAAAAATAGACTAGACCTAGGGGGGGACTATATTATACACATTCCCCCTCTACGCTTGCCTATGGTTTAGCTTGTTAATCACATCATCATGCATTGATTTAGTAACATGAGTGTAAATACTAAGCGTTGTATTAGGGTCATTATGTCCTACACGTTGCATAATTGTTTTAAGTGGTACACCTAACTCCGCTAACATACTTATATGTGTATGTCTAAAGATATGAGTAGTTAAGTGTTTACCCTCAATATGTACGCCTTTCAATCTCCTATTTAAGAATTGAATGTCATAAGGGTTACCACGGCTAGAAGTAAAGATATATCCATGATCTATATACCCCTCGAACCATAGCGACCGCCGTTTATTCTCTAACATAATACTATCAAGAATACTAACCGCCCTATCTGATAAGGATACATCACGAACCGAATATATATTTTTAGGTGTTCCCCTCTTAATCTCGCTACTATTCTTATAATCGTACTGAATTGTACCATTGATGTTTATAGTAGCGTTTTCTTTGTCATAGTCGCTATATCGTAACGCCAGCAACTCGCCAATGCGTAACCCTGTTAAGCTAATGAACTCAAACAATAAACCAATACGGCTATCAATCTTTGATAACTGCATTAGTGTTTCTTTCAACTCAACCGCATCAAGAAATTTACCTTGCTTTTTAGCTATATCTGAATGGCTAAAAGGCTTTTTCTTTATCTCAATATCTTCAAAATCAATAAGGCTAGGTATTAATTTCTTCCGTTTAGCGTGCTTGTATATAGCTTTCATCGTTGTAAATGTAGCCCTTGTATAAGAGTATGAAAGGTTTTCTACATAATAGACCTTATGTAATACATCTTCTAGTGTAACCGCCGTTAAGTCCGCAATAGGTAAAGCCTTATCAATGTATGTGAAAATCTTGTTTACATAAATTGTATGGTTTATGTGTGTAGATCGTTTTACAGTCGGTTCAGTATGTTCAAGCCATGACATAGCCACATCATAATAAGTTACTACCTTATTGATATCAATCTCTTTTACCGCCTGTTCATACTTTCTTTGTAATTCTATTGTTGCCTGCTTGCGTGCATGACTACTATTAGTATTAAAAATTACAGATACTTTCCGTATCTCGCCATTCGGTAATTCAAAGCGTTCACAATATTTATATCGTGTACCCTTTTTACTTTGTCTTTCTTCTATCCACATAGTACCTCTACTATGTACAAAGAATTTATTCCTCTTTCAATTTAGATTTTTCTTGTTTCCATAATTCAAAGGTTTTTACTTCGTGCTTTAACCATTCATAAACTTCACCAGTTATCACACTATTAACAGGGTTATTATTGCGTAATTCCAATAGCTTATCTTGAAGTTCCTTTAATACAGGGTTTGACTCATAACTATATGTATCAGAATAAGGCAAAAGACTTTTTTCTTCAAAAGCCATTGTTTCTTCAGTAAATTGCACCTTTTCAATATGTAAATTTAATTCTTTAGGCAGTTGATTATTTATCAATTCTACTAAATCATATTCGCTTTTTTTATCTTCAAATTGATAATCAATAAAATATCTAAATTGATGCGGTATGTCTCTTGATGTTTCTTCAATAACAATAGAACAAAATCCAAGACTATCATCATAAATATAGCAACTTGCCTTTAATGAATGTTTTCCGCTAATGATTAAAAACGATAATTCAGCATCAAATTTATATACTTTACATGATGTGTAATCATTAAAATAACTTGCTGGCATCATTAGTTCTGTATATTTTGAACTTAATTCAACATTCAAATCAACCACATCGAGATCAGATAGATATAAGAATTCTATAGGTACTTTCCCTAATTCTGCAATTTTCCTTAGTCTTTCAGCGTTAGGTATTACTTTAGCCGACTCCCATTGAGAAACGCTATTCTTAGATGTATCTAATTTTTCGCCAAACTCTGACATAGAAAGACCTAATTGCTTTCTTATTTCCTTTATCCGCCTAGACAAATAAACTCTTTGTACAATATCTTTATTAATATCTTCCATATAATCACCTCTATAAATGATTATATCATAGAGTTAAATAAAGTTAAATGTCACACTTGCGTTAAATAAAGTTAAATGGTAATATGTACTCAAAGGTTAAATAAAGTTAAATGCATTAAGTTAAGAGGTGAATAACTTGAAACAATACCAAACACTAATCGGTTATAGAAAAATGGCTGGTCTCAACCAACGAGATATGAAAGACATCTTAGGAATATCATTAACGATCTATAACGCAAAAGAAAATGGTAAAGTACGTTTTAATCAAGATGATATGAAAACAATTAAGAATGTACTATCTGAAAAACTAAATAAGAAATTAACTATTGATGAGTTATTCTTTTAATTTTTAGAAAGGGTATAATCTATGGAATTAATTACAACACAACACTACGGCGGAAATGCTTTCTCGTTTTATAGTACAAAACGAAAAGATATTTTTATGACAATCAATGAATTAGCTACTGGCTTTGGATATGCAAGCAAAAGCGGTATAGAGAAACTAATACAACGTAACCCACACTTATTAGATAAAGAATATTCATCTATAACAAGTGTACCTATCTCTATTTCTTCCACGGACGATTTGGGGGGTGCAAGAAAGCAAAAAATACAACTAAGAGAAGTTAGGGTGTTTTCAAAGTTAGGAATATTTGAAATTGGGTGTTTATCTCGTACCAAAGTTGCAAAAGCTTTCAGAAAATGGCTTTACAACTACATTGAAAAGCTAGAAAATGCTTTAATTCACGATATAGTAGCCCATACTAAAAGTAAAGATCTACAAAAAATGCTACATGATGCGGTATATGAAAGCCCTACATATATCAATAAAGAAGATAGTAGCAAGGCAAAAGTTATTATGAATATCAATAAACTACTCATTAAGACCGCATCAGAAAGCAGGGTTAAACATAAAGAGGATATGACGGCGGAAGAAATTCATAAATTAGAACATTTAGAACATAAAACTATAGCCCTATTAAATGAGGGCAAGTGCTATCAAGAAATTAAGCTAGCATTATCAACTAACTAACAATGATGTATGTTACTAAGGCATTTTATTTTCAATCATATAATTACCTCACCAGCTTTAGTAATATGTCCTAACATTGATACTCACAGATATTCAGTAATAACCACATTAAAAAGTACTACAGATATAGGTAATTACTGCATATATCACGCTTCAATAATTTCAATTTACATAGCCTAATTCACTCTAAATCGTCTTTTAAATCTTATTAGGTATAATCTATCAAGACATACACAAAAACGAGCATACAGGCTAAATAAATGAATTTTATTTTTAGAGAAAGGTAAAAATTATATGAATACTGACATTTCCATTCCACGAGCAGGAACTTTTGAACCTATCATGGTACAACCTAAAGACATTGTAACCATGTTCAGTATTAGTCGGAGTACAGTAACACGGCTTATCAGTAAAATACTACTTGATGATAACTATAAGAGTTGTATTACTCGTCTAAATAGAAACCTCGTACTAATTGATGTACAAATGTTTACTAACTATCTTAAAGAGCAAGACTTGAAAGGACTAAAAGCATAATGGAAAGAGATATTACAATCAAACAAAACACAGAAAATAAAATCATCATTGGTCTTAATGACTTTGAAGTTGATGCGGTTATCACCTTTGAAACTACATTCAATGAAGATACCTGTACTCAAACTACTGAAATCAAATGTTATATAGATCCAATTAATGAGGAGTAATACCATGAACGAAATGAAAGCAGTACTAGATAGCACTAAGATTAAATTTGAACTATGTGAAATGGGTAGAGAATATATTGATAAGTACAATAACAATCTACTAGATATATATGAATTAGTTGCCCTTGTAACCTTGAAAGCCTTTGAACGAGGTGTATTTGAAATGGCAGAAACAAAGGAACACTAATAATGACTATAAAAATAAAAAAAGCCCATGATACGGCTAATATCATAGGCAACTGGAAAGGCTATATCTACGCAAATAGTACTACCTTTCCTCTATCTTAACATACATTTTATTTCTAGTGAATACAAATAGAGGTGATTATATGGCAGTATTAAGTGAAAACGATGTTATAAACGAAAAAGCACGAAAAAGATTTTATGAACAAAGGCAAACAGGAGAAAATTGTGAATTTATTGATGTATTAAATCAAGTGCGAAGTGAACAAGGCTTGCCCCCCATATATGATGATAATGTAATAATCGATGCAAAAGAAAAAGAACTCACCAAAGATGATAAGCAAGCGTATTTTTGGTGGAAATTTAGAAATGATTTTTTTGATGATATTGGCATTAAGCGACTATCAAAGCTACCTAATGGGGATACATTGATATTACTATACATCAAACTTATTACCCTATCTTTAAAATGTAACGGTTATATATGCTATGAGGGTACTGGAATAGATTTAATCGAAGAATTAAGCCTGCATTTAGATAGAGATATAGAGGAATGTAGTGAATTAATCGAAAAATCAGAAATGTACAATCTAATCACACTAACAGATAATAATGAAACGATCTATATAAACTCTTTTAACACATATACAGGAGTTGATGATGCTAAAACAAGAATGAGAAATTCAAGGGAACGCAACAAGCAACAAAAAAGCGGTTTATCCTAGTAACTATCTATATCTTCACTACCTCTACTCATTCCATATGTTACGATATGTAACAAAATGTTACGAAACGTAATGAATGTGTTACAGAATAAGAATAAGAATAGAGTAGAATAGAGTAGAGTAGAGTAGATTTAGATATAGAGTAAAAAAAGAAAAAGAAAAAAATTAAGAATTAGAAAAGAGAAGAATAAAAAAAAGAGAGAGATACAGAGGGAGATTATTAAGAGGGAGTACACTAAATAAGGCGAGTTATAATACTCGCCTATTTTTTATATCTAATACTACTCAATGATCTATCATTAAAACGATAACCAACACTAGCCAATGTATAATAAAGAACAAACAAAGGTATTATACATATTGAATAACAGTATAATAGATACTACTGTTATACAACTGGCAACCAAATGGCAACCATACGGCAACCAAAGATAAACCACTATACCACCTATCAAGATTTTAATAACAAGAATAAAGTTATGTATCCAATATGGAACCAAAGTGTATCCAAAATGGAACCACTATGTATACAACACTATTAAATAACAAGGCAGGTACTATGAACGCAACTGACTATAGAGCATACAGAGAAGAGCAAGCACTAAAAAGAGAAATAGAGCGACAAGAAACGCCTAAAAACCCCTCTTATACTTTCCGTTTTACGGATAATATCACAATCAATCATAATACACCTAAGGCAAGTGAAAATTACCTCATCAGAGCCATATTATCAAGCTATAAGAAACTTAATAACCAGTACCTAGAATTACAAGAAATTATCAAGCATTATAACCCTACTGCCAAAATATCAACATATGGAAGAACCTCAACACATACCAATAAGAAACACGATTTATCAGATGAACTTGTTAAAATTGAAGATACTGGCATCAAATTCGCTAATATTGTATTGATGCGGTCATATATCAAAGGGCGTTTACAGGATATAACTGCCCTGCCCTATTCTGATATTAGATACATCATTGATGCTTATATAGACGAAATAACAAGCGTTAGCCCAACAAAAACAAGCCGTATAATCAAGGAAATAGTAAAGAAGTCTATTGAACTGCCTACAGTAGAGCAAGCAAAACTATATATACAAAGCTAAGTATTCTATCTCTCACATCATAGATCAATAACTTAATTTCCTAATATTTCAGATCCCCTAAAAAAGAGTTAATAAAAGTTAAGGTTATCTATTATAAGATAGATGCTGGTAACATAGTTACATAACTGTTACATCACTGTTACATTGAAACGCCCCTTATAAGAAGTTGACAAAAGTTAACATATCCTAATATAGAATAAAAGTAAAAACCCCCTAGGAATAAACCTAAGGGGCTTTAGAAGTGATTATATGATTTTGAAAACATTATAGTTACTGCTTTCACCTCTATTTTACCACAAAATTTTAGGGGGCAAAAAAGGGGGCAAATTATATTAAAACTATAGACTACTCATGAATATCTAAGAGTATCAAGAATGTAGGTGTTATCTATCTTTATATACTCTTTCATATTCTTTGATAGTCATTAAAACTCATAAAATTGAATGGCGGAGAGGGTGGGATTCGAACCCACGGCCCCTTGCGGAGTCACTGGTTTTCAAGACCAGCTCCTTAAACCACTCGGACACCTCTCCATAACGGTATTATTATATCAGATTGGCCCAATAATAAGCAACAACGTAATATAGGACAAGAAAAAAAGCTGGCCATAAGCCAGCTTTTTCATGTGTATTTGTTGTTAAAGTAATGTTTCAACTACTTACTATTAAATTGAGTATTCAGCTAATAATCAACATTAGAACAAGTCTTTTTTCCACATACCGATAATGGCAATAATAGAGAATACTAATGCAACACCTATAACCTCATAGAATCCATTTGGATCCTCTTGGAATGGCAATGGCACGTTTGTCCCCCACAAGCTAAATACAATGGTTGGAACCGCCATGGCAATCGTTAGGGTTGCCAACATTTTCATAACCAAGTTAAGGTTATTAGAAATGATGGATGTAAAGGCGTTCATCATGTTCATCAAGATATTAGAGTACATTTCAACCATCTCAATGGCCTGTTTATTCTCGATGATAACGTCCTCTAGTAAGTCCTCATCCTCTTCATACATCTTGAGAAGATGTTTATAGGAGCTATGACCACGCAAGCGCAATAGACGCTCCATAACGGTACCATTCGTGCGCAATGCAGAGGTAAAGTATGTCATGGATTTCTGTAATTCCAACAATTGGAAGAAGTCTTTATTCTTTGTAGTATGACGCAATTGAACTTCGATGTCGTCTGTACGACGGTTGATTTGTTGCAAGTAACGCAAGAACATCGTCGCTGTGCGATACAAGATTTGGAACAAGAAACGCGTCTTTTTGTATGTATAGAACGTAGAAATCTGATTAGAAATGAATGGATACAACACTTCAGACTCTTCTAAGCAGATAGTGATAAAGAAGTCTGGCGTCAAGAAAATACCAAGCGGTACTGTATCATACATATCGTTACCGCGGATAACCGGAATATTGATAACGATAAAGATGTAATTATCCTCTAACTCCACGTGAGAACGTTCTTCCATATCGAGAGCGGTCTTTAAAACGTCCGTTGGGATTTCCGTCAAAATATTGATAAGGGATAACTCATCGGGGTCTGGGTTCACCAAATTTACCCAAGAACCTTTTGTGGCATCTGATACAGTGCTATCGGAAACTAACTCTTCTTCTATGTGTTTATACACCGTAATCATGCTATCCCTCCTTCCAACGAACTTATAGTAATCATCTAATAAATTATATACTATTTTATAGCTATTATTCAATTCAATTGTGAAAGTTTTGTGTATCTAGAACATACATATACAGTTTTATGTCTATTTATAATGTACAAATGTATAGAATAAAAGTATCGTAAATGTTTAATTCACACAATAAAATAACCTCTAAGTTAGTCAGTTACTAATCTAGAGGTTATTTATAGTAGTCCTAATCTTTCAGATCAGAAGAATGTAATTTGTTTTATTTCTCTCTGGCTCTATAAACTCTACTTTTACTAATTACGACGCAAGATGCGAATAGAGTTTAAGATACAAAGGATGGATACGCCAGTATCACCGAATACTGCCCACCACATGGATGCGTAGCCCATAAGGCCAAGTGCCATGATAAGGATTTTTACAGCAATAGCGAATACAACGTTTTGCCATGCTACGCGCAATGTCGCTTTAGCCAAGTCAAGGATATGTGCGATAGCAGTTAAGGAAGGACGCATGAACACAACGTCGGCCGCTTCAATAGCCGCATCAGCACCGCTACCCATCGCACCACCAACATCAGCACCTGCAAGTACTGGAGCATCGTTGATGCCGTCGCCTACGAACATAGTGGGACCATATTCAGAGCGAATATCTTGTACAACGGACAATTTATCTTGAGGCAATAACTGAGCACGTACAGCACTTACGCCAGTTTCTTTAGCGATGTAATTTGCACTTGCTTCCGCATCACCGGTAAGCATAACTGTTTTAATATCTTGACCATTAAGATCAGCAATAGCCGCTGCAGAGTCTGGACGAGCTTCATCGGCGATGATGATACGACCAAGGTATGTATTACCTTCTGCCACAAGTACTTCTGTACCATATTCAGCAGCTTCTGTTGGATAGCCTTGAACGTTATAACGTTCCATAAGACGACGGTTACCAACAAGTACTTGTTGACCATCTGCCATACCTACCATACCTTCGCCAGCTAATTCTTGAACGAAATCGGAAGGTTCCACTGTAAGGCCTTGATTTTTTGCTTCAGACACGATGCTTGTTGCAATTGGATGAGTAGATACAGCTTCAATTGCTGCAGCCATAGATAATAATTGGCTGGAGCTTACATGGGACCCAACAGTTTCTACGTTGTGAACTTTAAATTCACCGGATGTGATGGTACCAGTTTTATCAAGAGCTACTGCTTTCACACCTGCCAACGCTTCAATAACGCGGCCACCTTTAAGTAAGATACCGTGTTTAGATGCGTTACCAATACCAGAGAAGAATGCGAGTGGTACGCTAAGCACCAATGCACATGGGCAAGAAATAACGAGGAATGTTAAAGCTGTGTAGATCCATTTATGCCATTCACCTGTAATAAGGGACGGGATGATAGCAACCGCTAAGGAAAGGGCTACAACGATTGGAGTGTAAACACGAGCAAAACGCGTAATGAAGCGGTCGATTTTAGGTTTGGAAGATGCGGCATTTTCAACAGCATCAAGGATTTTAGTAACCATGGATTCTTCAAGAACCTTATCAACACGCATCGTAATGCGACCAGATTCGTTGATGCAACCAGACATGAGTTGAGTGCCAGGTACAGCGCGAACTGGTACAGGCTCACCAGTTACAGGAGCTGTATTAACGCGAGTTTCACCTTCAAGAACTGTACCGTCAAGAGGAATTAAATCGCCAGGACGAACTTCGATAGTCCAGCCTACCTCAACCTTTTCAGGAGCCATAACTACGATTTCACCAC
>ERZ772904.147-NODE-147-length-21916-cov-6.13769_pt1 | contig 21916 bp, 21 predicted proteins | sample MGYA00512122_ERZ772904 | MGnify/ENA primary metagenome ERZ772904 (study PRJEB29015, sample SAMEA2738104) | human oral metagenome | biome: human oral; feature: human-associated habitat; material: saliva | place: China | collected 2269 ... | reverse complement strand
ATTACTGAGCGTCAGGATCGTGACTTGAAGGATTTGTCTGCCCGGATTGATCAGGCGTGGGTGGATCATGAGAGGCTGCGTGAGGCGTTGGTGAGTATCGACGCATAAAGGAGGACTCCTACCAACCCAGTAGGAGTCCCCCTTCTCACTTGCGTGTGTGGTTAGAACATGCCTCGTTCCCACGCGCGCAGGTAGAGTTCCCATGTCTTACCCAAGAGCAGGTCGAGTAGCCTCTCAGGACTGGTTTCGTAGGGCAGCCCCACGGAGAAGGTCCTGATGATGTCAATGAGCAACTTGTCGGAATTGTCTGACGGGTCAGGGGACTCGATGTCTGTCATGTACCAGCCTGCACCTAGGTTAACGTCCGCCCACCGTAGTGTGCGCGCGCACCTGTTGGTGAGGGTTTCCAGTACGGCCTTGTCGTATTCCACCCCCTCCAGGCCACTGAGGTTGTTAGGTAGTGCGACGAGGCTGGAGGTTAGGCCAGCAAATCGCGCGGGTTCGAGCAGCCAGAGCTTACCCGTGTAGAGGGCTAGGTGCTTGAAGCAGTCGAGGCTGTTGCGCAAATCCTTTGTGAGCCGTTCGACCTTGGCGCTAAAGGCCCTCACATGGATGTTAGGGTCGTTCCGGCTCCACCCGTCGTAAGGCCTATAGCGGTCAATCCACTTACCTGCCTCGCACAGGAGAAACTCTCCGGGACCGTTACCGTCATCCATGTCGGAAGGCTGCTCCTTCTCCTTGATGAGTCGGGTGCACACCCCCGTCCAGCGGCCCTCGTCGCCTTCCAGTTCGATGACTGCCAGATACGGGGCACCAGCATAGTCGGAGATGTTGAAGAGGAGGACCCCCTCAGGGTCATTTTCGGCGGCTTCGTTAACAGCATCATAGACGGTTTCCCAGTCAGTGTTGTTGAGGCCGGGGATCATGCTTGCGACAGTGTAGCCGGCGCACCCGTTTGGGTTGAGGGCGCGAGTTTCTAGGTGGATGGTTTCCCCGCGGGCTGCGAGCAGGCAGGCATTGAGCAGGTCGACGCCGTTGGTGGGGGTGAGTTTGCGAACGGTCATGGTTGTAAGCCCTTCCTGAGTAGTTTTAGTGGGTGTGTCATGCCTGCGAGGATCACCCACAGGGGCATGACTGGCAGGTGATCAGTAGGAGCCCTACCATGCTGGTCAGGAACAGCAGGTAGAAGACGAATTGTGGGAGCTTGTTAATGTTCACCGTTCTCCTTCTTTCTGGTTTGTTGAAATGAGTAAGGCTTCCTGGTGTTACTGTTCATACGAGCGGATCAGCTCACAGTATTCTTCTGGGCGCGTGTGTTCGAGGACTACCGCGATCTGGGCAAGGCTCGCATCCGCGCAGGTCACGCCCGCATTGCGCGCGCAGGCGCGCAGGTCTTGGAGCGTAAAGTCTGGGGCGATAGCGGATACCTGCCTTCCCGAGTGGATGCTGAGCTTGTGGTTCACGTCCCTGGTGCTCGTGTGGGACAGGATGTCTCGCGCCGTGTTGGCTGGGTCAGCGCAGGCCCCTACGAGCCATACGATTAGGCGGTCGACGTCCATCGTCTTAGTGAGGATGATGATCGTGTCGTCTTCTGCGTTCTCTACCCAGTAAACGTATGGCCGTCGACCGCGCTGGATGTCAATGCGTTCGCGATGCCAGCGCTCGATTGTTTCGGGCAGCCACCCTCTCGTTTCCGCGCCCTTCCCCTTGATAATGGCGTCGGGTGTGGGGAGCTTGCCTTCCGACCCGTAGACTGCGACAGTGCCGTATGTGAGGCCGGTCATGTCTGCGACGCCAGCAGTGCCGATGTATTCGATCATTTCAGTGTTCCTTCCTAGTAGGGGGCAGGTGGGGGGTTCTGTCTTGCCCCCTTCTTCCTTGCCCGTGACTTAATAATACCACACCCTATTAATGAATATAAAAGGTATTAATATAGTGTGCATCACATATGCAGTCGCTCCAAAGACCCTCAAACCCCCCTCCCCCCAAGGGAGGGCACCCACCCCCTCTTCCTTTACTCACTCATGCCGATGCCCACTAAAATCCTCCATGAAAGGGATACCCAGCTGTTCACGGTTGAGGACAGTCAATCGCGCTAGCGCACCCTCCAGCCTGATCTTGAACGCCCGAAGCTTCCCTAAAGGCTCACGAGCACTACGGCAACCAGTTTCCGCCACGAGGCGATTCACTTCCTCGACACCACCAGGGAGCGCATGCACAAACTCCACAAGCCCCTCAATCTCCTCAACAAGGCCCTGCCGTTCCACCTCTTCCTTTTCGGGCGCGACACGCGGGGTGAGGACAGGGACATCCTCCACAGGGATCAAAGCCTCAGGCTCGGGCACAGCAACAACCGGGGCAGGCGCAACAACCGGGGCAGGCGCAACAACCGGGGCAGGCGCAACAACCGGGGCAGGCTCAACATACTCCCCCTCAAACGCCTCAGGCTCACCATCAGCATCCGTACGGAAACGCAAGCCACGCAAACCAGTCACCTGCGTGCCCTTCGGAACCGCCGGGCCGTTACCATACTCGTCACGGTACACGCTCATACCAGTCGTACGAATCTTGCCGAACTTAAACTGAGAGAACAGGCGATGCATCGACACACGACCCTTAAGCGTGGCATTATTCCACGCCTTCCCCCTCTCCTTACCCTGCCAGTCAGCGAACGCCGCACACAAGTGAGCCCACGGGATCATCGCCTCAGAATCCTCAATCAGCATCTCGTTAAAGAAAGACGTTAGCACATCAGCAGACCCTAACCACGCATCCTTCGCAGCCCGCATCGCCTCCGTCGGAGGCAGGACATGCTGGCCAGCAGCAAAGTACATCTTCGCACCCTCAACAGCCCACGCGAGAATCGCCTCCTGACCCTCAGGAGTCTCCAGCTCACGCAAAAGATTAGGGTCAGCAAGCCTCTTCTTACGCTTCTCATCCTCACAATTACCATACTCGTAATCGAACGAGAGAATAGCGAGGCGACGCTCCACAGCAGTCGTACCCTCATCAATCCGCAGCTTATTATTCGTACTCACCATGAGCGAATGAGTAGGAGTAAACGTAAACTCATTCTTGAACTTATACTCACCCTTCATGGTAGGCGTCGCCGCCAACTGCTTAAGAGCATTACCGTAGATCACCTTATCCGGGGCCTCCTCCATAATGCACAACCGAACACCCTTCAAAGGAGCACACGCCCGCAACAAATCCTTACCACCATTAGGCATCAACAGGTCATGGCTACCCACATGCCCGTAATCACCAAAAACCCTCGTAAGGGCAGTCATGATCACAGACTTACCATTAGAGCCACTACCAACAAGGAACGGCACCGCCGCACCATGATCATCAGGCTGGTAGCCAGTAAGGGCACAGCCAACCCAATGCTGCAGCCAAACCCGCTGATCAACACCAAGAGCCCGCCACACCAGGCACATAGTTAACCCTCGTCCGCTTCATCATGAGGTACTTAGGATCATGAGGCATGAGCTTGCCAGTACGCAGGTCAACAACACCATTAGACGTGCACAACAGGTCAGGGTCAGCGTCAAAATCATCAGCGTCACGCGTCACCATCTCCTGGAGGTGCACGAGGATACTACGCCCGCCATGAGTCCCACAGAAGGGCCGCACCTTCTTCATCACAGTCTCATCGCCCAACACTATAGCGGCCTGCTCCCACGCCTCTGCAACCATATTGACGCGGTTAACTCCACCACCCTCATCGATAGGCTCCCAAACCCCCTTCTTAGGGATGTACGCCACCCACCCGAAGCCCTTCACATACGCGAGGCAATCACGCACCTCAGCAGCCACATGCATCGCCACAACACGCGTACGGTGAGCCGCCTCGCGCAACCACGCAATATCAACATTAGCAACCCCCTCAGGGGCACCCAACTCTGCCCGCACAGCCCCATCCTCAGCCGCACGCTTAGCCATCTTCTGCATGGACGCCCGCTCACGCGGCGGCAGGCTCGTATCATCGCCCTCACCGTACAAGTGCACGGCACACAACTCAAACGCCGACAAAGCACGCACAGACCCGTTCCCGTCAACAAAACACGCGGGGTCAGTGTTCGCGTGCTCGCTAATGCACAAGTCAGGCCGGCCCTCAACAAGGCGCAGGCCCCCCTCAGCGTGCGCCCCGTCGTACGTCCAACGGCCTTCACGGCAGGCCTCATAGGGCAGGGAGAAGGTCTCGATCGCACCCTCAATAGTGTACACGCGATTGAAAGCCCCCTGGACGCCAGGATCATTCTCAGGCTTGCGGCGCTTATCGCGCTTAGCGACATTACCCTTACTGGTGCGCGCCTTACGCTCAGAGGCAGTAGCGCGCGTCTCCAACCATTCGAGGCCATCCATAAGAGGCCCTCCCATCTCTTTAGCCCAGTACTCGCCGCCCAAAGGCTTGGCGGGCATGTACATGGCGCGTTCGGCCTGCTCACAGCTCTCATCCCACACCACCATATCAAGATGGCTCATGAGGGCCCTGCACAGGCTCACGTAGTCCCCCGGCGCCACCACATTCTTCAATGGGATGACGACGCGCACGCGAGGCGCATCAGGGGCAGAGGAGAAAGTAGAGTGGATGACGCTGCGCACCCCCAGCCCCTTAACGCCCTCCACCAGGGCTTCAATGCCCTTACTGTCCGCGTCGTCGCAGTCCAAAACAACAGCGCACCTGTCGACAACGTTACCCTTGCCGCGCGGCTTAGTGTAGTCGAGGAGGCGGCCCGCAATGTAGTTGCGCCCGTCTTTGGTGGCCCGCTCCCTCACGTTCTCAGGCTCGAAGAGGGACATGAACTGGTCGGCGGTGAGCCCACACTCCTGCATTAACGGTTCCCTGATACTGGGGTTGATTGAGACCGAAATGATCATAGCGTTATTCCTTCCTAGTCAGTACCGGTGAGTCCCATTCTAGCATGAGCTAACCCCCCCAGCCTGGGGCTAGGAGGGTTAGTCATCATTTCAATCTCACCAGCAAGGGTAGCTAACCCCTGTGCTCCTATTATAGGCACACTCTGCTGCTGGCGTCAACACGAACGGGCCTGCGTGTCGGGGCACAGACACTCAAGCAACTTTACACCCGGCCCAGGAGGTGATACTCATCCGGGTATCACCCCGCATTCCCGGCGCACATCAGCACCCGAGAACTAACAGAACTGAAATCAGTTCCTACAAGCCCCAACGCGGACCCACCACAAAAACGAGTATCAGATACTCAGAGATACCCTCCACGAGTATCAGGTTTTTCGTTGCAATCCCAACGAAAAGTCCCTACTGATACCACTGATACCCATTTTTCCAAGAATAGCTGTAGGATTGAAAAGAACTGAGAACTACCAGAAAATCAGTTCTAGGAGGCATTTGGGGAACTATCTTGAACACGGTATCACCCGTCTCACCCACTTTTGACACACACCCGCGCTACACTACACCCATGACAGCATCACGAACAGGAACCACCAGCCACAAGAAATGGCGCACACGCGTCCTCCACCTCGCACAAGCAGCCGGACAAACCAACTGCCCCGACTGCGGATGCACACTCGCATGGGGCACAACCCTGCAGCCAACCAGCCCAGAACCAGACCACATCATCCCCTACGCGCACGGCGGCACAAACACCATCAGCAACGCACGCGTCACCTGCCGCAAATGCAACCAAGCACGAGGAGACAAGCCCATCAACTGGAACAACAAGCCCACCACGACACGCCGATGCCACACAATAGGCAACATCGACTGGTAACCCCGCAACACATGTGGTATACTAGAAGCAACCACAGAGGTGGGGGGACCATACCCCCCTACCTCTACAAAGAATGCCCAGAGGCCTAGCGGGATATCCCCCCGGGGTTGTTTTTGGTCTGGGTCTGTCTCTCTGTCTTAGGATAGGGGGGTTACACAGGCCAGTGTAAGTAGGATCACAGCCTTAACTCTGATTTTGTGCGAGGTCTCGTGTATACTAGTGCTTGAGGATGAACTCAGGGATCACCGCTTTTTATTCCTTTCTAGTGTGATCCTGGCCCCCTATCATTGTGATGTCATGGTAGGGGGCATTCCTCTATCCACACACTAGCGCTAGTATGGTATAGTTGAAACATGAACTTGCTAGGCATCCTCAACGACACACCAAACGGTGAACACAGCCTGCAGCCCACACAGGTAGGAGAACAGGAATGACACGAGAAGAAGAAGTCCGCCAACTCCTCAACAAGGCATGGCAGGCCATCGAAGGAGCCGACCCCAACAAGATCGCGCCCCTCCTCAACACAGCCAACCGCCTATCCAAGGAACTCGACGAACTCGAAAAGCAGGCAGCCGCAAGCGAGAACACCAACAATGAAGAGGAAGGCGCCAGTGCCGTCGACATCTTCCAAGCAAGGCTACGCAAGCGCGACATCGGCGCTTCTTAAAGCCTCACAACAGCCCTGCATATGCGTGGCATCCCCCGTGACCGAGTCATTGGGGGACCTTGCTGTAGCGCTCGCAGCAGCCTACAAGCTCGACGCCGACCCCTGGCAGGAACATGTCCTCAACCACTGGCTCGCAATAGACGCCAACGGGTGGGCCAACATGACATGCGGGCTAGTCGTCGCACGACAGAACGGAAAAAACGCCATCATAGAAATCAGGGAACTCTTCGGCGCCATCGGTAGGGGGGAAAAGATTCTTCACACCGCCCACGAAGTCAAAACCGCGCAAAAACACTTTATGCGCCTCAAGCACTTCTTCGGACAATGCGCAAACGACCCCGACGCGAAGTTCCCCGAGCTCAACGCCCTCGTAGCCAGCGTCCGCAACGTCAACGGCCAGGAAGCCGTGTACCTCAAAAATGGTGGCAGCATTGAGATCGCCGCACGCTCCAAAACCTCAGGGCGCGGCTTCACCGTCGATGTCCTCGTGCTGGATGAAGCCCAGCATCTCAGTGACGAAGCCCTAGAAGCCCTGTTGTCGACCACGAGTTCTGCTCCTCTCGGTAACCCGCAGTGGATTTACACTGGCACGCCGCCAGGGCCAACCGCGGAAGGTGAAGTCTTCTCCCGCAAGCGCCGTGACGCGCTCTCAGGAGAATCCCAGTACACGTGCTGGGACGAATGGTCCCCACCAGGCTCCCCAAAGTCCCTAACCGACATTGATCTAGACGACAGGGACCTGTGGGTGCGCACCAACCCCGCTATCCGCTCAGGCAGGCTGAAAATGCGCGTCCTCGAAGGCGAACGTAAAAGCTTCTCTGACGACGGGTTTGCCCGCGAGCGCCTCGGCTGGTGGGCGTCTGTTGACGGCACGCGCCGCCTGATCAGCGTAGCCGACTGGGAAGCCACTGGTGTGACGCAGCTGCCTGATGAACTAGCCAGCCAGCGTGTGACACGTGCCCTGGGAGTCGCCTTCTCTAAGGATGGTACGCGCACGGCTGTAGCAGGATGCCTCTACGACCGTAAGACGGGCCTCGCGCACGTGGAACTCATCGACGTTAACACGGGCGCCATGACCAGTAGTGCGCTCGCGGACTGGCTGTATGAGCGTCGCGGCCGCTACAGTGCGGTGGGCGTGTCGGGCAGGTCAGGTGGGCTAGCATTAGAGCAGGACCTGCGCGCCCTGAAAGTCCCGAAGGGCTACCTGCATGTTGTTGATACCAGGGAGTACTTCACCGCGTGCAGTGGATTCCTCAACGCCGTGCAAGCGCATACCGTGACGCACCCGGGTGGCCATGATGCGGACACGGACCCTTTGGATGCGTCTGTGGCAGTGTCTGATAAGAAGATTCGCGGCGCCGACGGCGTGTGGGGGTGGTGCTCGACCTCCCAGGAGGGTGACGAAGTGCCAGTGGAGGCTGTGAGCGTTGCATTGTGGATGGCGCGCACGTCGCGTCGCCGACCGAACAAGAGTCAGGAGGCTCTATCGTGACTATGAGTGTTGATACGCGTCTGATTACCGGCGCGGGGCCCGGCATGTTTAGCCCGCCTGTCGTGGTTGGGTTGCCTGACACGCTGCAGGCTGGCTTGAATGAGCTGGTGGGCACATGGCAGGCCCGCTACCCGTCTAACATGCGCCGCCAAGCGTATTTGGACTGTAAGGTCTTCGTGGATAGCCTGAATATCTCACTGCCTCGTGAAATCGCGCGTGATCTTCGTATCGTCTCGACGTGGCCAGAGAAGGCTGTGTTTTCTCTGACGTCGAGGTGTCACTGGGATGGCGTGGTGGCCCCCGACGGGTCGGAGGACCCTTACGGGCTGGCGGCCCTCCTGGATGAGAACCGGTTTGCCACCGAGATCGGGCATGCTATTTCGAGTGCGGCAACGCACGGCGTGTCGTTCCTGGTGACCCTGCCTGGTGACGTCACGGCTGGTGATCCTCCGGTCCTCGTCCTCCCGTACTCGGCTATGACCGCGTCAGCACTGTGGGACAGGCGTCGACGGGGCATTAAGGCTGGTCTGTTGATCAATGATGTGGATTACCTTGGCCGGCCAACCGAGTTGATTATGCTGACCCCGCAGGTGATGGTGAGCATGAGCTTGTTTGGTTCCCGGGGCTGGTTTGTGACGAGTCACGTGGAGCATAATCTTGGTCGCACGCCCATGGAGGCCCTCGTGTACCGGGGTACTCTCGATCGCCCACTAGGCAGGTCGCGGCTGACTGATGGCGTGTTGTCTATCGTGGATCGTGCTGTGCGTGCGTCCATGCGGATGGACGTGTCGTCGGAGCTGTTCACTGCTCCTGGCCTGCTGCTGCGTGGTGTGGATGAGGCGACGTTCAGTCAGATTAAGTCCTCTTGGAGTTGGCGTCTCGGGTCGGTGAAGGGTATCAGCCGCGATGAGGAAGGTGAATTGCCTGAGGTGGATGTGCTTCCTCAGCAGTCCATGCAGCCCTACGTTGATCAGCTGCGTGAGCTGGCACAGGAAATGGCTGGTGCTTTGAGCCTTCCGGGGGGGTCGTTGGGTATTGTGCAGGACAACCCTTCGTCGGCAGACGCAATCTACGCGGCACGTGAGGAGCTAGTGACGGAGGCCAGCGACTTCAACGACGCGAACTCATACGCTTTGAACCGCGTGTACAGGAATATCCTGCAGTTGCGTGACGGCCTCCTGCCCGCCGATGCGGCGCGTATTTCCACGCACTGGCGCAACCCTGCCCGCCCGTCGATCGTGTCCCAGTCCGACGCTATGATCAAGCAGATTCAGGCTATCCCCGAGCTCGGTCGGACAGACGTGGCTTTGGAGGAGCTGGGTTATACGCGTCAGCAGATCATGCGGATTCGCGCCCAGTCCGAGCAGCAGCGCGGCCGAGATAACCTGGATGCGATTCTGCGTGGGGCGGGAGGCGAGTAGCCGTGACGTCGCTGCAGGAGGTTGAGGCCTACGACAAGATGGTTGATGCTGTGCTGAAAGGCTCGGAGGACCAGCTGGCGGCCCTATTCCGGCAACTGAATTTCGAGGACGTGCCTGCGGCTCGTGAGGAAATGAAGCAAGTCCTCGGTGAGATTGTGGATACGTACGGGTCGGCACTGACGCAAGGCAGTCTTGACTGGTATGAGGAACTGCGGCCCTCTTTCAAGAAGGCTTACGCGCCTGAGGCTATTGCGCCTGCCGGTCAGGTGGATCGTATTGACCGGTTGAGCCGGTATGTGGCGGGCCTTGGCGCCTCGGACCCGGTCAAGGCTATCCGTGTGGTGGCCGGGGCTCTTAGTAGGGAGATTCAGACGGGTCCGAGGCGTACGATCCTTCGGGCTGCGGATTTGGACCCGTCTGCACCTCGTTTTGCGCGCGTGCCGGTTGGGAAGACCTGTGCGTTCTGTTGCATGCTGGCGTCGCGTGGGTGGGTGTATCACTCGAAGGATTTGGCGGGTGGCGCGGGTCATGAGTTCCATGACTCGTGTAATTGTCGTATTGTGCCGGATTGGGAGCATAAGAATCTTCCAGGGTATCATCCTGATGACATGTATCAGGTGTATTTGTCGGCGCGGCGCGCCGCAGTAGAGGCCGGCGTGAAGGAACCCCCGGGGGGTATAATTGCCTCGTACATGCGAGAAGGCCACCCTGAGATGTTTACAGACGGTCAGGGCGTCGCCCGGCCGGCTAGTGAGTTCCGTTCTCATAAGCTTGAGAAGCTGACGGCTTCTCTTGATAGAGGCAAAGACAACGACAAGGGAGAACAGTAATGAGTACGAAGAAGGTTAGCAACCCAGCCCCCGGCACGGAGGCAGTGGAGGCAGCTGCCCTCAATCAGGGTACTGCTGAGCCTGTCCAGGTGATCGCGCCTGAAGCTCCTGTTGAGGACAATGACACGCCCGTTGAGGGTAAGGGGGGCGACGTTGCAGATACGACGAATACACCTGTTGAGGGTAAGGCGCCCGCGCCTGTTGAGACGCAGGCACCCATTGAGGGTAAGGCGCCCGCGCCTGTTGAGACGCAGGCACCTGTTGAAGATAAGACTGATGACGTTCAGGTGACCATCCAGTCTCTCAAGGCCACCGTCGAAGCCCTCAGCAACCAGCTTCAGGAAACCAAGGAACGCCTTGAAGCGAAGGAACGCGCCGAGCAGCGTGCTATCCGCCTGGAGAAGGCTGGCATCCCCAAGACCCTCGGATCGTTCATCCGTGACGATGCCGACCTTGAGTCGCTTTCTGATGTCCTGTCCAGCCTCACCGGCCCAGCAGCCGGTGGTGTGGTTCCTTCCACGCCTACTCTTCCCACCGTGGGTTCGAAGAATCCTGGTGGAGAGATTCTCAGCATTGACGAGATGATCGCCCGTGCTGAAGCAAATAACGATCATGCAGCCCTCTCCAGTCTGAAGCTGGCGAAGCTCTCGGCTGCAGCCAACATGTTCTGAACAAGGAGGAAGAATGTCCGGAGCAACTGGAGTGGGTACGACCTATAATCTGCCCAACTACGCTGGAGAACTTTTCATGGTCTCCAAGGAAGATACCCCGTTCCTGTCCGCTATCGGCGGGCTTACTGGCGGGGAGTCGGCCGGGTCTACGCTCATTGAGTGGCAGACTGAGGACCTGCGCGACGCTGATATTACCCGTCAGCGTCTTGAGGGTGCTACGGCTCCTGGCAGTGAAGAGCGTGCGCGCTCCCGTGTGTCCAACGTCCTGGAGATTCACCAGGAAGTTGTGGAGCTGTCCTACACGCGGCAGGCCACTACCCGTATGCGCAACACTGACGGTGAGAAGATGGTGACGATCGGCACCGCGACTCTGCCTGAGGATGAGCTGCAGCATCAGATTGATCTGACGCTCAAGCAGGTCGCCCGTGACGTCAACAAGGCGTTCATTCAGGGCAACTATGCCAACCCTGCGAACAACATGGCTCCACGTAAGACGCGAGGCCTTGTGGAGGCTATTACGACGAACGTCGTGACGGCCACGACTGCTAACCTGACCGAGGACCTGGTGCTTGACACCCTGCAGAAGGTCTGGGAGAACGGTGGTATTCGTGAGGGTGAGACCCGCACGATCCTGGTTGGTGCCAAGGTCAAGCGTGCCCTGTCCAAGGTGTTCATCAAGGATAACGGCTACCGTGAGACCTCTCGTACGGTTGGTGGCGTGAATGTCACTGCAATCGAGACGGACTTTGGTACGTGCAATATCATGCTTGATAATGATGTGCCGGCCGATACGCTCCTGGTTGTGTCCCTGGAGGAGTGCTCGCCTGTGTTCCTGGAGGTTCCGGGTAAGGGCACTTTCTTTGCTGAGAGCTTGGCTCGCACTGGCTCCTCGGATAAGGTCCAGCTCTATGGTGAGATCGGCCTGAAGTACGGTGCTGAACAGCATCATGGCAAGCTGAAGCTGAAGGCTTCGTGACACGCGCCCGTGGTGGGGTCTTGAGAGTATCGGCCCTGCCACGGGTTTCTTGTAAGGAGAACACGTTGAAGATTCAATCAGTGAAGTATCCTGAGATGCTTCTGATCACACCAGCCGGGCGCGTGCATTTCCAAGATGGCCAAGCCGAAGTGGCGGACAAGGCCCTGCAAGCTGAAGTGCGCACCCTAGCAGCCAATGATGAGGAACTCGGACTTGTCCTCCCTGCCGCACCCTCCGGTAGAAAGCGTCGTAACCGTGAGTAACATTCCATTCGCCACACTTGAGGATTTGCAAGCCCGCCTGCCCGTCGAGGACAGTACCCTGATCGCAGACGCGCGCGTCAAGATTCTCCTACAAGACGCCACCGACCTCATCATCTACCGCTGCCCCGGTTGGAAGAATGCACCCAAGACGGTACTCACAGCCGTGACCTGCCGTGTGGTATCGAGGGCTATTCGTCAGCGCCCTGCGGGTGTTGCAGGCGATGCCACACAGCTCACTCAGACGACTGGCCCGTTCTCCTTGTCAACGTCGTGGGCTAACCCCTCGGGTGACCTGTTCCTGACCAAGCAGGATCGTGATGACGTCAATGGGGTGTCAGCATCCTTTTTCGGCTCGGCCGACACCCTGTTCGCAGGTGCACAGTGATGAGTGCAATGGACGCGTGGAAAGAGCCCATTGTGTTGCTGCGCCACAGTGAGCCTAAGCGTGACCCGCTCGGTGTCGCCTACCAAAGCGGCAGCGTGCAGGAGATTCGCCTACCTCCCGCCCTAGTTGCCACAACACAGTCCTCCGACAGGGAGGGCACAGGCGAAGACTACGGAACCAGGGAGGCCATGACTGTGTACTGGGATGCTCCTTTAGATGAGGTCATGTATATCCTCCCCGGGGATAGGATTCGTCTTCGAGGTGACGTGTGGCAGCCTGTCGGCACCCCCGTCGTATACCCCTTGGGGGTATACTTGAGGCTATGGAAGGAGGCGCCACGTGAAAGTTGAGTTCGTTATTCATAAGGATGGTGTCAAGGAACTCCTGAAGAGTCAGGAGGTGCAGGACATGCTCGCCATCAAGGCGGCAGGGATCGCTGCCCGCGCGGGTGATGGGTTCACCTCCGGGGTGCGAGTCGGCACAGACCGTGCCCGCGCCTATGTGCTTCCCGAGACGTACGCAGCGCGCAGGCGCCAAGCCAAGCACCACCTGCTAGAACGCGCCGTAGGAAGGGGTTGACGATGAGCATTGACCTGCAAAAGTTCGTGATCGATTACCTGAACAAGCAGGACTTCGAAGGTGAACTCAAGGGCACCACGGTGGGTGGCATCCGACCTTCCACTGAGGAAAACCCTCACCCTTACGTGCTCGTGCTAGCGACAGGCGGCCCCGGACGGTCTGAACGTATTCTCTACACGGCTCAGATCACCATCGACTCCTACGCGCCCACTACCTGGTGGGCAGGTGAGCTCGCTCGCCGCGTGGGGGACGCCATCCACAAGCTTCCAGAAGCGGATGGCCCTGTAGCGGTCGTAAGCTCTCCCGCACCAGCGGAACTGCCCGACCCTGATACCGATATGCGCCGCTACACTGCGACGTACCAGATTACTGCAAAGTTGGGAGTTACCAATGGCTAATACTAATGCCGACAACGCGTTCATGGCCGGTTCCGAGAAGGATACGCTCTATCTCGGCCCGGCCGGCACCGACCTGTCCGTCGTCACCAATCTGACCTCGCCTATGCCCTCGAGCATGGTAGACGTCGGTTGGGTTAGTGATGACGGCATGACCCTGGACATGTCCGACAGCGTAGACAAGATTCGCGGCCACCAGGGCCACGGGGTTGTCCGAACCTACATGTCGGATTCCTCCACCTCATTCAAGGCCACCCTTCTTGAAAGCAAGCTGGAACTGCTCAAGAAGTACCTTGGCGCCACCAAGGCCGAGAAGGTCACCACGGCTGGCACGGATAGCATCACCCGCATGACGGTGTCTGCCTCCCGTAAGGTGGAGGCCCTGTGTGGTGTGGCTGACCTGTTCGACGTGTCTACCGGCAAGCAGCGCCGCTACATTTTCCCGCGCCTCGAACTTGGTGAGCGCTCTGGCGTCGCCTTCAAGGTTGGTGAACTCACCACCTACGAGTACAACCTCGAGGTCCTGGATAAGTACGAGCTTCTTACCAACGAAGATGGCCTGAAGATCAACTGACCTTATACCCCCCACCGTGTGCCGCAATTCTGTTCTCCCGGCGCACGGTGGGCAACAAACTCTTTGGAGAACAGAAGCGTAGGAGAACAGAACAATGACTACGAAGAAGGCCCCCGCCGCTGCTGAGCTTGCCCGCCGTGAAGCCCAGTCCAAGAATGATCGTGGCGAGGTGGCGCCCATCCACGTTGAGGTCAAGGGTATTGCCCTGGATTTCAACCCTGCTGATCTGCTCGACGACTATGATGCGATGACAGCGCTGATGGAGCAGGGGCGTCCCAACCCGATGCTGGCCCTGCTGTTCCCTGATGAGGGTGAGCGTCAGGCTGCACTGGATTCGCTGCGTGATGAGAATGGCAAGCTGCGCATGACTACCGTCGTCGAGTTTCTGACTGAGGTCTTCCAGGCTTCCGGCCAGGGAAACTGATCGACCTCCTGCACCTCCTGTGGGAACACTGGGAAGTGCTGGAGGCGGACTTTCAAATGACGTACAACCTCGACCTGACGCAGGTGTTCACAGGTGAGTTGAGCCTGCGTCGGGTGGGGGTTCTGATCAACAACCTACCTGCTGGTTCGCTTCTACGTAAGCGCCTCGGTGGGGCAAGCGCATGGACTGATGAAGTGTCAGCTGTGTTCGCTCAAGGCAACCGGTTGGAAGGCATCCTCATTACCGCGTTGGGTGGTAAGAAGAAAGATGTGCCTAAGCCTGCCAGCCCGCCTGAGCCCGGTTGGTTCGAGAAGGCGCAGGCCACCCAAGCGAAGCGTGAAGAGCGGGCTCAACGGTGGGTCGAAGCACATAGTGAGGAGCATCAGTAATGGCTGAGAACGGTTTTAGCCTAGGCACCGCGTGGATTCAGGTCTCACCCTCCATGAAGGGCCTTCAGGAAGCGATCCGTAAGGAGCTGGCCGGTACTGATACACGACCTGCTGAAAAGAAGGTCGAGTCCGGTCTTGGCGCCGCATTTAAGCGTGTCGCCAAGGCTGGTGCTCTCGCGCTTGGGGCGGTTAGTGGTGTCGCTGCGGCAGCTGGTTTCGCTGACGTGGCTCGCGAGGCCTTGAATGCGTCTGACGCTACGGACAAGTTCAAGTCTACGCTCGGGTTTGCTGGCGTGTCGGCTAATGAGATCAGTAAGCTGACTGCTAGTACGAAGAAGTACGCGGATGACACCGTCTATGAGCTCAGTGACATCCAGAACATTACTGCCCAGCTGGCTGCTAATGGCGTGCAGGGCTATGACCGTCTTGCTGAGGCCGCGGGCAATCTGAATGCTGTCGCTGGCGGCAATGCTGAGACTTTCAAGTCGGTTGGCATGGTGCTCACCCAGACGGCTGGTCAGGGCAAGCTCACGACGGAGAACTGGAACCAGCTGGCGGATGCGATCCCCGGCGCATCTGGCAAGCTCCAGGAAGCCCTTCTAGCTAATGGCGCGTATGTGGGCGATTTTCGTGATGCCATGTCTAAGGGTGAAATCTCGGCCGAGGAGTTCAACCAGGCGATCTTAGACCTCGGTTTTACCGAGGTCGCCGAAGAGGCTGCAACCAGCACCACTACTATTGAGGGTGCGTGGGGTAACCTGCAGGCCACCCTGGTGACGGGCGCTATGGGCATTGTTGACAAGATCAAGCCTGCGCTCACAGATTTCATGGGCAGTGTGTCAGATGGCGCGTCGAAGGCGTTTGGTTGGATTAACGACACGGCTGTGCCTTCCCTGGAGGGTGTGTGGGATATTCTCACGAAGGGTGACTTCACGGGCCCGATCTTTGGTTTCCAGGAAGACTCTGGGCTGGTTGATTTCCTGTTTAACCTCCGGGATGCTGGCCTGTCCGTGTGGGACATGTTCAAGTCCCTGTGGGATGCCGGGTCCAGCCTGGGTGGCGTGTTTGCTCCTCTTGGGGCGGATATTGCTGGCGCGTTTAGTAATGGTAGCGTGTCCGTTATTCAGGCGACAGCGGATGCGCTGAAGGCCGTGTTTGACTGGGTGAGCCGGAATACGGATGTTGTTGCGCCTCTCATTGTGGTGGTCGGGACGGCTGTGGGCGTATTCGAATTGCTGAGTACGACCATGGCTGCCGTCAATGCTGTGAAGGCCGCAGGTGGTTTGCTAGAGTTCGCTAAGGCCACGAACGTGGCGAAGGGCGCGCAGATGGCGTTTAATGCTGTCATGAGCGTTGGCCCGATCGGCCTGATTGCGGTGGCGTTGGCTGCTTTGGTGGCGGGCCTGACGTACTTCTTCACGCAAACGGAGACCGGCCGGCAGGCGTGGGCTGCGATCACGGACGCGTTCTACTCTTTCGTGGATTGGGTTGGGTCAGCGTGGTCTTCTGCTATGGAGTCTCTCTCTTCATGGTGGGCTTCGACGTGGGATCAGGTTGGTGGCACTGTCGACTGGTTTAACTCGACGGTGGTGTCGGGCCTTGCGTCTGCGTGGCAGGGTATTCAAGATGCTATCGGCGCGTGTGTTGACTGGCTGAACTCCTACGTGGTGCCCGTGTTCCAGGCTGTGTGGGATGGCATTAAGACGGCCGTGTGGGTGGCTTTGATTCCCATCATCGCGTATTTTGAGCTGTGGAAGCTGGCCTTGCAGGCTGTCGCTGACTTCACGGTCACGTACGTGTGGCCCTACCTGCAGCAGGCGTGGGAAGGCATCCAGGCCGGTGCGGCCGTGTTGTGGGAGTACATGCAGGCGGCATGGACTGGTATTCAGTCGGCCGTGTGGGTGGTGGCTGATTGGATCGCCGCCTATGTCCTGCCTGTCATCACTAGCGTGTGGGATGGGATTGTTGCTGGCGCGAACCTGTTATGGACCGGCATCCAGATGTACTGGCAGTGGATTCAGTTGTGCGTACAGACGGTTGCTGACTGGTTCACCACGTATGTTCTGCCTGTGATTCAGGCGGCGTGGGATGGCATCCTGTGGATTGCTCAGTCTTTGTGGCAGGGGATTCAGACTGCCTGGTCGGGTATCCAGACGTGCGTGGTGGCCGTGGCTGACCTGTTCACTACGTACGTCCTGCCCGTGATCCAGTCCGTGTGGGACGGTATCCAGGCCGGCGCTAATAATCTGTGGTCATGGATTACGTTCATTTGGAATGGCATCCAGTCTTCGATTAGCACTGTTGCTAACTGGATGTACTACTCGCTGTGGGGCACGATCACGAGCGTGACGGATGGCATCCAGTCGGCGTTCCAGTCCATGAAGGATTCTGTGACGTCGATTTGGGAGTCCGTGAAGGGCGTGGTGGCGAAGCCGATCAACTTCATCATTAACACGGTGTACACGTCGGGTATTAAGAAGACGGCGGACTCAATGGCTGAGAAGCTGGGCCTGAGCTTGCGTCTCCCGTCGATCTCACCTATTGCCGAGTACGCCTCGGGCGGTGTCCTGCCCGGGTACACGCCCGGCCGGGACGTGTTCCACTTCTTCTCTCCGGATGGTGGGGGTGCGCTCGCACTGTCTGGTGGTGAGGCGATCATGCGCCCCGAGTGGGTGCGCGCGGTGGGTGGCCCTGAGGCCGTGGCCCGCATGAATGCTGCTGCCCGGTCAGGGTCAACGCGTATTCCTGGTGGGGATACGGGCGTGAAGTTCGCCGCCTTCGCTAATGGTGGTATCTGGGATGCTACTCGAGGCGCGTGGGATTGGATCAAAGACGCGGCTGACACGATGGGCAAGATCATTGCTGACCCGGCTGGCGCGGTGGCGAAGTTCATCAAGGCGCCGGTTGACGCGATGATGCGCGGCCTACCCGGTAGGGGTATGGTTGCTGATTCTATGCGTGCGGTGCCTGGCGTGTGGATTAATGGCTTCGCTAACTGGCTGAAGGGCAAGACTTCCAGCATGGGTGCGACGGGTATTGTTAACGCTGCGCGTAAGGCGATCGGTGTGCCTTACGTGTGGGGCGGCTCGTCTATCCCGCCGGGGCTGGACTGTTCTGGTCTCGTGTATTGGGCTGCTCACCAGATGGGTAGTCGAATCCCGCGTTTGACGGCTGCTGGCTACCAGTCCGGTTCTAGCGCGGGCAACGCAAGGGTTCCCGGCAACCTCCTGTTTTGGGGTAATCCTGCTTGGCACGTTGCTATCGCATCCGGTAATGGCATGATGGTTGAGGCTCCGAAGCCGGGCGCGTTTGTGCGTGAGACGGGCATTTGGGGTAATCCTTCGGCTGGCACGTATAAGTTTGATAATGGCGGCTATATCCAGCCCGGCGTGACGACGGTGTTGAATAAGACGGGTCGCCCTGAGCCGGTGTTTACCGATGGCCAGTGGGATATCCTGCAGCGTCATACGCGCGCGCAGGGGTATCCGGAGACACTGGTTGTTGTGGATGAGGACGGTCAGCTGGTTGGTCGTATGCGCGTGGAGGCTCGTGGCGTCGTGAATGACGCGTTGTCTCCTGCCTCGCGTGTGCGCGCTCGTGATTTGTTTGGTGTGGGCTTCTAGCCTTTTATAAGAGAAGAGGTAGTGAGATGTCTACCGTATGGTCTGCGTCTAGTGGCTACATGTTTATTGGTGTTGGCCTGGAGTGGTCTGGCGACCCCTCGAGCGGGTCAGTGACGGTCACGGCCACCGTCACCGCTTGCAGTGATGGTTATGGTCATAATTGGACGAACCGGTGGAGCTGGTGGGGCTACTACGGGTCCGGGTCGGAGTCGTTTAGTTTCTCTTCCGGCTACGGGCAGACTGTGTATAAGCAGTTGTCCCAGTGGAGTTTCACGGTGCCGTTGGAGTATGGGCGCGAGAAGACGGTAACGATCGGGGCTAGCCTTGGCCCGATCTGGAATGGCGGTAATCCGAGTGTGGAGAATTGGATTACGCTTCCTGCCCGGCCGGTGGAGCTTCCGAATGCGCCGACGAAGGTGACGGCTAGTCGCGTGTCCGACCAGCAGATTAATATCGAGTGGGTTGCTCCTTCGTCTGGCGAGTCGAATCCGATCGACTACTTTGTGGTTGAGCGTCGCCTTGATGATTCTGACCAGTGGATGGTTATTGCTCCCGTTAAGGATGCTGTGTCTGTTGTCGACATGGATGTCCAGCCTGGTCACAAGTATTCGTACCGCGTGAAGTCGGATAATGCGGCTGGCGGGTCGGAGTATGTGGAGGCTGAGCGTCCTGTGTTCACGACGCCTCCTGCTCCGGTGAATGTGCGCGCGGTGAAGGATGCGTCGGGTAATATCGTGGTGACGTGGGAGAATCGGGCGCCGTATGTTCCTACCAGGTGGGAGGTGTATGACGGGGATGGTAAGCTCGCTGCCCTGGTGACGTTGGATGTCGAGTCGTGTACGTGGGAGCATAGTTCGCCGCGCCTTGATGTGACCCACCAGTATCGGATTGTGTGCGTGGGTGGGAGCATGTCTTCCGCGCGGTCTGAGCCGTCGAATGTTGTGCAGCTTTTGGCGCGGCCGAACAGCCCTGAGCCTACCTCGGATGGCTTGTATTTTCCTGCTGATGAGCCTGTGACGCTTGGGTGGCGTTTTAATGCGACGGATTCTAGCCCGCAGACTCGTTTCAAGCTCCAGTATATGAGGCGTCAGGGTGGCGTGAATGGTCCTGTGTTCGACCAGGCCACCTCGCGCCAGGAGTGGAGTGTTGGTGTCCTCCCGCAGGGTACGTATGAGTATTGGGTGCAGACGTGGGGCCTACACGCCGACCCGTCTCCCGTGTCACGGCGCGCACTGTTCTATGTGGAGACTCGCCCTGTCATCTCTATCCAGTCTCCTGGCCAGGTGGTGAAGACGTCGTTCATTGACGTGTCGTGGGCGTACTCGTCAATGGGCGGGCCCACGCAGACGAAGGCCATTGTGGAGCTACACCAGGGTGAGACCCTGGTTGAGTCTCAGGTGGTGCGCGGGTCGCAGGTGAGTGTGCGCCTGAAGACCTACCTGAAGAATGGCGTGTCGTACCGTGTGAGTGTGACGGCTGTGAATGCTCACGGCGTGAAGTCGAAGACCGTCAAACAGTCGTTCCGGGTGGAGTACGAGCAGCCGCCCGCCCCGCGCGTGTACCCCGAGTGGGACGATGAGGTGGGGTGTGTGCGTGTGCGCGTGGTGAACCCTGCCCCTGAGGCTGGTAAGCCTGCTGCTGTGCGCAACCGTGTGGAGCGCAGTATTGACGGATGGACATGGACTATTCTCACTGAGGACCTGCCCGTGTCGGGGTTGCTTCTTGATTACCAGTCGCCTAGTCACGGAAGCGTGTCCTACCGTGTGACGGCGACGTCTGACCTGCCTTCATCATCGACTACGACAGAGAGTATTGATGTTGAGTCGTGGGCGATGTGGATTGGTGGGGGCCAGGACTTTAGTACGACTGTGGCTCTGCGGTGGAATCCTGTGCACTCGTGCAAGACGGGTCTCGACAACCGGAAGTTGCATCGGTTTGCTGGCCGTGAGAAGCCTGTGGAGATGAGTGGGCGGCATCGGGAGAAGTCTTTGAGCTTGTCTGCCGTGTTGTTTGATGAGGATTTCCCACTGATTCAGCGTCTTGAGGACCTGTCCTACCTGCCGGCGCCATTTCTATACAGGGACCCGATGGGCCGGTGCGTGTATTGCTCGGTTGCCAGTGTTAGTGTCGATCGTGCGTTGTCTGGTAAGTGGAGTGTTAAAATTGAGGTTGAGGAGGTAGACTATGAGTAATGGCTTAACCTCGCGCCAGTCCCCTCTGGTTACCTGCCTGGGGGTGACGAGTGAGCGCTCTTGACACGCACCGCCAGGCGGGCTACACGGTGACCCTCTTAGACGCGGGCGACCGCAGGATTCGTCGTCTAGATGGCGTGACCGGCGGGAACATCACGCTCAGCAACTCCACTCGTCTGCGCGCGTCTGGGAGCCTGAACCTCACGCAGGCGTGCGGCCCCATTGATTGGATGACGCAGCGGGTCCGCATCGACTACACGGCGAACGGCCAGACATGGGGCTTAGGCGTGTTCCTACTGTCCGCCCCCACGCGCTCCTACAGTGAGGCTGGGTCAGGATGGAGCGTAGACCTGTCTTCCCCGCTGGCCGTGCCGGACGCTGACTGTGTGGATACCACGTTCACGGTCAAGGCGGGGTCTAACCTGGTTGGCGTGGTGGAGGACATCTTGTACGAGGCGGGCTTGGAGCGCCTGTCTGTTACCCCGTCTCCGGCTGTGGCGTCTAGTGACATGATTTACGACCCAGGCAAGTCCAAGCTGACTATTGTGAACGAGTTGCTTTCGGCGGCAGGCTACTGGGCAGCCTACCCAGACGGCGAGGGTCAGGTACATCTTGATCCCTACGTGCGTCCGGCGGCGCGCGCCATGGCCTTCGACTTCCGTGAGGGTGCGCGCTCGCTTCACCTGCCTGAGTGGGAGCATGAGCAGGATGCGGCTGCCGTACCAAACAAGGTCGTATTCGTCTCCCAGGGCAGTGCCGACAAGGCAGGCCTGGTTGGTGTAGCTGTCAACGATGACCCGTCCTCCCCTTACTCTTACCCGTCGAGGGGCCGGTGGATCGTAGAGACCAGGACTGGCGTGGAAGCGGCCGATCAGGAGTCTATTACCGCTCAGGCGCGGCGTCGCCTGATCGATGTGTCTACCCCGTCTGTAGCGATTACGTTGCAGCACATGCCCGTGCCTATCATGCCTAATCAGGTGGTGGGTTTCACCAGCCAAGGATATGCGGGTAGGGGCGTGGTGAAGGAGATCGAGTATTCACTAGACCCTACCAGCCTGGCGAAGACGAAACTGTTGGAGGTGACTGACCTGTGAGCTTGGATTACTTAATGTCTGTGGTAGCTGGCTTGCGTGACCGTCTTGACACTATGCCGGTTTTCCGGTGGGGGACCGTGGTAGGAACGCGGCCTTTACGCCTGCAATTGGACGGGGACCCTGGGCCCTTGTCTGCTGACCCGGTGAATTTGGCCGGTGATCTCGTGCGGGGCGCGCGCGTAT
>ERZ772904.142-NODE-142-length-22150-cov-12.5961_pt1 | contig 22150 bp, 19 predicted proteins | sample MGYA00512122_ERZ772904 | MGnify/ENA primary metagenome ERZ772904 (study PRJEB29015, sample SAMEA2738104) | human oral metagenome | biome: human oral; feature: human-associated habitat; material: saliva | place: China | collected 2269 ... | reverse complement strand
AATCCATGTAAAGATTGCTCAACTCAATGCCATTACTATTATGACCGAAGACAATTCCACCACCATAGCGTTTATCACTTGTAAAGTGCAGTTGTGTATGCCAAACACCAGCACCTGAAATTTTTAGATTATCAGCTTCGATATTAACTTGTTTGTCGAAATTGAAACGTCCCTCTGGAATATAGACAGATTTTCCGCTAGCTTTAGCTTCCTCAACAGCCGCAAGTAGGGCAGCTGTGTCATCACTATCATCATTGGCAGATGCACCCTTATCCACAATACTGATGCTATTTTCACCTTGGGCAACTGGCGCTGGAGCCTGTTCTAGCTCAATAAAATCAATACCATAAGGGACATTGTCATCTTTCTTCTTAACCAAAGAAATCTTATCACCAGATTTCAATTGGATGTCCTTGAGGAGAAGACGTGTCTCATCAAAACGGAAGCGTGCACTTGATCCATCAACGACTTGATCATATTCGTGGTCACCTTTAAGGTACTGCCATGCTGAGTGAGATGACAAATCAAGATTACCAACGCTTGAACCATTAACCTGCACATCCAACTGACCTGATGCACCATCAGGTATTGTATAACGCACATTCAAAGCATTGGCTGGCTCGGTGACATTGAAAGTAACTGCTGCATCTTTTTTAGGAAGCTCGACATAAGTTTGGTTCGTCGCTTCCACGGCCGTAGATTCCATGTCAGTTGACTGTTGGATTGTAGCTCCATTTTCGATAGTCGCATTTTCTGCTTCATGAGTCGTGTAAGGCATTTTGGCACCGTAGGCATCTGTGTTATACTCCTTGCCTTGTCCTTGACCCTCAGTCGCATTGGTTAAGACATTTGCTGACGTTCCTTGATTTTGAGAGGTGCCTGTCTCAATCACTTGATCGATGGTCGGAGTCTGCTCAGCTGCTTGAACAGTCCTTACCTGAGGTTGAGACGGCATAATATTGGCAGGCTGAGAAGCTTGCACACTCTCTGATGCTAGCTCTGAAGTCGCCAACTGAGCTGTTGAAACCGCTTGAGGGGCCTGCGCTTGATTTGAAGCATCAGTCAAGTCACTAATCGATTGTGCCTCGTCAGCCTGAACTGCTTGCCCATTGGCAAGGGCCATGAAGCCAATCAAAGCCGATGCTGCCCCAATGGAATATTTTCGGATGCTGTACTTTGGTTTTGTTTTACTTTCTCTAAACAAGTTAATTCTCCCGATACTTTTTTTCACAATCTCTCCATTTTAGTTTTAAGCTATTCTCGAACTAAAAACAGAGACTCTTAAATATTTGATGTACTTAATGATGCTGTTGTTTCTTTAATCCAAAACAAACCAAAACAAATTATAAGTCATGAGAACACAAAATAAAAGGCTAAGTAATCCATTTTAACAAGGCCTTAACAAAAATGTCATATTAGAAAGTTCAGTTATTCATTTCTAAATTATAGTCTAAAAATGTCGCACAAAAAGGTAATTTCTTTCACGTGTAAGAAAGAGAAAACTCTAAACTTCCATAAAGGCTTATTTAGCAAGATTTATCGGCTAAAACAATCAAATTGTATTAAATCTGTTTTCTCAGATTTATGTCAAACGTTTGACAGTCTTTTTTAATTTTACGATTCAAAGTATTATTTTCCGAATGTTTAAGTATTACAAATGTTAAATACCCAAAAATAAAAAAAGAGACAAAAACTGCCTCTGACTTTTCAAATAAATGTTTATTCCTAACTGATTCTTACGATAACAATGTCTCTAATTCTTCAACCGATAAACCAGTCACATCCGATACTACTTCTAACGACAGACCTTTTGACAGCATCTTACGAATCAGTTCTAGTTGTCCCTCATAACGACCTCGTTCTAACCCTTGTTTAAGTCCACGCTCTAGTCCTTGTTCTAACCCTTGTTCCAAGCCTTCTTCACGTGCTTCATCGATAGCTGTTTCCATAGTCATGTCATAATTTTCTTGAATACGTATGCGTTCATCAATCATCGCCTTTTCCTCCTGTGTCCAGCTGGATGAATCCAGTAATGAATCGGCATGCGTGACCGCTTGACTAGGTTCCTTAGAAAATGGGAGATTTCCAAAAAACTCTAGCCACTGCCGCCCTTCATCCTTGATATGCTTATCTTTATTATACTTATCCAACTCTAAAAAGGCAATCTGAAGAAGGTTCTGACGTTTCCCGTCCTTATAGTAAGAATACAAAGGCTTGCCCGTCCGACTATTGGCCATCCAATAAGTATTAATCGGGGACTCCTCATCTGGCAACAAGGTCTTCTCCAAGATAGCTATACCATAGACCGGCTCCATCTGCTCGTACATCTTATGCGTCTGTCCTTGTTGGCGTAATTGTTGCACATTTTCCACCAGCTGGTTAGCCAAATAATAATGAAAACGATTAAGAAAATAATGCTGCTTACGCACCTGAATCTCAATAATGACTTCGGTTCCATCATTCAACTTAGCTCGAACATCCACCGAGGTTGAAAAAAGCTCATCCTCATCAAAGCCCTTTTTATGAAGCTGCGTCCCCTCCAAAATCTGAGCGTCCACAACATCCAAATCCAAAATATCTCGAATAAAAGCCACCGTCACCTCAGGCAGACTGAAAATCTTCTTAGCCATGATATCCAAGGTCGGTGAGACATGCTTGTGTCTTTTTTCCATTTACCTCTCCTTAAGAAAAAATAGAGGGTTGGCCCCTCTACTACTATCTATTCGGAAAAAGCTTTTGATTACACTATAAGATCCATTAAGAAACCAAATAATAGTTCACTTTCAAGTCTCTAAATTGATCATAACCCAAATACTCATCGTTCTGAAGTCGACCTAAAACAATGCTAGGATGGATACCAATCTCATCAGCAAATTTCCTAATCGCTTGTTTATCAAAGCAACCTTCATCTATGAATCTTTGATAGTCTTGAGGGGCAATTAGTAAATCTTTCGCAAACTGGTCTGCTAGTTCCTCAGAACGTCTATAAGAGTCACTATCTCCATCATCAGACCAAAAGTCATTCTGAAGAATATGACCAATCTCATGGAAAAGTGAAAACCAAAAAATATCTGATGCTTTATTACGATCTGTTAATAACAACAAGACACTACCGTTTCCAAATTTCTTTGTTGCACCATTTAAATTGGCATTTGCTAAAGCAGGAAGACCCACTAGGACAACCCCACACTCTAGCAAGATATCGGTCAACTCTTGAGCAAAATCCTTTGGATCTTGTCTCGTCAGTTCCCTCAATGTTGGCAAGCTTCTCTCTAACTTTCTACGATTAAGCTTCGTGGTCGTTTTATTACGAGCTTTTTTAGATGCTAACTCTAACATAATATTAGAATTAACAATACTCTTTTCGGTAAAGTCACGTGTATTACGATAACTCACTAAATGGTTAAAAGTCACGAGATATTCTAAACTCGATACTTCCAGAATCTTCCGAAGCTCTGTAATCTTTTCACCAATACCATAGCGCTTCTCTGGAACATAGCCTTTTTGCTTAAAATACTTGAAGTCAATCATCTCGCATATTTCCTTCTCGCGGCCTTGATCAAACTCTTTTTGTTCAATAATTTCAGCTACTTTCACATCATAAGCATTTTGAAGATTGAGCCAGGTTTGCATGGAAACTCCGCTTAGCTTAGCTAACTTATGAGCTGTCTCCTTACTAATAGACTCCTCAGCATTAACTAGCTTGCTGACAGTCTTGGCAGAGACTCCCAAGCGCTCTGCAAATTCTTTCTGAGTTACGTTATAGTCCTCAATTAAATCTTCAACATACTGACCTGGATGAAAAGCAATCAGGTCTTTGTACTCAACAGCTTTCTTACTCATAATGATTGCTAACCTCCTCAATTTTTAAGATTTCGATTTCAACAGGACTAGGAAATACCTTTTCTAAATCCTCCTCACGAAATCCTACAATCAATCGATAGGAACTTTTCCGACCACCTATATCCAAAGCAAACTGTCCATTTCTCTTTCCCTTTAATTGGTGAAAATGATACTTAGGAAAAGCCGTCACACTAGCCAAAGAATCCGAGGCTTCCAAAAGGTTAATTAACTGATGCAACTTTAATGCAACCTTATCCGAAAAATCCTTTTTCGCTCGCCTCAGCTCAGTGCACTGTTTCTCAACAGTTTTATTTGTATAGATAAGCTTCATAAATTCCTTTCTGTTTAATTTAAATTACCTTTTTGGTAATTTGATTATACCATGTAAAGAAAATAAAAACCAGCCAAAGGGGGATTTGGCTGGGATATACTTAAACACAATTACTTTCTCGGTTAAAAGGTATATTTTTTATAATCAATTACAATATTAGGGGCAACATTTGGAAGAAAAACGTTGAAAAAAGATTTTTCTTTTGTCACTACCTGCATGTGAACTCCAATCAGAATTACATCAGCATTGTTTCAGTAAATGGAGAGTTAATGCCCTGATTTATGTCGTTCTTTTTGAGATTGATAAAATTATAATTTTACGGAAGTAACAAATCGACTACTTGTTTATAGAAAGTAAAATGAGTATAAAATTCATTATGTTTATATACAAGAATTAGTATAACTATCAAACTGCATAAGAGACTATAAATTAACCATTTATATAAAGTTTCAATTTTTTCTAACCGCTTTAATTCTGTTTTGTAGCTATCGGATTCTTTCAAAGTATTAATAAAATGTTTATCTATACTGTATAACATATTATAATTATTATCAATATCGTCACACTCTGATTTTATATACTTAGAATCAAAATTCCATCCTCTTATTGTATTTACTAAAATTATACAAATTAAATAAAATATTCCAGAATATACTGTTAGTGACATAGCTAACCTTGTATTAAAATTTTTAAAAACAAATGTAGTTAATATTGTTATAATTAGAACTAAAAATTGCTGAGATAATGTATTAGAAATGTTTTTGATACTAACCAAAATCTCTTTTTGAAGTTTTGAGAAATCTTCTGTTAACTTTTGTTTATCAGAGATAAACTTTTTTAATTTATCATTGATAAATAAATTATAATTGGATTGTACATCTTTTAAAATATACTGAAAGTCCATATTACTAATTGTATTTTGTCGCTTTATAAATTCGGAAAAAATATTTCTAAAAATTATCAACTTTTCATAATAAGTTTTATCATCATCAAAAATAAAATCAAATAATTGATTGAGTGTACCAAATAGATCTATATTATCTATTTCAATACTATTCATTTCTAAAATAGCATTTTTTTCAAAACTTATAATATATTCATCTTTGGATATTTTTCTCTCCGACACTATATTTAGAAAACCATCCAGTGTATCTCTTTTAAATTCATCAAAATTTCTATCTAAAATTATTTTAGGAAGAGCACAAAGCATATTATGATTAAATTCCGTTTTTGAAATTAAAATATCAGGTATCTGTAAACTTTCTTCACGAATTGAAAAAACAGGCGAATATATATCACTATTTTCTTCTGGAATCCAGATTCTTATCTTCGTATTCCTATTTTCGAGACTTTTGAATGTTGTGCTTTTTAAAAACTTTTTTTCAAATGTATAAAAGTCATTACTATTTCTAAAATATAATAATTTGTTCTCTAAAGGAAATTGATTTTGTTTGATTGTTACTGCAATCTTATTGATTTCCTTAGTTTCTTTACATGATTCCAACAGGTAATCATTGCAAATTATATCCAGTTCATTAATTTTATAACTATTGATTATTTCTTTAAAAGTATCCAACTCATTTTCTGAAATTTCGAACTCTAAAATATAGATGATCTTATTTTCTTTTGAATCAATATTAATACGCCCAACAATATTTTTAAATGTATTAATATATTCAATGAATTCTTCCATCAATGTAATCACCTCTCAATCAGAGTAATTACTTCTTTGTTAATTTTTAAAACGTAGAAATCGTCGTCATCATCCCAATAAACATCTCTATGACTCTCTAGACTTTTTAGAAAGCTAATTTTAATTTGTTGTTCATCGCCTTGGGCTACATATATTACTTTAGGTGGTCGATATAACTTTGCTACAAAACTAGCTACAACAGTATTATTTTTGCTTTTCGCTAATTCGTAAGCTTCAGTTGATAATCTTTCTATATCTGTTTCTCTATTTACTATATCAAAATCTAATACATCACTAACCTCTTGAACCAGCCCTTCAAATGATGTATCTCTTCTCTGAGATAAAAAACTTGTTAACTTCTCTTTTACAACTCCTGAATTTACTTCAGACTTTATGTATGGTTTAACAACAGTATCAATCGCTTGAATAGCTATTCGAGCAGCTGAATCCTCATCATCTATAACGTTATCACTATCTAAAAATTTTTTGAAGAAATACCCCGATATATTATCATCCGTTCTATCCAATACTCTTGAGTGGATATTTGTTCTTTCCGAATTTGGCTCCTCTCTATTTTCTTTAAACTGAATTGTTTTATCTTTATAGATTACAGTAGCCTTTTGGAGTCTTGATTTCTTATCTGGCAGAATCTTGTCCAATGTAGTTAATGTATTTTCATCAGTTACTTGAATAGCCGTTCCTGTTTCCATCTTAACAACAAATAGGATTTCTTTATTGTCAATTTCAGTTGTAAGTACGACTAAATAAAAATCATTTTGAAATCTACGCCCTATTGACTCTTGAAATTTACTTGCAATATCTTCTGAATTTCTATCGAAATTTTCTTCATTTTCAAATATCTCTGATACATTTGTTACTATCTGTGCAGAAGGTCTCTTGAATCTAAAATTTTTTGCATATTTATCATCAATGCATTTGTTTATTCTAGATTCTAAATCTTCTACAATTTTGCTAAACTCTGCAGAAGAATCGTCAAAAATTATACCCGATAAATAATGCGGTTCTCCATATTGATCTTTCGAAAAATGAAATAATCTTAATCTTTTTTCCATCTCATTATCTCCTTCATTTTATACCTTCACCTGTCCATTCATCAGCATTGGCAAGAGCCAATCGCGAAGTTGGGTGAGTTCTTGGTTTTGTCTACTTCTATTTTTGATTTCTCTATCAAACGATTTTACTGATTGATCAAATTTCATCAATAGTTCATTTGGCGGATAGACTAATTGTAATGAGTAAAGGTCATCTTTAGTAATTGAACCAAAAGTAGTTCCTACTGAGTTCATCATGTCAAATAGCTTTTTAAAATCTTGCATAACATTAAAAATATAGCTATTTGCTCCTACTTTACTATTAATAGCCGCTAAACCTCGACCAATACAACATCTTGTATCAGCGATATTCAAAGTCCCCACAGGTGCTCTAACACTTAACAAGATATCATCTTCTTCTGCTATCCTAGACGGTTCAGTTGTGTATTGTCTTGCCACAGGAAATCTCCATCCAAAATCTGTCGAACCTTGAAAAAATAACATTCCCTCTCCAACTTCATTATAAGAAGTTCCTTTAGGAGATTGTCCCATTGTTATTTTAGCAATATTTTCTAACTTCTCCACTCCCCACCCCTCTGGGATTTCGCGTTTGAGTTCTGGGTTATAGACCATCTTTCCGCCCGATGATTTGTAGGGTTTGCCATTCTGGTCTGGGAAATCAAACTGCACAAACCAGTAGTCATAGAGGGTCTTGGCCATGGCTTCCAACTCTTGGTTGATTTGGTTGTTGGTTTCAATCTTATCATCAATTGTCGAAAGTATTGAAACCATTTTACGTTGTTCGTTTAAATCCAACTCTACTTTGAATCTTAAATTATCAAAATCAGTTTTATTTAGAATTGGAATTGCTGTACTCCCTGATGCAGCATTTCTTAATACAGCATAGTTATTTTTTAAAAGATAATATATATAATCAGAATCAAAATTCTCATTAACTATAATAGAATTTATCTGCTGATTAGTAACAGAAGGCACACTATTTTTGGCCACTTTTCCCATAGCAGAACCTATACAGGTGACCATAATACTATTAGGAGAAATGATTTTTTCTTTTAGACGTTCTGAACCTGAACGTGATAAGAATCTATCTGACTTATTTATGTATTTTTTTTCAAAGGAATCGGAAGGAGTAATAAAAGGTATTTCATCTCCAAAGTCCTCTGGATATTGAGACGATGGTGTTTTCCCCGTTATCGTTTTCCCTATTTTTGATAGACTTACTTCTTTCCACTCACTCATACTTGATCCCCTTCATTTGCTTCTCTATCTTCTTCTCCAATGCATGCGATTGCTGGAAGAGGTCTGAGAGTTTGTTTTGAAAGGCGGTCATCTTGGCTTCAAACTCTTCTGCTGTGATATCTACATAGTCGATTTTGATGTCAAAGTATTGACCGGCGCTGAGAGAGTAGTTTTTCTCCTTGATATCCTCATAGGAGACGGTGACAGAAAAGTCCTCGACGGCTTCTTTCTTGATAAAGGTCTCGACGATCTTTTGCTCTTCCTTAGGAGAAAGCACAGTCTTTTGGTTCTTGCCTTCCTTTACCTTGGTTCCAAGGTTTGACGCATCGATAAGGACGACATCGCCCTTATTTTTCTTATCGATAAAGAGGATGGAGACCTTGGTACCTGTCGTCGCAAAGATATTAGACGGCATGGAAACGACACCTGCCAGCATTTGATTGTCCACCAAGTGTTGGCGGATTTTCTTATCAATTCCTGATTGGGCAGTGATAAAGCCTGTAGGCAAAACAACGGCTGCTTGACCATCTGGCTTCAAGGAGTATATGATGTGCTGGATAAATAGTTCATAAATAGCCATCGAGTTCTTTTTATTTTTTGGTATTTTAGGCACTCCTGCAAAGAAACGCTCACTGGCTTCCGGCAAGGTCTCCACTTGGTCACGCCACTCTGAGAAGTCCAACTTAAAAGGAGGGTTGGACACGATATAGTCCATCTTTTCAGGATGACAGTTACGCAAAATGGTATTTCCTTCAACAATATTATGTATGGAGTGCTGAAGTCCATTCAAGATGAGGTTGAGACGAAGGAGATTGGATGATTTTTGCGAGATATCCTGACTATAAACAGTAGCCTTATCCACCCCAATACGACTGGCGAGATTCATGAGCAAGGTTCCTGAACCAGCAGATGGATCATAGATTCGTACGTTTTGAGGTTTATCATTTCCCACCAATATATCAGCGATAATCTTAGCCACTGAGTGAGGTGTGTAATACTCGGCATAGGTCCCCCCGCCATCTTTGTTGTAGTCCTTAATCATATACTCAAATATGGTAGAGAAAAAGTCGAATCCTTGAGAAAAAATAGTCTTATCAAACTTGACGTGAGCAAGGAGATTGATGATGGCTTTTGCCACTTCGTTACGCTTACTGCTATCTGAGATGTTATCGGTAATCAGGCGCTCATTAAAGAGACGAACAGTTGTATCCCCTTCTGTATGGACCGAGAAGATATCGTTATTGTCAATGGCTATTTGATTGAGAGTGTTTTCAAACGTCTCATAAAAATCAGATTCATTTTGCTTGCGATGGAGCGTTTCGATGAATTGATTTGGCTTCATCCAGGCTGTTGAAGTTCCGATATCCTCTAGAAGCCAATCATAATCTTCTTCACTCATAGATACTAGATGCTCATAAGTGTTCTCTGAATCAACGTCTTGTGCTTTATAGAGAAACTTGTCATTCAAGAATTTGTACAAGAAAGATTGAGTAAGGAGCTTGTACTCTCCTGCTTCACCCCCTAGACCAGCATGGGTAAAGACTGCTTTCAAATCATCTACCAAGTTTTGTACTTGGACCTTATATTGTTCATTCATTAGTTTTGATATTCCTGTTCGTATTCTTCAAATAAAGATTCAACAAGATTGTTGAAGTCTTGTTTTGTCAACTTTTCATTTCCTGCTGACTCTGTATTTTTCATTTCTTTGCGTGCCTGTTCACGAATCATTCGTTTCAAAAAGTCATTGTTATCAAGGACACCTTGATTTAGACCAATTTGATAATCTAAATTGGCTTTTGAGCCTTTAATCACATGGAAGATAACTGGAAATTCACTTACTACGGTTGAGTTGGTAACATGCTTGAAAGAACGAGCTGCCATTTCATCGCCATTGAAATTCATAGCTAGTCGTCGCATTCGGCTCTTATAATCTTCAAATGCGTCAAACAGATTTTGATACTCAGTCTGAGTTTCTTTGATATTCTCCATTGTGAGGCCTTCCTGCTCATAAATCATATGTTTCTTCATGATTCTACGGAATTCCTCATAGAGATTTACCCATTCAGGGTCTTTTTCATCTGGACGACCGTTAATCCCACCTGCCACTCGTTTGCGAAGCTCGTAGAGATCATTCGCTGCTAGTCGTAACTCCTCTTCTGCGATTTTAACGAAACTAAATGTCGTATCAGACATTGCTAGATTAAGCAAGGTTCGACTTGAAAATTCATCAGGTTTTTCCATAAGTGAGAGGTTAAGTAAACGTCTTGAAATCACGTTCAACAAAGTCGAAACCTGGTTAATGTCAATCTTACTTAGAAGTTCGCGATGCCCTAAAAGTCGAGCAACATTATAAAATTGCTTCATCGCTTCTAGCGCTTTTCGTAACTCGATAAGTTTATGTCTATCCCTCACTTCATCAATGGTTTGAGAGAAGAACTCTAGATTCTCAGTTGGATAGTTCATCAAAATTGTCTCTGATTTCTCAAGTTGTTTACTAATTTCATCTGCTGAAACAAAGAGAGAACCAAAAACATTTTCAACATCTTCTCCTGTGTTTTTTAGATCATACTCCTGATTGAGCTCCTCCAAATAAGCACGATTGGTTTTATCAAATTCTTTCGAAATATCTGCAAAGTCAATCACATATCCAAATTGATAATCCTTATATGGACGATTCACACGTGTCAATGTTTGAAGTAAGTTATGAGCCTTGATTTTGCGACCTAAGTACAATCTTTTCAACCTAGGTGCATCAAATCCTGTTAGTAACATCGAATATACAATAACAAGATCGATTTTACCTTCTTTATAGCTTTCTACACGATCTTTCTTGTACTCTTTGTCTCCTTCATCATGAAGAATTAAAGCTGATGTGATATTCGTCTCTCCACGACTTCTACGTTCTTCTAATTGCTTCTCAATCTCACGAGCTTGTTTAGATGAATCACAAACAATCATTCCACCGATGGAATCATCGTCGAAGACAACATCACGTGCTCTATTGAAATCTTCCAGAATGAAATCCAACATTGGTGAGACATATCGTGGATGAGCAAAAATATCATCTTTTGCAAGATCCCCACGCAAGATTTCTTCATTGATGGTTTGAAGAGTCTCTTTATAAGAGGTTTCAATATCTTCACGCATCAGACGAAGTGTAAAACCATCATCAATCGATTGATTGTAGTAGTATTTATGGATATAATCACCAAAAATATCACGAGTCGTTGCATGACTTTCCTTGGTTTTACCATCTTTTTTATATGTTATCAGTGGTGTTCCAGTCAGTGCAATCTTAATAGCATTTTTATCTGCATTGTATAGATTTGGTAGATACGACCCTTTCTCATTATATGAACGGTGAGCTTCATCAATAAAATAGATATTTTGACGATTTAAATCATAGCCTGAATGATCTGTTAAATCTGAATTATCCTTAAATTTTTGAATATTAACGACAGCAACTTGATAAGCATCATGTTTTTCATTCAATTCTTGTGGACGGTTAATCCTTTTTACTTTCAAGCCACGTTTCGTAAACTCTCGCGTAGCTTGGTCTGCAAGATCTAAGCGGTCAACTACAAAATAAAACTGAGGCACGATTCCTTGTTTTGAGAAATAATTTGTAAGGTATCGGATATTAAAATAAGACAAGGCGGTTTTTCCAGACCCTTGTGTATGCCAGATTACACCTTTCTTCACTCCTTTTCCAATTGCATCCTCAATTGCCTTTGTTGCAAAAAACTGTGGATAACGCATCACATGTTTTTGCAGTTGAATAGTGCCATCTTTCGAGTGTTCTTCTACATAAGCTAATCCATAGCGAAGCAAAAACAATAGTCTTTCCTTTTGATAGAGTGATGAGATAAATGTATTACAAGGTGTAGTTGGATCTTGATTTGTCTTAAATTCTGGCTGAGATTTCAAGGCAAATCGATTAACATCTTTTAATACTGCGTCAATCTCCTCTTCACCTAATGAACGTATAGAATAAATTAGTTCCTCTTCTCTTTCTTCCTTAAATGCATTGAATTTAGTTTTTGAGAATGCATTTGAACAGTAAAAGGACCCTTGCTTTTGTTGACCTTGACCACTGATATAAGGTAAATTATCTGAGAATGAAAGCAATTGGGTAATATTATTGAAACGACGAAATCTCCTATTCTCAAATCTAACAGCTGTTCGTGATTGCTCAGATTGAATAGCAGTCTTACCATCACGAATGGCATTAGGTTGTTTCACTTCAATATATGAAAGTGGTAAGCCATTTATAAAAATGACAATATCAGGTCTAAACTCGTCTCCTCCATTTTGACAGGTTACCTCTAAAGCAAGGTGAAATGTATTACTTTCAGGGTTTTCCCAGTCAATATAAGTTGGACCACTGTTACTTACTATACGTTTATAAAAAGCACGTCCTAAATCATTTTGATCTAATTCAATCTTGATATTATTAAGTTCTCTTTCAACATCCAAATCAGTTGCATAATTGTTGAACTTTAAAAATTGCTCTCTAAAGATTGAAATTAAAATATTTGTTTCAGGATCTCTTCCCATAATCTCCTTACCATTATGAGGAAGATATGTATACCCCAAACGCATTAAGTGTAAGGCTGCTGGAATCTGAACCCTAGTTAATTCTGAAAACTCTCTTCTAGAAACCATTGTTTCACCTCTCCGTCCTGTCGTAATCCCTTACATTATAGCATTTTCACGGTTTCTTTCATAGTTTTGGGAAAATTCAAACAAAAAAACACAGCTTGGTGCCATGTTTTTATCTTCTATTTATTCCCCCCTATGAATGGTAAACCCTGTGGCTTGTTGGTTTGCCATGATGGTCATGTCTGAAACCTGGACGCGTCGTGGTTGCTTGGTGACATAGAGGACCGCCTCCGCAATATCTTGGGCTTGGAGGGCTTCCAAACCTTGATAGACCTTGGCTGCCTTGTCCTTGTCACCGTGAAAGCGAACTTGAGAAAAGTCCGTCTCAACAATACCTGGCTGAATGGTTGTCACCTTGATATCTGAGGCGATGGTATCAATACGCAAACCATCGCTGAAAGTTTTCACTGCGGCTTTTGTAGCTGAATACACAGCTGCACCTGCATAAGCATAGATGCCTGCTGTAGAGCCCATATTGATGATATGGCCCTCATTGGCAGCAACCATGCTTGGCAAAATCTGACGTGTCACCATCATCAAGCCCTTGACATTGGTGTCGAGCATGGTCAGCAGGTCCCACTCTTCATAGTCTTGATAAGCTGTTAGGCCTAGTGCTAGGCCTGCATTATTGACTAAAACATGGACTTGCCCCACACTTTTGAGAATGGCTTGACAAACATCCTTGATCATCTCCATATCTGTGACATCCAGGGCAAAGGTCCAAACTTTTTGGCCTGGATAGGTTACTTGGAGCTCTTCTTTCAAAGCTTCTAGTCGCTCCACACGGCGACCTGTTAGGATGACATTTTCCCCCTCTTTGGCAAAGGCACGCGCCGTTGCTTCGCCAATTCCTGATGTTGCTCCTGTAATAAGTACGTTTTTAGGCATGATATCCTCCACTCCTATAGTCCAGCTGCCCCTAATCGTTATTTGTCAATTCACCCAACTTCTTGATAAAATCAGGAAGTTCTAGCTTGGGCAGGCTAGATTTCTTGTCCCCTGACTTCCAAAATATCGAGAGTAATTGGTTGAAACCATCTTGAAGAACCTTTTTTTGTTGGTCAGTAAGATTGCCAAATTCTTGCAACAGTTGACCTATCTGTGGCAAGGCTTGGATGCCAATATCATCGAGGCTTTCAATACCTGAATCAAGGATGGTATCAAAAACCAAATCGCAAACTTGCTTGAGTTGTTGATTGGGCAAGGTCTCAATCCATTCTTGGAAGGTTTCTTCCAAACGTTGACTCAACTCTGTTGGCTGGTCCTCATAAACAAAATCATTTGCCACTAAATCAACCTCCCAAGTCAAGGCGTTATGTTGAGCAAATCCAATGCCTTCTGCTGCGACTAGCTGGGCAGGCCTATCCCAATAGAGCATAACCCCCACAACAGAATCTTGAGGTCTAATAACTGTCATCCTGGCTTTTAACTCTTGGTAAGAAGGCTTCTCTAAGAGGGACTTCATCAAGCCTGGTGAATCCAGGAGCAAGAGCTCTGCTATTTGCTCACGTAGAGCAGTTGAGCCTTGGACAGCCGCATAGAGGGCAAGATTACCACCCTTGGAATGTCCAGAAACAGCGATATGGCCACTGAGTTTTGGCAAGTGCTCAGACAGAAAGGCAATAGCTGAGCGATGGGCAGGAATTTCCCGACTGTAGGTCAGCTGAAAATCCTCCTTCCAGCCAATGACGCTATCATCTGTCCCACGAAAAACAATCTGCTGGTAGTCCAGTTCAGGCAGACTAAAAATCATGGCTGCAAACTGCTTTTCGACTTCCTTGTCCAAGACACTACGGTAGCTACTTAGATGAAGTCCAGCGAAACGCTTCGACCTGACCATGGCTTCAGCCAAATCTACCCGTTCCTTAGTCACCATGAAGGTATACTCAGGATTTAGCTCTTTACCCTCGGCATAGTCATGTAAATTGATGGTTTTCTGTAAATCACTTGCTGTGAGGTATTTTTCATAAGTCAGGTAGCCAATTTCATTGATACAAACCTTATCCAAGATATTGAGAGGCTCTTGATCAAAGGTAAGTTCCTTTACCTTTTCAAGATAATCGATTAGATTGGACATAGTAATCTCCTTGAAGTCTTTCTTACTTTGATTTTACTAGAATTTTCAAAAAATTGTTAGTGAAAAATGTGATATGATAAGAGAGATTATTTATTAGGAAAAGGAAGCTTATGACTATTTCACGATTTTACCGTATTTTACTAGCTCTTTGTGGACTGGTAGGAGTCTCTATCCAAATCTATGATGATGGTTGGGGCATGCTACTCTACTACACTGTTCTGTCCAATATTCTGGTCTTCTCTAGTTTGATTTTCTTTATCATCTATGACTTCAAAAAAGGGGATGCGACGACTAACACAAAACTCTTACGTTACAAGGGGGGCGTAACCATGTCCATCCTCATCACTGGAGTCATCTATCACATCCTCTTGGCTCCTATTACAGAACCTGAGAAATTCTGGACCCTCCGCAATTTCTTGGTTCACTATATTGTCCCTTGGGGATTGGTGCTTGATACCCTCATTTTCGATGCTAAGAAAGCCTACCGTCTCCGTGAACCAATTTACTGGTCAGTGGTTCCTCTGTCTTACTTTGCCTTTGCCCTTTTAAATGGCTTGGTTCTAAAACTCCCAATCCCAGGTGCCAAAGATAGCCCCTTCGCCTACTTCTTTATCAATGTCAATAAATTTGGTTGGAACAAGGTCTTGGTAAATGTCCTAGTCATCAGTGCCGGGTATATCGCTGTCGGCTATCTCTTGTTCCTCTTGAAAAAATTTATCGGTCGTAAACCGGCATAAAATACAAACTGAGCTCCAAAAGGAACTCAGTTTTTTCTATTTCAACAAACCTATTCAACAAACCTAATTGATCAAAAGCCTTATAGAGGCCATCAGCTTCAACATCGTCTGTTACAAAGTCTGCCATAGCCAAGATTTCTGGACCACCATTTCCCATGGCAACACCAATCTCACAGTATTCCAACATAGGGATATCAATCTTGGCATCACCAAAAGCAATAGTGTCCGATTGCTTAGCCCCCAAATGCTCCAAAAGGACATCAATAGCATGAGCCTTGTTAATATCCTTAACACCTAAATCACCAAATAAGGCCGTTTCGCCTCGTCCTCCCCAAGTATGAGCCTCAAGCTGTGGAAAAGCTTCTTTTGAATCTAGGTGGTCCTGGTAGGATTCCAAAACGAAACTGACCTTGTTTAAATCATCACGGTAGAGTTCCCCACCAAACTTAAGACCATGAAAAAAATCTTCTGTTTTCTTACCAGCGACAGACTCTTCTGACTGCCCCTTTTGAATGGCGTAAGTCTTCATTGGCTCAAGTGCTCGCTCACGAAAATCAGGACTAGCAAAGAGACCATTATTGCTTTCCAGATAAAAGGCCAGATGACGTTCGGTCAACCAATCCACAATCTTAGTAGCGTCTTCCTTGGAAATCAGCTGATGCATGAGGACTTGGCCATGATGCTCCACATAAGAGCCATTGCCACCAATCATCCCATCTAAGCCAATCTCCCATAATTCTGGCTGCATTTCTGCCTTGCTACGACCAGTACAAACATAGACCAGATGGCCGTTTTCACGGGCCTGACGAATAGCCTTTACTGCTGATTCTGGAATGCGATTATGATAATCCACCAAGGTTCCATCAACGTCTAAAAAAATAAGTTTTGACATGTTTTCACCTTGAGTCTTCTTTTACTTTATTATACCCTGATAATGCGACAAGAGATACTACTATCCTTGGATAAACTGATACTATCCTACGATAGTATTGTCTCCAATCCAATGCATTGCCATTTTGCATGAAAGAAGCTATGATGAAAGTATGAATGATTTAAAAACACTACTGAATCACCTGCCCTATAAATTAGCAGCCTATGATGCTCAAGGAAACTTTCTCTATGACAATGGTGGCGCTGACGGTAGTTTCTTCCCCCGTGAGTCTGAAAATCTGCCTGATTGTATCATGTCTGAAGTGCTAGCCTCTCCTACCAAAGAAAGAAGTTATCAGATTCCAACAGACAGTTTTGATCAAGTCCTCATCCAAACCTACCAAGCTGCTATAGACAAAGATGGAAATGTCTTGGGATTTTGGGAGACCATCTATGATTTGAAGCAGCCTCTCAAAACCTATCTAGATAACTCTGCTCAAGCTCTTGTAGCCTGGTCGGATGCCACTAGTGGCGCTAGTTTCAAGGAGGAAACTGACTTTTAAGCTAAATTTCTTGCTTTAATAAATGAAAAATTCACTTAATTCAAGACTAGCTCAAAACACCCTTATTCATAAAATGTGCCTAAGTCAGCACTACAAAGGCTTTTTGGAAATCAGTCACTTTAATATCTCTCACAGAATTTATAAACACTCTATTTTGCATTTTTGCGCTATTTAAGGTAGAATGGGAGTAATGAGAAAAAGAATAAAACCGATCGTTGTTTACGTGGTTCTAGCTCTTTTAGGATTAGCATTAGTTATTGCAAATATTCACAATACGTCCAAACAGCAGGCGCATCTCCAAAACGTGAAATCTGCTCTTCCTTATGCTACTACACCAAAAACAACAACCAGTAGTACATCTAGCAGTTCCGACGAGGAGCTGATACTCAATCCCATTATCGACCTTTCGGGGTGGCAACTACCTCAGGATATCGATTACGATGTCTTGTCAAATCATATTTCTGGTGCTATTATCCGCGTCTTCGGTGGATCACAGATTAGTAAGGATAGCAATGCCGCTAGTTCGAATGGGGTCGACAAATCTTTTAAAACACATATCAAAGAACTCAAAAAACGTGACGTTCCAGTTGCCGTCTATTCCTACGCCCAAGGTACTTCTGTTAAAGAAATGAAGGAAGAAGCTCGTATTTTCTACAAAAATGCTTCTCCATACAAACCTACTTATTACTGGATCGACGTTGAAGAAGAAACCATGTCCAACATGGAGCAAGGTGTCCAAGCCTTTCTCGCTGAGCTCAAACGTCTAGGAGCTGAGAATGTTGGCCTCTATATTGGTGCCTATTTCATGCTTGAGCAAGAAGTTTCAACCAAAAACTTCGATGCCGTTTGGATTCCAGCCTATGGTACTGACTCCGGTTATTATGAGGCGTTGCCGAATACTGAAATCGACTATGACTTACACCAGTATACGTCACAAGGAAGCCTTCCTGGTTTCGACAACATTCTAGATCTTAATCAAATCAACCCTGAGAAAAACAAGCGTAAAACCTTTGAAAAACTCTTTGGTAAGATTAAGAAGAAATCAACTAAAAATAAGAAAACTACTTCGACAAGTTCAACTAGTAGTCAATAGAAACCGGTGCCTAGAACACTGGTTTTTTTCTTGTCAAAATTGGCTTAGGCGTGTTAAGACGATTGTGTTATAATGGATGTAGAAATGCATAAGGTTAAAGGAGATATGACAATGGCAAAGAAAAGCAAAGTCAAGAAGACCTTGGTTGACCAAATTCTTGATAAAGCTAAAATTGACCATGACAGTTTAAACTTCAATGGATTAGAAGGTGAACTTCCAGAAGGTGTGGCACGTGAGAGTATTTATAAAACCCTTGCTCTCAAAGGGGATAAGACAGGACCAGTCATCGGTATCGTTCCCATCACTGAGCATCTATCTGAAAAGAAATTAGCTAAAATTTCTGGGAATAAGAAAGTTCAAATGATTCCACAAAAGGATCTCCAAAAAACAACTGGCTATGTTCATGGGGCTAACAACCCTGTAGGAATTCGCCAAAAACACAATTTCCCTATCTACATTGACAAGTCTGCCCAAGAAGCTGGCTTCCTTATTGTCTCAGCAGGTGAAATTGGGCGCTCTATCCGTATCAATAGTCAAGAACTTGCTGATTTTGTTAATGCTGAATTTGCTGATATTAAGGAGTAATCATGAAACTGTATTTTGTACGTCACGGTAAAACTGAGTGGAACTTGGAAGGCCGACTTCAAGGCGCCAAGGGAGACTCGCCTTTACTTAAAGAATCTATTGAACAAGTACGTGAGCTAGGTCACTACCTCAGTGACACTCATTTTGACTTGGTCTTCTCAAGTGACCTACCACGTGCTAAAAAAACTACAGAGCTCATCATGGAGTCTCAAAAACCTAAAGCTAAAGTTACCTACACTAAAGCTTTGCGTGAATGGCAGCTTGGCAAACTGGAGGGACAAAAAATTTCACTCGTTCAAGCCATCTATCCAAAAGAAATGGATGCCTTCCGTCATAACCTAGCCAACTTCCGTGCTAATGACTTCCAGGCTGAGTCTGTTTACCAGACAACCAAACGTGTGGCCGAATTTGTTAAAACACTTAAAGATAGTAATGCTAAAAATGTCCTCATTGTTGGTCACGGAGCTAACCTAACGGCTTCTATCCGTACCCTCCTTGGTTTTGAACCTGGTCTTCTTCGTAAGGCAGGAGGTCTGGACAATGCTTCTGTCACTATTCTCGAAACCAATGATTTCGAGCACTTCACTCTCAAATGTTGGAACGATACATCTTATATGGATGAACAAAACAAGATTAGCTAAATCATTGACTGACTTCATAAGACAAGCGATCCTGATTAAGGGTCGCTTTTTTGCACTCAAAAAGCTCTTAAAGCTATTACTTTAAGAGCTTCACTTCCATTATTTCCAACTCGGTTCCTCTGGCAAACGGTCTAATTCAACACCAAATCCTCGAGCCAAATCATCTAATTCCTTTTCAAAAACGTCTAGTTCCTGTAAGACAAGATCATACTGTCCCTCAGACAATAAACGCTTAAAACGAAGACCACGACTCAAGACAAATTCCATATATATTTTGACATCTCCAGAAACGTGTTCCCAATAGTTATTAGCAAACTCTCTTTGCTTTTCTTCAGCATTTAGGTGATCCACTAATGCATAATAGGAATCCCAAGCAACGCACTTCATCTGCTCGGCATCTCTAACACCTTCAAAGAGATCGTCACGTTTGGCTTCGAGTGATTCGACCTCTTTTCTCAAAGCCTCACGTTCAGCACTTAGTGCTTCAATATCATGTTTTAAGTTGTTGATTTCTACCATTTTCAAACTCCTTATCTCACGTTCTAGACAATAAAACGGCCACACGAGGCCGCTCTATTTATCTTCCATATTTCATACGAAGGATTTTTTCCTGGTTAGCATTCAAACGAAGAAGGATAACCACTTTATCAATACTCATATTGCTCTCAAGAAGACGTTCAGCCGCCATCATAAGACCATTATTGATACCTAGTTGAAGGACTGGATTTTCATTATCATTGATATCAAAGATATATTTGTTATTTGGAAGGTCGAAAAGGACTTTCACCGCTCCAAAGAGTTGCTCAAAACTATCAATTTCCAAGTCAAAGACTGGCTTAGTACCTGGTTTTAGGCTACGACCACGGTGGTTAAACCACATAGAATGCCAGCCACCATTGAAGGCACCCATGACATCATTGTCATAAGAATCTCCAACATAGAGTGTCGTTGATGGATTCATGTCAAATTGCTCAGCTGCGAGATTGAAGATTTCCTTCTCAGGCTTTTGGAAACCTGTCGCCTGACTGACGATGACACGCTTAGGATCAACGTAATCATAAAGTCCCAACTTCTTAACCTTTTTAAGTTGGTGCTCTGTTGGTCCATTGGTAATAATCCCCATAGGCACATTTTTTTCCTTGAGGAAATCAAGGGTCATGCGCATCTCATCAAGCATGGTGATATTTTCCAACTCATGCTCGTAAACCTCTTGGAAATGGTTACCCGTTTCTTCATCAATTTCACGGTAGCCAAACTCCAAAAGGGTCTCTTTACAGCGCCAAAAACGGAAATACTCAGTTGTCCACTCACCGGCCATTACACGTGGAAAACCAACATCAGAATAGTGGCGGAAACGAATGTAGGCTTGATTCATGTGACTCATATCAAAGTCAGGGAAACATTTTTCCATGGCAATACGATAAGGTGCCTGTTGGTCGTAAATAGTATCGTCAACGTCAAAAACAATAGAGGTAATCATCTGTCCGTTCTTTCTTATATCATTCTCTTGTCAGAGACTTAGGTAAATTAAGAGGTCTAACAACTAAACTACTGCATCAGCCACTCCTAGTGAAATCCTAAGTCTTGCAAAAGTAAGCTTTAAGTCAACTGTCTTAGGGCAATCTTACTCGTCTGTTTTTTATCAGAATGCAATTGCCCAAACAGTCTTATTATACCGTTTTTGCCCTTTCTTTTCAATTTTTGACCCCACTTAAGTAAAGATTATTCGTGTTTTGAAGATAGAAAAAGGTTTGGAACAATTTGTCCCAAACCTAATGCATCTTGTCATATTCAGACACTTATTTAATTTCTTTAAAGGTCATTTTTTGTTTGACTTCACCCTGACCACCTTTGGCAATCTGATAATAGAAGTCTTTTGATGTGAAGTGGTCACCATAAGCAAAGACCTTGTTGTACTGCCATTGTGACAATTGATCGTCCTCTTTTTTACCAAGAGTCAATGTTGTCTTTGTCACACTGTATTCCCACTTAGCTGTTTGGTCATTATAGGCCTTGTCAAAATCAGTCTGGCTCTTAGCAGCATTAACCACTGTCGTACGATCCTGACTCACAAGCGCCTTATTACCACCCTCTTGGAAGGCTACATACATGACACGATTATTGACCTCACCGTTTAGAGTACTTGAGTATTGGTAAACCTTACCAGGTACAACACTATCTAAATGGTGTGTTCCCCAGTAATAGAAAGCACCAAATCCAGCTCCCGTAACCAAGAGACAAGCAAGAACAACACTAATAATGATATTTCTCTTTGACATGTCTTGCCCCTCTCTATTCGTCACCAGTTAGGTCAGAGAAAGTTGCCTCTGAGTCTGTTTCAGTGTGACTTGAAGAACTTGATGATGAACGTTCAACACTTGATGAGCTTGAACTCATGCGTGTTTCTGTTTGAGAATCATCACTTGATGACGCCTTAGATTCTGATGATTTTTCAGTGCTTGATGATGAACTTTCTTTTTCTTTATAAACATCAACGTTGAAAGCCCACTTATCACCCTTATAACTTACCTGAATTTGAGCATATTTTGCCTTAATAAGATCTGACAGCTTACCTCCGTTGCTAAGGGTGTCGTAAATCTTTTCAGCGAGAGCTTTCGCATTAGCTTCCGTTTTGGCACCATCTTTAGGTCCATCAACAATATCTTTAGCTTTTGGCGTTTCACCTTCAAGGTAAAGGGCTTTGCTTTCAGTGTCCTTCTTAGCTGTAGCATTTGCACCAGTC